>Ga0209745_1001882_pt1 | contig 12249 bp, 8 predicted proteins | sample BarGraNGADG00312_FD_184495 | JGI IMG/M metagenome (GOLD analysis project Ga0209745, IMG submission 184495) | Arctic peat soil microbial communities from Barrow, Alaska - Barrow Graham LP Ref core NGADG0004-312 (SPAdes) (version 2) | ecosystem: Environmental > Terrestrial > Soil > Wetlands > Peat ... | reverse complement strand
TTTCGCGACGTCGATCACTTCATCCATTCGGCGTTCAAGGGGTCGACAAACCACCGCTACATCGAGAAGACCGAGGCGACACGACTCACGCGCGCGGACTACGCGAGAATCGTGAAGGAGATTGTCGCCGTCGGTTGCGTCCCGATGGCAACGCCGTTTGACGAGGCGTCTGTCGATCTGTGTGTCGAATTGGACATGCGGATACTCAAAGTAGCCAGCTCCGACGCCAACGACTGGCCGCTGCTCGAACGGATCGCCTCGGCGCGTCGGGCGGTTATCGTCTCGACCGGCGGCACATCGGAGAAGGACCTGGACGATCTCGTTACGTTCTTCGAGAATCGCAACATCCCGCTCGCGATCAACCACTGCGTCGCCATCTATCCATCGGATGACGGCGAGCTCGAGCTGAATCAGATCGACTATTTCAAGCAGCGCTATCCGGGCCACGTGATCGGCTTCTCGAGCCACGAATATCGAGACTGGCAAGCCTCGATGTACATCTCTTACGCCAAGGGCGCCCGGACCTGGGAACGCCACATTGACATCGACCACGACGGCGTTGCGGTCTCGCCGTACTGCTCTCTGCCCGAGCAGATCGACCAGTGGTTCAAGGCGTTCCATACAGCACGGGAGATGTGCGGCGGCGCGCAAGACGCCCGCCGCGTGCTACCACGGCGAGAGATCGAGTACCTCGATGCGCTCGTTCGGGGCGTTTACGCGAAGCGCGACCTGGAGCCCGGGTACGTCCTTTCGAAGCAGTCGTTCAAGGACGATCTCTACCTCGCGATCCCGCTCCAGCGCGGCCAGCTCTCGTGTCGTGAGGTGATGAACGGTGAGCGGTTGGTGAAGGCCATCGTCACGGATCAACCTCTTACGGTCGATCACATCGACGGGCCCTACAGCGAAAGCCGGACGCTGCGCGACCTGATTATCAATCGAGGATACGCTCCCTCAGACGATGAAGCTTGATTTGCTCCCGGTGGAGAGCGCTCTGCCCACATCCTGCGTCGTCTACGGGGCGGGAAGCTTCGGTCGCATCCTCTCATCCGACCTCCTCGGAGCCGGAGTCGAGGTTGTCGCGCTACTCGACCGCCGCGTGAGCGACGTCGGCGCGGAGCTCACCGTGATGCGCCCGGAGGAGAGTCGCGACTTCGCCGACCAGCCGTGCTTCATCGGCGTCTGCAACCCCGACACGGATCCGAACGAGATTGCGCATTCGGCACGCGCGCTCGGATACCGCAGGGTCTGGTCGCCCGCCGAGGCCTTCACGGCGCTGGGGCGAGCCGGCCTCAGTCGCGATCACTACTGGCTGACCTCGGACCTGAACGTCTACGAGCGCTGCGCGGACGAGATCGAGCGTGCTTACGACCTTCTCGCCGACGAGTTGTCGCGGACTTCGTTCCAGCGACTCCTGCAGTATCGAACGAAGGGCGATCTCGACCTGCTGCCCGAGCCGGAGCCGCAGCAGTACTACCCGGCCGATCTCGCCTTCGTCGACGGCCCGGTCTCCCTGGTTGACGGCGGCGCCTACGACGGCGACACGCTGCGCGCGTATGTCGGCGCCGGCGTCGAGCTGACCTCCGTTCTTGCCTTCGAGCCGGACGCCGTCAACTTCAAGAATCTCGCCGGCGAGCTCGCCAGGCACCCGGGCGTCAGGGGAATTGCCTTGCCGCTGGCGCTTGGGCAGAAGACGGAGACCGTGCGCTTTGCTGCGAGCGGCGCTACCTCATCGGCGATCGACGCGTCGGGCGACGTCACTGTTCAGTGCGTTGCGCTCGACGACGTGCTCCACGGGGAGTCGCCGACCCATGTGAAGCTGGACCTCGAAGGGTGGGAGCCGGATGCCCTGACCGGCATGGAAGGTCTGCTTGTGTCCGCCAGACCGCGGCTGGCGGTCAGCGTCTACCACGCGCCCGACCATCTCTGGACGATCCTTCTGCAGCTCGCGTCGCTCGAGCTCGGATACCGTTTTTATCTGCGCTGCCACGCCAGGCAGTGCTTCGACACCGTCCTCTACGCGATCCCAGAACCGTGACGGCCTCGACCGAAACGCATCCGACGCCCTCCGACGACCGTCTCGGGTCGCGGCGATCGGTCGACGTTGTCATTCCCGCTTACAACGAGGAGGAATGCCTGCCTGAGCTCGCGCGTCGCCTTGCTCTCGTGTTTGACGCGGAGTCGGCGTACGACTGGCGCGCGATCATCGTCGAGAACGGCTCGACCGATCGCTCTTGGCAGGTCCTGCAGGAGATCGCGGCCGCCGACGAGCGCTTCACCATCGTCCGGCTGTCCCGGAACTTCCACATGGACGGCGGCCTTACCGCAGGGCTGGAGTTCGCGACGGCCGACGCAGTCGTGTTCATGGCCGCCGACCTCCAGGACCCGCCGGAGGTGATACCGGAGTTTTTACGTCACTGGGAGGCCGGCGTCCACAACGTGTACGGCCTGGTCACAGAGCGGCAGGGAACGGGTCTGCTGCGACGGTTCAACTCGCAGGCCTTCTACTGGTTGGCGAACCGACTCACCTCGGGCCGCATGCCGCGCAACGTGAGCGACTTTCGCCTCATGGACCGCCGGCTATACGAGACGCTTCGGCGCATGGACGAGCGCAACCGTTTCATGCGTGGCCTCGCCGCCTGGGCCGGCTTCGAGTCGATCGGAGTTCCCGTCCCGAGGGTGCCTCGCTACGGTGGCTCCTCCAAGGCCTACAGCTTCGCCGTCTTCGGCTTCGCCATGCGCGCGATCTTCGCCCACACCTACCTGCCGCTGCGCATTATCACCTTGATCGGCGTTCTGTTCTCGTTCGCCTCTGCGATCGCGTTCGTCGTGCTCTTCGTGATCTGGGAGACGCATGGGGTTCCGTTCGCCGGCTTCGGCAGCCTCGTGTCCCTCGGTCTCTTCAGCTTCGGCATGCTGACGGTCATGCTTGGTGTGATCGCCGAGTACCTCGGTCTCATCTACGAGGAGGTCAAGCGACGGCCGAACTTCATCGTCCAGGAGACCATCGGCATCCCGGAACCTCCTCGCCGGTGAGCGGCGATCACGTGGGGAATCGGGCGGCCGCGAACCTTATCCAGGGGCGACTAGGGCCCGAGAGCCGCGTGCTCGTGCTCGGAGCAGGCGGCTGGTTCGGATCGACGTTCCTAGACCTGATCGCCGGCTCGGGTTGCGGCGCAGACGTGCTGGCGCTGACAGGGCGACCGCGACGGCTCGCCGTCGGCGGGCACGAGTGGGAGCTTCGGGGCTGGGACTGGGGGCTGGTCGAAAGCTTCGAGCCCTCCCTTGTCGTCAACTGCGCCTTCCTCACGCGCGAGCGCGTCGGCGAAGTCGGCTACGAGCGCTATGTGGCGGAGAATGTCGCCCTGAGCTCTCGTTTCCTGCGCACGCTCACACTGCCCTCGGTGTACGCGGCGGTCACGATCTCGAGCGGGGCGGCGGTCGCCGCGGCCTCGGAGCTGCCGGACGCAGAGACGAATCCGTACGGGTACCTGAAGCGGGTCGAGGAGATCCTCTCCCGTTCCGTGGCCGGAGCGTACGAGGTGGCGCTCGTCATCTGCCGCGCGTGGTCGGTCTCGGGGCCGTTCGTGACTCGGCCGCGCGACTACGCCTTTTCCGACCTGATCCTCCAGGCGGCTGAGGGTCGGGTAGAGATTCGGGCCGCCCACGAGGTCTGGCGACGGTACGTCGGGGTCGACGACCTCCTCGCCGTGTGCGTCTCGCTGGCCGTCGAGGGATGGTCGGGCGATGTGGACAGCGGCGGTCCCCTCGTCGAGCTCGGCGAGCTGGCAGTGCGTATCGTCGCGGAGCTCAGCCCCGGTGTCGAGATCGAGAGGCCGCCCCCGGATGGCTCGCCTCCCGACCGCTATCACTCAGACGGCGAATCGTGGCAGCGAGCGTGCCGGCGCCTGAACCACGTCCCCGCGCCGCTCGAGCAGCAGATCAGGGCCGCCGCTATGGTGATAACCGGATAGTGAACGTAGCTGCGAACCTCAGATCCCGCGCCGGCAGCAGACCCGTGCGCTACCTCGTCGTCGGCGGGTGGAACACCATCTTCGGCGCCGCGTTCTTCACCGTCTTCTATCTCGTCGCCAGAGGCAAGCTCGGGTATGCCGCGGTGCTCGGGATTGCGCAGGTCGCCGCTGTGCTCCAGGCCCATGCCACGCAGCGGTTCTTCGTATGGAGGTCACATGGTTCCTACTTTCGGGAGCTGATTCGGTTCTCGATCGTGTACCTCGTCATATACGTCGTCAACCTCGCGCTCTTGTGGCTTGGCGTCGACTATCTCGGCTTCTCCGTCTTGCCGACGCAATGGGCGATCGCGTTGCTCCTGATTCCGCCCACGTATGGCGTTCAACGTGTCTGGTCGTTTCGCGCCGCGCCGCGCGAGTCAACCGCGTCGCGGCGAGCTGCCGTTAGCAGCGAGAGTGAAGCAATGATGCCCTCGGAACTGTGCCCCGCCTGCGGCACCCCCGCCCGCTTGGCCTCCCTTGCGGTAATCGCGCCGTTCGTGGCCGAGATCGTCGGGCTCTCCCGCGAGCAGCGGGTCGGATACAGAGAGTGTGCGCAGTGCGGCCTGGCCTTCTTCGATTTTCGCTACAGCGACGCCAATGCCGAGCGACTCTACGGCGGCTATCGATCTTCTGAGTACGTGCGTGTACGCCGGTCGTGGGAGCCGTGGTATCGGGACAGCGTGAACGATGCTTTCACTCCCGGCTCGCCTGCTGTGCAAGATCGCTTGAGATTCGAGCAGGATGTGCTGCTGGGTGAGGGAGGGCTGGCTCGTCCTCTGGACTGTGCCGTCGACTTCGGAGGTGACCAGGGGCAGTTCTTCCCGGACATCCCGACACGCCGTCGCGTCGTTGTCGACCTGTCCGACAAGCCGCTGATGCCCGGTGTCGAGCGTGTCGCGTCGCTCGACGATCTATCCGAATCGCCCGATCTCATCATCCTCGCCCACGTGCTCGAGCACCTGGGCGATCCCCGAGAACTGTTACTCCGGCTCCGCCGCTCGCTCGCCCCGCACGGGTTCCTGTACGTGGAGGTTCCGCTCGACCGACCCCGCGTCCGGTCGTGGCACTTGAAGAGGGTATACGGGGCATGGCTCAACGCCGTCTCGGGTCATCGCTGGTCGTTCATACCGTGCGACTTCGCAAGCGGCGTAGCGCGGCAAGTCGGATGGAGGATCCCGCGGTTCGGCGTTCTCAAGGAGTCCGAGCACATCAACTTCTTCGACGCGCGCTCGCTTACGTCGCTGCTCGAGTCCACCGGCTTCGCGGTCAAGGCGACACGCGCGGAGCCCGACGCGCATGTTGGTCACCTTCGGCTTGGGCGGCTGGGAATCGCCGCGATTCCGGCGACAGCGCGGGCGGGGGCTACATCGTGAAGGCCTCCGACTTTATTACGCGGCGTCTCGCCCGCTGGGGCCTGGACACCTGTTTCACCGTCACCGGCGGCGGGGCGATGCATCTGAACGACTCCTTCGGCGCCGACCCTTCGTTCAACGTTCACTACATGCATCACGAGCAGGCCTGCGCGATGGCCGCCGACGGTTATGCGCGAATATCCGGTCGGCCCGCAGTCTTGAACGTCACTACCGGGCCCGGCAGCATCAATGCTCTCAACGGCGTTTTCGGCGCGTACACGGACTCCATTCCGATGGTCGTCGTCGCAGGCCAGGTGCGCCGCGACACCATGTCGGCGCTCGCGCAGGTTTCGCACCTGCGCCAACTCGGAGATCAAGAGGCGCGTGTCATCGAGATGGTGCGGCCGATAACCGTTTGGGCCGAGTCGGTCACGGATCCGGAGGATCTCCCGGAGCTCGTGGACCGGGCGGTGATCGAAGCCACGTTCGGGCGGCCCGGTCCCGCCTGGCTGGAGATCCCGATGGACATCCAGGGAGCCGACATAGAGTCGGCGGATCCGGAGGCGCCTCTCCCCGAGCCGGCGGTGACCGTCCCGCCTCCCGCAGCGGACGTCTATTCGGACGTTCTGGCGCGCATTGAGGCAGCGCGACGACCACTCATTCTCGCCGGAACCGGAATACGGGCGGCCGGTGTGACCGAGCTGCTCGTTCCACTCGCGGAGGCGCTGGGCGTTCCGGTCGCGACGGCCTGGACTCACGACACATTCCCCGGCGACCATCGTCTCTACGCAGGACGTCCGGGGACAATCGGCACTCGCGCCGGTAACTTCATCGCACAGAGCGCGGATCTGCTTCTGGTGCTCGGGTCGAGGCTCAACATTCGCCAGGTCAGCTACAACTGGCAGGAGTTCGCCCCCCACGCCACCATCGTTTGGGTGGATATCGACGAGGCTGAGCTGCGCAAGCCCTATGTCGTTCCCGACGTACCGATCGTGGCGGATCTCCGCCAGTTCGTTCCCGGGCTCCTTGACGCCGCTTCGGCACATCCGCCCGCTCGTCATGAGAAGTGGGTGGAGTGGTGCGGCGTAGTACGGTCGCGGTTTGAGCCTCGCGAAGCCGACTACCCGGCGCGGCCCGAAGGAATCAATCCCTATCACCTGGTCGCAGCTCTTGGCGGAATGCTCGATCACCGGCACGTGGTCGTGTGCGGGAACGCCAGCGCCTGCATCGTTCCGTTCCAGATCATGCCGGTGAGCGCCGGTATGCGTCTCTTCAGTAACAGCGGCAGCGCATCGATGGGCCACGACCTCCCGGCGGCGCTCGGTGCGACCGTGGCGGCTCCGGATCGGCCGGTGGTCTGTCTGGCCGGCGACGGCTCGCTGATGATGAATCTGCAGGAGTTGCAGACGCTTGCCGCCTGGCACCCGGACCTACTTCTCGTGATCCTCGACAACGGCGGCTATCTCTCGATTCGGCAGACTCAGCAGAACTTCTTCCAGCGGCAGTTCGGGGCGTCGCCCAGCTCCGGCGTGACGTTCCCGGACTTCGCCAGGGTGGCAGAGGCGTTCGGGCTCGAGGTCACGCGCCTGGATCAGGAGGGCGACTGGCGGCAGCAGCTCGCCGATGTTGTCTCGGCGCGCGGGCCCCGCGTGTGCATCGCGCCCCTCGATCGCGATCAGGAGTTCGAGCCACGCCTCAAGTCCCGCATGCGCGAGGGCCGGATCACCACACCTTCGCTCGATGACATGTTCCCGCATCTCGACGACCAAACGCTCACCGAGGTGCGCGAGTCAGCGCTCTCGTTGTGAGCCGTTCCATCACTCCTAACCGCAACTCCGCGTAGTTACAGGCCCAGCAGGGCGCGGTACCAGCCGACCGTTCGCTCGAGGCCGTCAGCCATACTTACCCGAGCGGTCCAGCCGAGCTGGCTGTGTGCCTTGGCCGCCGACAACCACTGGTCGCGGATCTCGTGCTCGGCTTGACCGAGGATCGTTGGCTCCACCAGCGACCCGACCGTGGCCTCACAGACGAGGTCGTAGATCTCGCGAACGGACTGCGGCGCCTCGTTGCTGAAGTTGAATGCCTCACCCGCATGGCGCCCCTCGTGCCCAACGTCGCCGAGCAGCAAGTAGGCGTCCACGACGTCATCGACGTGCAGATAGTCGCGTTTGAAAGTCCCATCGCTGCGGAGGACGGGCTGGTCACCCTGCAACAGAGAGCGGATGGTGCCCGGCACGATCCGGCTCCAGTTCAGATCGCCTCCGCCGTAGATGTTTCCACAGCGGGCGATCAGTACCGGTATGCCGTAGGTATCGGCGTAGGACGTAGCGAGTAGATCGGCGCAGCTCTTCGAGACGTCATAAGGACCACGTCCCTGCAGCGGCATGTCCTCGGTGTAGGGAAGTTGTGCCGCTGTTCCGTAGGCCTTGTCTGAGCTGGCGACAACGACCGAGCGCACTAGAGAGGCATGCAGTCGGGCTGCTTCCAGCACGTTCCAGGTCCCCTTGACGTTGCTCGCAAACGCGCTCGCCGGGCTCTGCAGCGCAGAACCCACGATCGTCTGAGCGCCCAGGTGCATGATGGTGTCGACTTCGTGGTCGACGACCGCGCGCGTCACTGAAGCGGCGTCCTCGAGCTCACCGTTGACGACGTTGACGCGCTGCAGTGTTCCGCTGCGCAGCAGCTCGGATTGCGGGTCGAGGTCGCGCACCAGCGCGACGACGTACGCACCTTCGTCGAGCAGCCGACGGGTCAGCCATGAGCCGACAACACCGGTCGCGCCCGTCACGAGCACTTTTCGGGACGACCAGGACGTCATGGCCAGACCCGCCATGGAGCCTCGCCGTCGTCCCAGAGGCGATTGAGCATCTGCTCCTCGCGATAGGTGTCCATGGGCTGCCAAAAACCGTCGTGCCGGAAGGCCATCAGCTGCCCTGCCTCGGCAAGCGCAGCGAGTGGCGCCTCCTCCAGCACGCTGTCGCGATCCAGGTAGTCGAAAACGCCGGGCTCGAAGACGAAGAAGCCGGCGTTCACCCATCCATCGACCTGTGGTTTCTCCCGGAACCGCTGAACCACCTGATCCTGGTCTACTTCCATCACGCCGAACCGGCTGAGCGGGCGTACGGTCGTTACCGTGGCCAGCTTGCCGTGGGCGCGATGGAATGCAAGCAACTGGTCGATTGGCACGTCGCTCAATCCGTCACCGTAGGTGCAGATGAACGTCTCGTCTACGTACGGACGAATGAGGTACACGCGCCCCCCGGTCATCGTTCTCTCACCTGTGTCCGCGACCGTCACAGTCCATGTCGCTTCGTCGTGCAGTCCATGGAAGGCGATCCGCTCGTGCTCGCCCAACGTGACGGTGAAGTCGTTGTTACGCGCCCGGTAGTTGAGGAAGTACTCCTTGATCATCTCGCCCTTGTAGCCGACGCAGACCACAAACGAGTGCAGGCCGAAGTGGGCGAAGTTCTTCATGATGTGCCAGATGATCGGCTTGCCGCCTACGTCCACCATCGGCTTGGGCCGAAATTCGGTCTCTTCGCGAAGCCTGGTTCCGAGCCCGCCCGCCAGGATTACGACCCGAGGGTCCTTTTGGGGACTCTTCGCCGCGCTCAGGAGCCCCGGATCCTGGCTAGTTGGATGAGGCATATCCACTCCGCGCTTCTTGGTTTCTTTCGGGTTCACGTTCGCCCACCGGCGACTCGATCTGTGTGAGGGGAACCGGATCGAGGATCGCGGCGGGCCATGACAGAATCGCCAATAAAGGGGCGTGATCCGGATACGCCTCTGTCGGATCGCCGTTCGGGCAACGTAATCTGGGCTGCCATACGAGTAACCATAATCAACGCGCGCAAATCCCGATAGAAGAGGCCACTACACTCGCCGGCCGTGTCGTCGCAAGCGGCTCGCTTCTTCTCTCGTTACGCGCCTAACCCGGCTTCGCTTTCAGTATCAGCAGCACGAGACCGTTGGGAGTTGTAGCGGCAACCCGATATCCGAAAAGGCGACGGATCTCGGAAAGCACGACTACTTCGAGCTCGTCGGCGTTGCCAATGGCACCCTGGTAACGGTAGTGCGGCGGTTGGTCCAGGTAGTCCTTTTTTGTCAGAACGACCAAGCCGGGCCTCAATCTCGACAGGCGCTTCTCGATTAGCGACAGAGAACGCGCCGGTAGTTGCGAGTCCTGGCTAGGGTCTGTTATCGGGAGCAGGTTGCCTCGATGGGCCCTGATCAGAGCCTCGGTCGACAAGTCGGCGTCTACGACGACGGCTACGCGGTCTTGTCCAGGGGCGAAGCGGTCGAGCAGTTGCTCCGCCTCCACGGCGCGTGGATCGGTGGGTCGCTGCCGCCAGTCGATCAGTGCATGCGCTCTGGCGGTAAGACGGGGGTTCAGTTGAACGATCTGGCGCAGCGGACTGCGTTGAAACGACACGAGCGTTTGGTGTGGTTGCTGCACGATGACTGCGGCTGCAGCCCAAGCAACGAAAAAGAGCGCCGCGAAGCGCACCGCCCCACTGCCAATCGGCGTGTGCCGAGCGAGTAGAGATACCCAGAGTACGAAGAGCGCGATAGCCGGGGGAGCGATGTGATGGAGGTTGTTCGGATGAGAGCGCCCGAGGAAGTACGTGTAGGAGAGGATTCCGAAGGCCGTCGTCGCAGCGATCGCGGTCAGCTCCACTCTGCTCGCAGACGCGAACCCCCGCTGCTCCAAGAGAACGAGCACGAGCCCCACGACCGAAACGAAGTAGAGAGCGACGATCAGGTAGCCCAGCGACCATGGATCGATCAGAAGCGTGTTTAGGCGATCCAGGCTGTAGAGCCGAATGTACGCCAGGTACCCGCCCCAGTCGGGCCATTGCCCCGCCCAAACGCGGGTCGCAACAGCGAAGGCCACATGGCTTGCGACGATGACCGAGGCGAGTAGGCCGAGTTGGAGACTTAGTCGACGAGCCCGCTCTCGCCAGGATCCATTCGAGATGACCAGCTCGAGAGCAAGAACTGCCACGTACGTACCGGCCGTGTATATGAACGTCTCGAAACTCCAGATCGCGGATACACCGACAAGGATGAGCATCGCGGCGTCGAGCATCCGCCGCCGCCCTGGGCTTCTCGCCGCGAGCACGGCCAGCGCTATCAATACCCAAGGCGGACCAAAGCGGAGGAATCCGGTGCTGGCCCACTCGATATGGACGCCGAGCCCCGTAAACACGTTTGCTACCAGGCAGGTGCCGATGCCGATCAGTGCGTAAAGCTGCGACCGGCACCCAATCCGGAGAACCAAGTAGATGAGGACGAACTCGAGGGCCGTCAAGGCCCCGGTGACGAGTTGAAAGCTCCCGTACCCGATCGGGATCAGCTCGAAGAATCCCGCCAGGAAGTACATGACTCCTACGCCGTACTGGGCGAACGTGTCGACGAGCATGGGGGATCCGTGCAAGATCGCATTGGCGGGCCCGAGGTAAAAATCCTGGTCGGCGCGAAAGCTGGCGTTGTACTGATTGAAATCGGTCGTCAGTAGAGGGATCAGGAAGAGCACGACGATTACGTCCAGAGCAACCGTGATCGAGCGGCGAGCTCGCACCGCTGAAGCTGCCATGAGGAGGAGAGCGATCACGACGCCGAGCTCGAGCGAGTTGTTGAGGCGTGAGAACTGGAAAGAACCCCGCGGAACGAATAGCAGTAGCGCGCAAACGGCCAGAGGCGCTGCGATCGCTGGAGCGAGCCGTGGCAGCCGTATCGGCTGAACGCGTCGCCAGAGGAGCTCCATTGCGGCCCAGTTCCCGAGTGCGATAAGTACCGCGCCGAGCAGGAAGCAGATCCGGAGCGCCGAGACCCCTTTGGCCGCGAAGAGTAGATGGCCAATCAGCAGAGTCGCCGACAGCGCCGCAAGATTTCCTCCGGCCAGAAGGGCAGAGACTTCGGGTCGGTCCGAGAATGGCGCCAACTGGAAATGGGCAGCGAGAACTGCGAGCGGGAGGAGAATCGCGAAAGTGGCCTGGAAGAGGAGCGACTCGGCGTGCTCCGTGTGACCGATCGACATAGTGGCAAGCGAAGCCGCCGCGATGAACATAGTGCCGCCGTGGGCAAGGGAAAGCGTGGCTTTCGTTACCAGAGGTCGCGGCTGGAAGTTCGCCTTCTCACTCGCGGTCGGGCGCTCCTTGCCGGTTCCGCCCCGCCGCGCTGGTAGTTGACGCTCCGTGACGGGGTTATCCGCAGCCATTCACCGGCCGAGTCTAGACGATTGCTAATGCCGACCTAACAGTACTCTGGGCCTGATGAGGCGGATCTCAGCGCTGACGTGAGACGCCCGTTCTTCTGTAGCGGCGCGACGGATGCCGCCGCCCCGACGGCCGGCGAGCGCTGCCTGGTGCCCACCTCGACCGAGGTCGCCGACCGTCTGAGTTCGAGCACGCAACGGCGTGCGCGAACGCTCTCTCAGATGCGAGTTGTCGGTAGCCATGCCTCGGTGACGAGCGTTTCGATAACCTCCGCGCCATGAGCGAGGCCGCCGCAGAGATGCTCGCGACGAAGATCCGGAAGACGATTCTCACGCAATCGAAGCGTGCGAACGTCGGCCATATCGGCTCATGTCTCTCGATCGCCGACATCCTCGCGGCGCTCTATGGAGGCGTCTTGCGGTTCGCATCGCCAGACGACGAAGACCGAGACCGGTTGATCCTCTCCAAGGGCCACGCAGCTCTCGCGCTTTTTGGGGCGTTGAATGCAATCGGCGTCATTACCGACGATCTGCTCGAGACCTTCTGCTCCGACGGCTCTCCGCTAGGAACGCATCCCGAACACGTCGTGCCAGGAATAGATTTTTCGACCGGGTCGCTCGGATTGGGTTTGTCGTTCGGCTGTGGCGCGGCGCTCGCGGCGCGAATGCA
>Ga0209745_1001881_pt1 | contig 12251 bp, 12 predicted proteins | sample BarGraNGADG00312_FD_184495 | JGI IMG/M metagenome (GOLD analysis project Ga0209745, IMG submission 184495) | Arctic peat soil microbial communities from Barrow, Alaska - Barrow Graham LP Ref core NGADG0004-312 (SPAdes) (version 2) | ecosystem: Environmental > Terrestrial > Soil > Wetlands > Peat... | reverse complement strand
AGCGAGAACCCGGCCTCGCTCCCGAGCCGTGACCGACGTGTTCGTGTTCCGTCCATCGCGCTCACCATCGCCGCAGCAGGGTTGTCAGGTCGACGAGCCTCATCGTCGTAGTACCGTTCGCGATCAGCACACGTACGGTCAGGACCCGGGTACTGGCCGGCCCGGCATCGACCCGCCAGCGGCGGATCGTGCGTGCCGTCGGGGTGTCGAAATAGTTCGCCACGTTCGCCGCCAGCGAGTCGGTCCCGACCGGTGTGATCTGCACCTGCGGGTTGGTGTCGAAACTGGCCTTCATGAGCGCGTCGAGCTTACCCTGCGCGACACGGGTGGCCTCGGCCCCATTGCGCGCCATCGCTTCAGCCCTGATGGTCACGGCGAGCAACTGCGCGACCGACAGCAGGCCCACGACGAGTATCAGGGCGGCAAAGACGACCTCGATGAGAGAGAAGCCGCGTTCCGACCCGCCGCACGACCTACTGCTCGGTGATTCGGCCGCCGGGTGCAACGGTGATCCTCCGCGTTTGGGTGCCATTCGTAACCTCGATCGTCGCCACGGCCGGAATCCGCCCGGTCGCGTTGAACGCTAAATCGGTGACGGCACCGAAGCTCACGCCCGGGTCGAGCGTGGCCACTGGTCCGTCCGCGTCGGGCGCGACGCCTGGCGTCGTGTCCGGGAAGGGATACGTGGCTGTGGAACAGCGGTCTGCCGCGGTGTCGATCGCCAGCGTCCCGGTGAACTCCAGCATCCTGTATTGACCGTTGGCAGGGCAGTTGAAGCGGAGAACCAGCGTCCGGTTCTTCGCGACCGCCCCGTAGCGCGCCGAACGAATTGCGGCACCCACGTTTCGAGCCGCGCTGTTGAGCGTGTAGCGCTGTATCGCGGTGTTGACCACCGGGATGGCGATGCCCATGAGAACACCGAGGATGGCAAGGACGGTCAGCACTTCCAGGAGCGTGAACCCCCGTACTGCCCGACGCTCACGAGATGCGCAGTGCATTCTGAGACTCTCCTGTGGCTGGACCATCCCGCGTGTCGTCATCACCGAGAGCACGATCTCGGCCATTGCCGGGAAGAGTCACCGGGTGCTTGTTTTCCGAGGAAAACGCCGGCAGCGACGGGGGCCCTGTCGCTGTCAGTGTTTCACAACGGGACAGTCTCTTACGCTTTCGTTGGGCGAAATCGACAAGGTAAGGATGGGAGGGAGAGGGGTCAGAACATTCCCAACTGCAGCTTCGCGACGTCCGACATCCGGTCGGTCGTCCAGGCCGGCTCCCAGACCACTTCCACGTACGCGTCGGCCACGCCTTCGACCTCCCGGACCTTGCGCTCGACCTCGAGCGGGAGCGACTGCGCGGACGGGCAGGCGGGAGCGGTCAACGTCATGCGGACGTGGACCCGCCGGTCGGCGTCGATGTCGATGTTATAGACCAACCCGAGCTCGAAGATGTTCACCGGGATCTCGGGGTCGTAGACGGAACAGATGGCATCGATGATCCTCGGGCGGAGTGTGAGGGCGACAACGGGATCGGCCATAACTCCTTCGGTCCGGCTTGCGACTTGCGGCTTGCGGCTTGCGACTGGCTGCTTGTGACTTGCGGCCGCTGCCGGCTGCGCCGCCAGCCGCAGGTCGCCAGCCGCAGGCCGGTCTATTCCGTGCTGACCGGCGTCTCCTTCGACTCGAGCGCGGCGTGGAGCGTGTGCCACGAGAGGCTGGCGCACTTGACGCGGGACGGGAACTCGCGGACGCCGCAGAACACCGTCAGCTTGCCCAGGCTCTCCTCGACGGCCTGGTCCACGCCCGAAGTCACCATCTGGCGGAACTCCTCGAAGAGGCGTTCCGCCTCGGCCACGGACTTGCCCTTCACCGCGTCGGTCATCAGCGACGCCGAGGCACGCGAGATCGCGCAGCCGGCTCCCTCGAACGCGACGCCCCTGATAACGCCATCCTCGACGTCGAGGTGCACCGCCAGGCGGTCGCCGCAGAGGGGGTTGTGGCCCTCGGCGTGGTGGTTCGCCTCCGGCAGCGGCCCGAAGTTCCGCGGCCGCTTGTGGTGATCGAGGATCACCTCCTGGTAGAGCTCTCTCAGGTCGGACATCAGCCAAACATCTCCCGCACTCGCGCCAGCGCGTCCACGAAGCGGTCCACGTCCTCGCGCGTGTTGTAGAACGCGAACGAGGCGCGTGCCGTGGCGGGGACGCCCAAGCGGTGCATCAGGGGCTGGCAGCAGTGGTGCCCGGTCCGGATCGCCACGCCCTCCTGGTCGAGGACGGTGCCGATGTCGTGCGGATGGGCGGAACTCATGACGAACGACACGATACCGGCTTTCGCCGGCGCACGGCCGAACAGCGTGACGTCGGGGAACCCGGACAGCCGCTCCTCAACGTAGCGCGTCAGGGCTGTCTCGTGCGCGGCCGCGGCAACACGATCGAGGCCATTCAGGTACTCGATCGCCGCCCCCAGACCGATCGCCCCGGCGATGTCCGGCGTCCCGGCCTCGAACTTCGCAGGCGGCGTGTTGTAACGGACTTCTTCGAGGGTCACCGAACTGATCATGTCGCCCCCGCCCTGCCAGGGCGGCATGCGGTCCATCAGCGCGGCTTTGCCGTAGAGTACGCCAATCCCGGTCGGCCCGAACAGCTTGTGCCCCGAGAACGCGTAGAAGTCGCAGTCGAGCGCCCGCACGTCAACGGCCATGTGCGGCACGGCCTGCGCGCCGTCGAGCAGCACCGGGATACCGCGCGCGTGAGCGAGCCGGACGATTTCCGCCGCCGGGTTAATGGTCCCAAGGGCGTTCGACACGTGACCGAGCGCAACCAGCCGCGTGCGGTCGCCCAGCAGTCGCTCGTACTCGTCCATCCGCAACTCGCCGGCGTCCGTGATCGGCACGACGCGGAGCCGTGCCCCGGTGGCCTCGCACGCCATCTTCCAGGGCACGAAGTTCGAGTGGTGCTCCATCACCGACACGACGATCTCGTCGTCGGGCTTCAGCGCCGGGCGGGCGTAGGAGTGCGCCACCAGGTTGACGGCCTCGGTCGTCCCGCGGACGAACACGATCTCGCGCGACTCGGCGGCGTTCAGGAAGCGTCGAACGGCCTCTCGCGCCCCCTCGTAGGCGGCCGTCGCACGCTCGCTGAGCAAGTGAACGCCCCGGTGGATGTTGGCGTTGTCCGCCAGGTAGTAGTTCGAGATCGCGTCGATGACGGCCCTGGGCTTTTGCGCGGTGGCCGCGTTGTCGAGGTACACGAGCGGCTTGCCGTGAACCTGCTGCTGCAGGATCGGGAAGTCGCGGCGGACAGCAGCGACGTCAAAGGATCGACGAGCAGGCCTGGACACCTGTTCCACGGCGCTCATACAAATGCCATCTCGGCGAGAGTGCCGGGCAGTTTTGCGGCCAGCAGGCGGTCGAGCTCGGTCCGCACCGGTTCGAGCGCAATTTTCCCGGTCACGTCGGTCGCGAACGCCCGCACCAGCAGGCTGCGCGCGTCGTCGAGGCCGATGCCCCTGGCGCGCAGGTAGAAGAGCGCCTCTTCGCTCAACTGGCCGACGGTCGCGCCGTGCGTGCACTTCACGTCGTTGGCGAAGATCTCGAGCTGCGGCTTCGTGTTGACCTGCGCGTCGTCGGAAAGCAGCAGCGTCTTGTTCGTTTGCTTCGCGTCGGTCTTCTGGGCATCGGGGCGAACACGGATCCGCCCGTTGAACACGCCGCGTGCGCGGCCGTCGAGAATCCCCTTGTAGATCTCGTGACTGGTGCCGTGCGGCATGGCATGGTCGATCTCGGTGTGGTTGTCGATCAACCGGACGCCGTCCGCCAGGTAGAGGCCGTTCAGCGTGCAGTTGGCGCCTTCGTCGCCGAGCACCGCCACCGCGTCGTGACGGGCGATCAGGCCGCCGAACGCGACGTTGTGCGAAGAGGACGTGCTCGACCGGCCGAGCTGGAACTGCGTGTGGCCGATGTGAAACGCCGACTCGCTCTCGCGCTGCAGCCGGTAGTGATCGACCACCGCGCCCGCGCCGACCACGATCTCCGTGACGGCGTTGGTGAAGCCGCGGGAGGGGCCAATGCCTGCGAACGTCTCGATCACGCGCGCCTGGCTGTTGCGCCCGACCAGCACCAGCACTCGCGGGTGCGAGACGGACGGAGCCGGGGTGACCGTGAACAGGAACAGGATCTGGATCGCCTGCTCGACCACCGTATTGTCCGCCACCACGACGAGGGCGCCGTCCTCGAACAGCGCCGTGTTGAGCGCTGCAAACGGGCGGTCCGTGAAGTTCAGGTGCCGGCCGAGGTGCGGCTCGAGGCGAGCGGGATCGCGCTCGAGGGCGTCGGCCAGCGTCGTTGTCGTGATACCGGGCAGCGGCGTGTCGAGCGTGGACAGCTCGCGCGAATACCGCCCGTTGACGAACGCCACGAGCGGGCCGTCGATGCCGGGCACCACGAACCGCGCGGCTGCCTCCTCAGACACGGTCACCGGCGGGGCCGACACGAATGGATTGTCTGCAATCGGCGCGACGTTGGTGAACCGCCACTCCTCGTCCCTGGTGGTCGGAAGCCCGAGCCGCTCGAATGCGCCTGCGGCGGAACGGCGTATCGCGCGCAACCAGGCGGGCTCGTGCTCGCGCCCGCCCTCGAGGCGGTCGAACGCCGTCAGATAGCTGCCGACGGAGCCTCCCGATGTCGTGAGTATCGCCATGGTCTCATGTCCTTCGCGTCCAGCACTGTCTCTCGCGGGCCTGAAGGCCAGCGCTACAAGCCCGCGCTACATCTCCGCGCTGCCTGACGGTTCGCGTCAGGCTCGTTCGAGCGCGGTCTCAATCCACCCGTAGCCCTTGTCCTCGAGTTCCAGGGCCAGTTCCTTCCCGCCCGAGCGAACGATGCGGCCCTCGGAGAGGACGTGGACGTAGTCGGGGACGATGTAGTTGAGGAGGCGCTGGTAGTGAGTGACGACGATCGCCGAGCGCTCGGGGCTGCGGAGCGCATTCACGCCGTTCGCGACCACCTTGAGCGCGTCGATGTCGAGGCCGGAGTCGGTTTCGTCGAGAATGGCCAGCGTGGGTTCGAGCACGGCCATCTGGAAGATCTCATTGCGCTTCTTCTCGCCGCCCGAGAACCCCTCGTTGATCGGCCGGCTCATGAGCGCCTGGTCCATGTCGAGCAGCTTCATCTTTCCGCGGATGAGCGCCATGAATTCCATCGCATCGAGCTCGGGCTCGCCACGGTGCTTGCGGACCGCATTGAGGGCGGCCTTGAGGAAGTAGGCGTTGTTGACGCCGGGAATCTCGACCGGGTACTGGAACGCGAGGAAGATCCCTTCGCGGGCGCGCTCTTCCGGCTCGAGGGCGAGCAGGTCGTGGCCGTTGTAGGTCACCGACCCCTCGATCACCTCGTATTCGGCGCGGCCGGCGAGCACTCCGGCCAGCGTGCTCTTTCCCGACCCGTTCGGCCCCATGACGGCGTGCACTTCGCCCGTCTTCACGGCCAGGTCGATCCCCTTGAGGATCTCTTTGTTGCCCACTCGGGCACGGAGGTTCTTGATCTCGAGCATTTATCCCACCGACCCTTCCAGGCTCACGCCCAGGAGTTTCTGGGCCTCGACGGCGAACTCCATCGGCAGCTCGCGGAACACCTCTTTGCAGAAGCCGCTGACGATCATGTTAACCGCGTCCTCGGTGGAGAGCCCGCGCTGCCGGCAGTAGAAGATCTGGTCCTCGCCGATCTTCGACGTCGACGCCTCGTGCTCCATCTGCGACGAGGTGTTCTTGACTTCGATGTACGGAAAGGTGTGGGCGCCGCACTGGTCGCCGATGAGCAGGGAATCGCACTGCGAGTAGTTGCGCGCGTTCGACGCGTTCTTCCCGATCTTCACCATCCCGCGGTACGTGTTCTGGCCGTGGCCGGCCGAGATCCCCTTCGACACGATCGTGCTGCGCGTGTTCTTCCCGAGGTGGATCATCTTGGTGCCGGTGTCGGCCTGCTGGTAGTTGTTCGTCACTGCCACCGAGTAGAACTCGCCGACCGAGTTGTCGCCCTGGAGGATGCAGCTCGGGTACTTCCAGGTGATCGCCGACCCGGTCTCGACCTGCGTCCAGGTGATCTTCGAGTTCGCGCCTCGGCAGTGCCCGCGTTTGGTCACGAAGTTGAAGATGCCGCCCTTGCCGTTCTTGTCGCCGGGATACCAGTTCTGGACCGTCGAGTACTTGATGGTGGCGCCCTCGAGCGCGACCAGTTCGACGACGGCCGCGTGCAGCTGGTTCTCGTCGCGCATCGGCGCCGTGCACCCCTCGAGGTAACTGACGCGCGCGCCCTCGTCCGCGACGATCAGCGTGCGCTCGAACTGCCCGGTGTTCTGCGCGTTGATGCGAAAGTAGGTGGACAGCTCCATCGGGCAGCGGACGCCCTTCGGCACGTAGCAGAACGAGCCGTCGCTGAAGACCGCGGAGTTGAGCGCCGCGTAGAAGTTGTCCGAGTAGGGGACGACCGAGCCGAGATACTGGCGGACCAGTTCCGGATGCTCGCGCACCGCGTCCGAGAACGAGCAGAAGATGATGCCGAGCTCGGCCAGCTTTCCCTTGAACGTGGTCGCCACCGAGACGCTGTCGAACACCGCGTCGACCGCGACGCCGGCCAGCGCCTTCTGCTCCTCGACAGGGATGCCCAGCTTCTCGAACGTCTTCCGGATCTCCGGATCCATCTCGTCCAGGCTCTTCAGCGTCTTCGGCCGCCTGGGCGCCGAGTAGTAGATGATGTCCTGGTAGTCGATCGGATCGTGCTTGACGTTCGCCCAGTCGGGGTCGCGAAGCGTGAGCCAGGTGCGATACGACTTGAGCCGCCACTCGAGCAGCCACTCGGGCTCGCCCTTGCGCGCCGAGATCTGCCGGATAGTGTCCTCGTTCAGCCCGCGCGGCACCGTGTCGGCTTCCACGTCGGTCACGAAGCCGTATTTGTACTCCTGGGTGGCGAGTTCCTCGATCGTTCTCGTTTCCGTGCTCATACCCATTCCTCGGATGATGGCAGCCGGAACTCGGTGCTGACCGAAACTGGGGGCCGACTCCCGGTCAGCGCGCCACTCCGACCGATATGGTCCCCAATATACCACAAATCGGACTGTTTGAGTCCTATATTTGAAATCAGGTCTTGAATCTTGGCAGGGACCCACAGGCCAGACGTTGTTGGGGGCGACCGGCCGGTCGCCCCTACAGAAGAACCCTTTTGGTCGTGAAGGCGCTGACGAGCAGGCCGACGGCCACGACGACCATGGCCCCGCCGACGTAGGTGGGCGTTCGGCGTCGCGGGGCCGCCGAGCGTCTTCCGAATCTCGCCGCCTTGCGGCTGTATGCTGTGAGCTGACAGGCCGACAGTCGCGCCCACGTGACGCGACTGACAATCGCAAGTTCCGACTATGTCTTTCCATATCATCACCCGTCCTCCGCGCAGCATCGTCTCCGCGCCGCCGGTCGACGCCGATCCGGCCACGCTTCAGTCCTTCGTCGAGGATGCGGCGCACTATCCCGGCGGACATGCGGCCGGCGTCGTCTTCCCGCGCAGCGAGGCCGACGTGTCGGCGATTCTGCGCGAGCACCGGCGCGTGTTGCCGATTGGCGCGCAATCGTCGGTGACCGGTGGCGCGACGCCGCGTGGCGAGGTGGTGCTGAGCACATCGAAGATGGCGGCCATCCTCGAGATCGGCGACGACTTCGCGCGTGTCCAGCCGGGGCTGCCCTTGGTGACGCTCAAGGAAACGCTAGCCGCACAGGGGCGCTACTACCCGCCCGCGCCAACCTACGACGGTGCGTTCGTCGGGGGAACGATTTCCACGAACGCGTCGGGCGCGGCCACGTTCAAGTACGGCAGCACGCGCAGTTGGGTGCGGGCGCTGACGGCGGTGCTCGCATCGGGGGAGGTGCTGGATATCGTGCGTGGACGTGTCTTCGCGCACCCGGACGGCTTCTTCGAGGTCGAGACGTCGGGCGGCATGCTCCGCGTGCCGGTACCGACCTACCAGATGCCGGACGTGCCAAAGCGATCGGCAGGCTACTTCGCCGCGCCGGGCATGGACCTGATCGACCTGTTCGTCGGCTCTGAGGGCACACTGGGAGTCATCGTCGAAGCCACGCTGGGCATCGTGACGCCGGCGCCCGCGACCTGCCTGGCCCTTGTGCCGTTTTCCGACGAGGCTCACGCCCTCGAGGTGGTCGCGGATCTGCGGGAACGATCGAAGCGGACGTGGCGCGAGCACACTCCGCGCGGGCTCGATGTCTCCGCGATCGAGATGCTCGATCGCCGGTGCCTCATGATGCTGCACGAGGATGGAAGCGACACGAAGCAGGGAATCGCGCTTCCTCCTAACACCGACATGGCACTGCTCATCCAGCTCGAGCTTCCGGCCGGCACGACCGGAGAGGAAGCCTACGAGCAGATCGCGTCGGCGCTGGAACCGGGCGGCGATGGGACCGCGCTAGGTCTCTTCTGCCGCCTGCTGGACGATGCGGGCGTGCTCGATCACGTGGACGTGGCGGTGCCGGGCGACCGCGCGCGCGCGCAGCAGTTCTACGACTTCCGCGAAGCGGCGCCAGAGGCGGTGAAATATCGCGTCTCGATCGCCAAGCAGCAGGTGGACCCGGGAATCCAGAAGACCGCGGCGGACATGATCGTCCCGTTCGATCGCTTCGGCGAGATGATGCGCATCTACCGCGACGGGTACGAGCGGCGCGGGCTGCAGTACGCGATCTGGGGGCACGTGTCGGATGGCAACGTGCACCCGAACGTCATCCCGCGAACGCTCGCCGACGTGAACGCGGGCCAGGACGCCATCCTCGAGTTCGGCCGCGAGGTGATTGCCCGGGGCGGTTCCCCTCTTTCAGAACACGGCGTCGGCCGAAGCGCAGTCAAGCAGGCGCTGCTGCGGCAGCTCTATGGAGACGACGGCATCGCACAGATGCGCGCGGTGAAGGCGGCGCTGGATCCTCACTGGAAACTGTCGCCGGGGGTGCTGTTCGGACAGTAGATCGCATCATGTCCCACCTCCTCCACCGCCTCTCCGCCGTCGAGTACTTCACGTTCGGCTTTGGCAGCATGGTCGGCGTCGGGTGGCTCGTCCTCATGGATGACTGGCTCGGGCGCGGGGGGCCGGCCGGCACGATGCTCGGCTTCCTCGTCGGCGGGCTGCTGTTGCTGCCCGTCGCACGCACCTACGGCTCGCTGGTTCGTCGCATCCCGGACGCGGGCGCCGAGATCGCGTACACCGAGGGCGTCTTCCCTCCGCTCCTCTCGTTCACCACCGGCTGGACGATGGTGCTGGCCTACGCGATCGTCTGCCCGTGGGAGGCCGTGGCCATCGGCAACCTCCTCGCTCGCATCGTCCCCTCGCTGAACTCGGTGCCGCTCTACGAACTCGCGGGGAAGACGATCTACGCGCCGCGGCTCGTCGCGGGGCTGCTTCTGACGGGGCTGATCACCTTCGTGAACCTGCGCGGGATCCGGCCGAGTGGACTGTTCCAGGATGTGACGACGTTCGGGCTGCTCGCGGCCTTCGCGGTGTTCGCCTCGCTCGGGGTGATGCACGGCGACGCCGCGAACATGGAGCCGCTGTTCGCAAGACCGGGCACGGGCGGCGCACTGCTGTCTATCCTGCTCGCGGTGCAGGTCGTCCCGTACTTCATGACTGGCTTCGAGTCGGTGGTGAAAGGGTCAGAGGAAGCGAAAGTCGGATTCGACCGCCGGCACTTCGCCAGAGCGATGTACCTCGCGGTGGTTGCCGGGCTCCTGTTCTACGTGGTGATCGTCGGCGTGGTGTCGTTCGTGTACCCATGGCGCGAGATTGTTGCGGGGCATGTGGGCACCGAGGTCGCGTTCGAGCGGACCTTCGGATCGCGCGGCATCGCTCGACTGATCCTGGCAGCTGCATTCCTGTCGCTGCTCAAGGTCTTCAACGGGAACTTCGTCGCGGCCACGCGCCTGGTGCTGGCGATTGGACGGCGCGGCCTGGTGCATCCCTCGCTGTCGCGCGTTCATCCGACCCACGGTACGCCGTCGGCCGCCATCTGGCTGGTCGCCGGGCTCACGGCTGTCGCGTCATTCATGGGCGACGCCCTGCTGGTCCCGATCACCGAGGTGGGATCGCTGGCCGCCGGGGTCGGATGGCTGTCGGCGTGCGTGGCATGGCTGCTGCGGGTCGACGACGAGCCGCGCTGGCCGGCCTACGCCGGCGCCGGGGTCGCCACGGTGTTCGTGCTGATGAAGGTGCTCCCGTTCGTGCCGGGCAGTTTCACGCGGATCGAGTGGTTCGCGCTCGGAGCCTGGCTCGCGCTCGGGTGGGGATTCTGGATGGCCAGAGAGAATCCGCGGGCCTGATGGTCCGCCCTACATACCCGCCGGCTGAACTCCGACTGGCATCGTCAGTCCCCGACCGACCGCGTAGGTTCCGACTCTTCAGCGTCCGTTCCGACCCTTCATCGTCGGTTCCGACCCTTCATCGTCAGCACCGACCCTTCATCGTCAGTTCCGACTATTTGAACAAATCGTCGAACGCGCGCCTGGTTGAGCTCACCGACACCGAGTGGGTCTCGCGCTCGACGGTCCTGCGCGGCTCCCACAACGTGCAACTGTTCTTCGCGTCCTTCGGCACAATCCGATCGGGCACCGGCTGCATGCACTGGAAGCGCGCGCCCGGGTCGAAGTAGACGCACTGCCCGCAGGTGTGCAGGTCGGTGCCGCAGCGCGAACAGCGGCTCTCGATGCCGAACGGCGACGTGATCTCGCCACCGCACTTCGCGCACCGCACCACCTGCCTCGTCGGCATCAGGTTCGGCGTCTTCGGGCCTTCCGGCCGGTCGCCGCGCGGTGCCGGCCCGGCCGGTCCCTTCGGCTTCTCCGCCGGTTTGCGGTCGCGGTCATCGTCCTGGTAGCCGCGTTGGCGATACTGGCGATCACTCATACATCAGGGATCTGGGATCAGGGCAAAGGCCCCTTGACACCCGAGACGACGGAACACGACATCGGGAATCCGAGACAGGGCGCTGGGGACATACGAACTCTACCACAGCGCCTGCCCGCGGGAGCGCGAGCCCACGGCTCATCCCGCAGTTCATCCCGCAGCCCATCCCACAGCGCAATCCCACAGCTCATCCCGCAGTTCATCCCGCAGCCCATCCCACAGCGCAATCCCACGGCGTAATCCCACGGCGCATCCTTGACTCTCGCGGGTCTTCCTGTTAGACCATGCACACGCGTATCCGACGCGCGATCTCGTATTTCGGGCGAGAACCAGCTAAGCCCTTCGATGCACAAATACGGCGACGTATTTGTGCCCTCAGGACTAACTGCTGAGCGAGCACAACCGGCCACGTGCGCCGAGAGCCGATCGTGGCCGTAATTGCGAGTCGAAGTGCTAAGCTATTTTCTGGGTCACACACAGTCAGAGCAGTAATGTGAGTTCGTGCCAGCTACGGGTCCCTGCCCGCCGTCAAGGCACGACTCTTGCCGCATTTCGATTTCGACGATGGCGCAAACCTTCCATCGCAGTGCCAACACCATCTTCGTGGTGAGCTTGGTCGGCCTCGTGCTCCTGATCGGCGGCCTGATCGGCCTGGCCTACGGCCTCCAGAGCTCCCCCTACGTCACGCGCGCGTTCGACGCCCGGGCGCAGCCGATCCAGTTCAGCCACGAACGGCATGTCGCCGGCAATGGCATCGATTGCCGCTACTGCCACACCTCGGTCGAGACGTCGGCCTTCGCCGGCATCCCGCCGACGAAGACCTGCATGAACTGCCACTCGCAGATCTTCTCGGACGCCCCGTTGCTCGAACCCGTCCGCGCGAGCTTCCAGGACGACCGGTCGATCCAGTGGACGCGGGTCCACGACCTGCCCGACTTCGTGTATTTCAACCACAGCATTCACGTAAACAAGGGCGTCGGTTGCGCCACCTGCCACGGCCGCGTGGACCTGATGCCGCTGATGTACCAGGTGGAGACGCTGCAGATGTCGTGGTGCCTGGACTGCCACCGCAATCCCGAGAAATTCGTGCGCCCCCGCGAGGCGGTGTACCAGATGGATTACAAGGCGCCGTCGAACCAGCTGGAGCTTGGGAAGAGGCTGGTGGCGGAGTACCAGATCCAGAAGCTGACGAGCTGCTCGACGTGTCATCGGTAGGGGTCGGGGAACAGGGGCCAGGGGTCGGGGAACAGGGACCAGGAGTCGGGGGGCAGGCACCAGGAGTCGGAGGGCAGGGACCAGGAGTCGGGGGCAGGGACCA
>Ga0209745_1001880_pt1 | contig 12251 bp, 11 predicted proteins | sample BarGraNGADG00312_FD_184495 | JGI IMG/M metagenome (GOLD analysis project Ga0209745, IMG submission 184495) | Arctic peat soil microbial communities from Barrow, Alaska - Barrow Graham LP Ref core NGADG0004-312 (SPAdes) (version 2) | ecosystem: Environmental > Terrestrial > Soil > Wetlands > Peat... | reverse complement strand
AGTTGAAGACGCGTACCGAGCGGTTGCACGCGTTCGCCGACCGCTCCGAGGTCGAGACGTGCCTCGCGGCGATGGCGTCCGCCGACCCGCCGCTGGTGCGCGAGCTCCCGCTGCAGCGCGGACGGGACCCGCGCTGGACCCACCTGCTCGGCCCGGTGCCCACCATGACGGACGCCAGCGCTGCGGCGCCCGACCGTGAGGTGGTGCTGGCCGAAGGCCCGGCCGCTCGCGACGCCCGGGTGTTGGCCGCCTACAACGCAGCCGCCGGCGCGTACTCGGACGCGCTGCTCGACGAGCTGACAGAGAAGCCCTTCGACATCTGGTTGCTGGAACGCATCGCCGGCCTCGCCGAAGGCCCGGTGATGGACCTGGGCTGCGGCCCCGGCCAGATCGCTGCCTTCCTCGCCGACCAGGAACTGGAAGTGCACGGGCTGGACGCGTCGCCGGCGATGGTCGCCACGGCACGGACGAACTTCCCCGACCTCGACTTCACCGTGGGCCGGTTCGACCAGTTGCTGCGTCCGCGCAACGCCGCGGCGTGGGGCGCGGTCGTCGCCTGGTACTCGTTCGTCCACCTGGCGCCGTCCGAGCTTGCCCCCACCATGCGGACGGTTGGGTCCACCCTGCGTCCTGGCGGGGTGTTCGCCTTAGCCGTGCACCTGGGGGACGGCATCGTGCACGCCGACGACCTCTTCGGGACCCCTGTGGACGTGGACTTCGTCACCCACGACCGCGACGAGGTGCTGGCAGCGGTCACAAGAGCCGGGCTGGTCCTTGACGAGTGGTTCGTCCGATCACCGGTGCCGAGCGAGGCGCAGACCGTCCGGCTCTACGTCCTTGCGCACGCTGCCTCCTGACCCGACCCCACCATCCCCGAGTTGTCAGAACCTCGTTCGGCTATAGCCGCACCAGCTTCTGACAACTCGGGGAAAGCGGGGGTCGTCGGCGACCTCAGGCCCTGCCGAGGCCCGGCTGCGGACGCCAGTGCAGGCCGGCATCCGGGTCGACGATGAGCTCCTGGGCTGCGGGGATGCCGTCAACCATCAGCTCTGCACCTACCGGGGTGCCGCGCTTGAGCAGGGCGAGGCCGATCGGGCCGAGTTCGTAGTGGCGTTCCGAGGTGCCCATCCGGCCGACGGCAACGCCGTCCAGCAGCACGTCGGCACCCCGCTCCGGCAAGCGGTCGACGCTGCCGTCGAGCAGTAGCTGGGTGAGCCGACGGGGCGGGCGGCCGAGGTTGTACACCCTCGCCACCGTCTCCTGGCCCGGGTAGCAGCCCTTGCGGAGGTGCACAGCGGGGCCGAGCACGTCTGCGTCAGGGTTGGCGAGCTCGTTGGGGATGGTCTTCTCGTCGGTGTCGAGGAAGATCCGCGGAGTGCCGGACGCGATCCGTACAGCCTCCATCGCCCAGATGCCGGCCCGGGTCTCGCCCAGGGTTGCCTCCACCTCCGCCGTGGGCACGATGACGGGCGCACCGCCGGGCGGCAGGACAAGGGCATGGTCGTCGAGCTCTGTGATCTCGACGCGAGCGGCGAACACCATCCGGCGCAGCCAGGCCAGCAGCGGCTCGAGGTGGCCGGGCTCGGTGTGGCACCACAGGGTCTTGCCGTCGTCGACGGCACCGAAGACGTGCGTGAGCCGTCCCTGTGCGTCGAGGATGTAGGCGACCGTCGTCTGCCCGGGAGCGAGGTTCGCGAAGTCCTGGCTGGTGATGTCATTCAGCCAGCGCAACCGGTCGGAACCGGAGACCGTGAAGACCGGTCGGTGGGAAAGGTCCACGCCCGCCCTGCCTGCAACCAGCGACTTCTGCTCGCGGAACGGGTCGCCGTAGTGCCAGACCGCGCCCGCGTCGACGCCCTCGGTGAGCCGGGTGGTCATCGGCGTGCCAGGGTCGCCCAGAGGTAGGGCTGGAGTTCCTGGTCCTCGGTTGCGCGGTCGAAGGAGAACAGGAGCTTGCCCTCGACGTTGCCGTAGAGCCGGCGTCCGGCCGTGTAGGCCACCTTCGCGTCCTTGGTGCGGGCGACGGCGTCGGTGATCAGGTCGAGCCGGCCGGGCTGCAGCTTGCCGAACCAGATCTCCGCGAAGCCGTCCGGGGAGCACATCACGACGTCGATGGTCCCGTCTGCCAGCGGACGCCAGAAGCCGGTCTCCATGAACAGCGGGTTGGTGGGCGCGCCGTCGTCGTCGACCTCGAACGCCTGGCACAGGTAGTGCAGGTAGTCCTCGCCGTTGTCGGCGAAGTCCACCTGGATGGCGCAGCTGACCTTGTCCTGGCCTGGCCATTCGCGGAAGCCGGTGCCTTCCCAGCGTCCGCGGAGCCAGGCGAGCCCAACAAGTGCGGGGTTGAGGTCGGCGGGAATTTCGAAAGCCATTGTCACTCTCCTCGACGGCCGCGCAGCAGCGCGAAGATCCCGAGCCCTGCCACCACCACCAGCACCAGGCAGGCGGTGAACAGCACCACTCCTGTCACGGACAGGGGAACAAGGCTCGACACCCGTGCAGCTTACCCAGCCGCATCACGGGCGCCGCGGCCTCTCCGGCTGCCCGCAGCCGTGTCGTGATTGGATGGGCCCGTGCGGGCGGTGGTACAGCGGGTCAGTCGGGCGAGTGTGAGCGTTGACGGCGAGGTCGTCGGCGCCATCGACGAACCCGGCCTGCTGGTGCTGCTCGGCGTCACCCACACAGACAGCCCTGCGATCGCCGACAAGCTGGCTGACAAGACCTGGCAGTTGCGCATCCTTCCCGGCGAGGCGAGCTGCGCGGACGCTGGGGCGCCGCTGCTGGTGGTCAGCCAGTTCACCCTGTACGCGGACACCCGCAAGGGAAGGCGTCCGTCGTGGGCAGCCGCGGCGCCCGGACCGGTCAGCGAGCCGCTCGTCGACGCCTACATCGAAGCCCTGCGCAGGCGTGGAGCTGCGGTCGCAACCGGCCGCTTCGGGGCCATGATGGAGGTGTCGCTGGTCAACAGCGGCCCGGTGACCCTGATCCTCGACGTGGACGCCTGAGCTCGCAACTGCGTTCCGGTACCGGCGGGGGCCTGAGAATCACTAAGGTTTGCCCCAGACCATCAATCGAGATGGCTGTTCGGGAGGTGGGACATGGCGCAACTGCTGCTCGTCAGCAACGAAGTCGCCAACGGCACCCCCGCGGAGCGCTCGCTCCCCGTCCTCGCCCTGCTGCCCCACGAGATCATCGGCGCGGCCGCCGATACGCAGGCCCTCACGGAGTCCGCGCGAGTCGACCTGGTGGTGCTGGACGGGCGCGCCGACCTTGCCGGGGCTCGCATGATGTCGCGGCTGTTCCAGTCGTCGGGCTCCACCGTCCCGCTGCTCCTTGTGCTCACCGAGAGCGGCCTCGCTGCCGTCGCCACCGACTGGGGACTCTCTGACGTCGTGCTCGACACCGCAGGACCGGCCGAGTTCGAGGCCCGGATCCGGATGCTCGTCACCGCTGCCGCCAACGACGGCCTGATCTCGGCCGGCGGCATCGTGATCGACGACGCCGCCTACTCGGTGATGCTGGACGGCGTACCCCTCGACCTCACCTACACCGAGTTCGAACTGCTGAAGTACCTGGTCCAGCACCCCGGCCGCGTGTTCAGCCGCGAGCACCTGCTCGCCGACGTGTGGGGCTACGACTACTACGGCGGCACCAGGACGGTCGACGTCCACGTGCGCCGCCTGCGGGCCAAGCTGGGCACCGAACACGAGTCGCTGATCGGCACCGTCCGCAACGTCGGCTACCGGTTCTCCCCGGACGGCTCCGGCCGACGCTAGGCACTGTCAACCCCCTAGGGGAGGCTTGGCGGGCTACCCTGCCCGGGTGTGGACCAACCGACTGACCCCAGAGCAGGCAGACCTGGTGCGAGCCCTCGCTGCGCACGCGGAAGCAACTGACGGGATCGACCCCCTCAACGAGGAAGCCCGCTTCGCGCTGCGCGACGACGCGGGCGCGCACGTCCTGCTCACCAGCGTGCCGGGAACGGTGGCCGGCTACCTGCAATGGCAGCCGGCCTCCGGCACCGCCCAACTGGTCGTCGACCCCGACCAGCGTCGGCGCGGCCTCGGGACAAGCCTGCTCGCGGCCCTCGACGACCGGCCCTCCAGGGATTCCGGCGTCCAGGGCAGCAGCGTCAACGGCATCTGGTCCTTCGGAGACCTCCCACCGGCCCGCGGCTTCGCGCAGACCAACCGCCTGAAGCCTTCCCGCAGCCTGCTGATCATGGACCGCAGCCTCGCCGGCATCCCGGCACCAGTGGTGCCGGACGGGCTCAGCCTGCGCGGCTACGGCGATGCCGACGCCGCCGAACTGCTGGCCGTGAACGCTGCGGCGTTCGCCCACCACCCCGAGCAGGGTGCGCTGGACGCCGCCGGCCTTGCCGCCCGGATGGCCGAGCCCTGGTTCGACCCGGCCGGGCTCATCCTCGGCTTCGATGCCCAGGGTCTGGCCGGCTTCCACTGGACCAAACAGGTCGGCGGCACCGGTGAGGTGTACGTGATCGGGGTCGCGCCACGGACGCAGGGTAGGGGGTACGGCAAGGTGCTGCTCCGGGCCGGTCTCGCCCACCTGCGACGCACCGGGAGCGACCGGGTATTGCTGTACGTCGACAGCGCGGAAGAAGTAGCGGTAAGAATGTACGAAAGCGCAGGATTCGGCGTCGCCAGGCGCGACGTCCTCTACGCGCCGGAAGATCAGGAGCAGCCATGACCTCGGTTGAGGACGAAGAGACCCTCGACGACTTCGTTCAGGAGCCGCCCGAGCTGCCTGGCGACCGCTTCTCCGACCGCGAGCTGTCCTGGCTGGCCTTCAACAACCGGGTGCTCGACCTGGCCAAGGACGCCCGGCGCGTCCCCCTGCTGGAACGGGCGCGGTTCCTCGCCATCTTCTCCAACAACCTCGACGAGTTCTTCATGGTGCGCGTCGCCGGCCTCAAGCGCCGCATGGCCGCAGGCCTCGCCATGGCCAGCAACTCCGGCCTGATGCCCCGGGAGCTGCACGACGCGATCCTCACCCGCACCCGCGAGTTGGTCACCGAAGCCGCCCGCGTGTTCGCCGATGACGTCCGTCCTGCACTGGCCGGGCACGGCATCGAAATCCTGCGCTGGGAAGAACTGAACCCCGACGAGCGCCGGAAGATGACCGAGCTCTTCGAGAACCGGATCTTCCCGGTGCTCACGCCGCTCGCCGTCGACCCGTCCCACCCGTTCCCTTACATCTCCGGGCTGAGCGTCAACCTCGCCGTGCTGCTGAAGAACCCGGTGACCGGGGCGCGGCAGTTCGCCCGGGTCAAGGTGCCGACCATCCTGTCCCGGTTCGTCGCCCTCGGCGAGGGTCGCTTCGTGCCGCTGGAAGACGTGATCGCCCGGCACCTCGACCGGCTGTTCTCCGGCATGCAGATCATCGGCCACAGCACGTTCCGGGTGACGAGGAACGAGGACGTCGAGGTCGAGGAGGACGACGCGGAGAACCTGCTGTTCGCCCTGGAGAAGGAACTCCTGCGCCGCAAGATCGGACGCCCGCCGGTTCGCCTCGAGGTCGAGGACGACATCGACGACAAGATGCTCGAACTGCTGGTCAGCGAGCTCGACATCTCCGAGAAGGAGGTGTTCCGGCTGCCGAGCCCGCTCGACCTGCGCGGCCTGTTCTCCATCGCAGATCTCGATCGGGAGACGCTGGCCTACCCGTCGTTCCTGCCGAAGACACACCCGGAACTGGCAGAGGTGGAGACCGCCCAGCCCGCCGACCTGTTCGCAGCGCTGAAGAACCGGGAGGTGCTTCTGCACCACCCCTACGACTCGTTCGCCACCAGCGTCCAGCGGTTCATCGAGCAGGCAGCTGCCGATCCGGCGGTGCTGGCGATCAAGCAGACCCTCTACCGCACCTCGGGCGACTCTCCGATCATCGACGCCCTGATCGAGGCGGCGCAGGCGGGCAAGCAGGTGCTCGCCCTCGTGGAGATCAAGGCCCGCTTCGACGAGCAGGCCAACATCGCCTGGGCCCGCAAGCTGGAAAAGGCCGGCTGCCACGTCGTCTACGGCATGCTCGGGCTGAAGACCCACTGCAAGCTGTCCCTTGTGGTGCGGGAGGAGCCGGCGGGGTTGCGCCGCTACGTGCACATCGGCACCGGCAACTACAATCCGAAGACCGCCCGCATGTACGAGGACATGGGTCTGCTCACGACCAACGCCGTGATCACCGATGACGTCGCCCGCCTGTTCAACCACCTGTCCGGGATGGCGCAGGAAACCCACTACAAGCGGCTTCTGGTCGCCCCCCATGGCGTGCGCCGCGGGCTCCTGGACAACATCAACACCGAGATCCTCAACCACAAGCGCGACCTGCCGGCCGGGGTGAAGATCAAGGTCAACTCGATCGTCGACGAAGCCGTCACCGACGCGCTGTACCGGGCATCGATCGCCGGGGTGCCGGTGGACCTGTGGGTGCGGGGCATCTGCTCTGTGCGTCCAGGCGTGCCAGGCCTCAGCGAGAACATCCGGGTGCGCAGCATCCTTGGCCGGTTCCTCGAGCACAGCCGACTGTTCTGGTTCGCCAACGGCGGCCATCCCCAGGTCGGCATCGGCTCCACCGACCTGATGCACCGCAACCTCGACCGCCGCGTCGAGGTGGTGGTGGGGCTCAACAACCCCAAGCACATCACGCAGATCGAGGCCCTGTTCGACCTGGCCTTCGACGACGGCACCGCGTCGTGGTGGCTCGACGGCGACACCTGGACACAGCGGACGCTCGGCGAGGACGGCGAGCCGCTGCTCGACATCCAGGACCGCCTGATCGCCACCATGGGCCAACGCCGGGCGGTCGAGCGCTAACCCATCATGGCGAACACGAGCGCGGAGAAGAAGGTCGCCGCGGCGGGCACGGTGGTGCTGCGCCCGGTTGCCGACGGGGAGCCCGAGGTGCTGCTGGTGCACCGTCCGAGGTACAACGACTGGAGCCTGCCCAAGGGCAAGATCGACCCCGACGAGTACCTGGCCGGTTGCGCTGTGCGCGAGACGCAGGAGGAGGCGGCAGTCGACGTCCAGCTTGGCCTTCCCCTCGACCGGATCAGCTACCCGGTCAATGGGGGCACGAAGACGGTCTCCTACTGGCGCGCACGAGCCGTCGGCGAGGGCATCCACAAGCCCGACGACGAGGTCGACGAGGTCCTGTGGCTGCCGGCGTCCGAAGCCCTGGAGCAGGTGACGTACGACGACGAGCGTCCGCTGATCACCCAGGCGCTCGAATTGCCGGACGACACCACGCCGCTGGTCATCCTGCGCCACGGCAAGGCGATGCTGCGCGCGCACTGGACCGGACGCGACCGCGCCCGCACCCTCGACGAGCGCGGACGACGTCAGAGCCGGCTGCTGGTACCGCTGCTGGAGGCCTTCGGCGTGGGCCGGCTGGCCTCCTCCAACGCCGTGCGATGTATGAAGACACTGCAGCCCTACGCCAAGGCGCACCGGCTGGAGGTCGAGGGTTGGTCGACCCTGACCGAGGAAGAGGGGGAGAAGAGCCCCAAGGCGGTCATCACCTTGACGAAGCGGCTTGCGCATCAGGCAGTCGAAACCGGCGTGCCGCTGGCGATCTGCGGGCACCGTCCGGTCCTGCCCCTGATGCTGGAGGCGCTCGGCATCCCGGCACGGCCGCTGCAGCCCGGAGCAGCAATCGTTGCCCACCTCGGCCCGTCCGCAAACGTGCTGGCCGTCGAGGTCCACAAGCCCCGGATCTGAGCCGGGATCGACCTCAGGCCTTCGGCGGCGCGGTGCTGGCCCGGACGATCAGCTGGGGCGGGAGCACAAGATGCTGGGTCCGGGAGGCCCCGTCCTCGATGATCTGCAGGAGCAGTTCCACCGAGCGCTGGCCGATCTCGTCGAAGTCCTGGCGGATGGTGGTCAGGCCGGGGCTGAAGAACTCCGCCTCCGGATAGTCGTCGAAGCCGACGAGGCTGACGTCCTCAGGACAGCGCAGGCCGAGTTCATGCATGGCGCGCAGGGTACCCAGCGCCATCGAGTCGTTGGCGACGAAGATCGCCGTCACGCCCGGCTGCTGCAGGACTTCCATTGCCGCCGCATAACCCGACGCGGCGGACCAGTCGCCGTGCACAAGGGGCGGCACTTCTGCACCGGCTGCGGTGAGGGCCTCCTGCCAGCCGACGACACGCTCGACGCCCTCGTACCACAGCGACGGGCCGGCGATGTGCCACACCGTCTTGTGTCCCAGGGCCAGCAGGTGGTCGGTGGCCAGCTTCGCGCCCAACCGCTGGTCGACGCTCACCACCGGGTAGTCGCCGGGCGTGCCGGCGTGGATGGCGACCATCGGGGGCAGGTCGGCAGGTCCGCCGCCGTTGCGCGGGACTTCCGAGATCAGCGGCTGCAGCAGGATCACGCCGTCGGAGGACCGCGAGCGCAGCAGGTTGGCGCCTTGGGAGACCGCCGTGCGGTCCGGGTCACTGAGGTGCGCGATCGTCACCGAGTAGCCGCGTTCACGGGCGGCACCCTCGATGCCGCGCAGCGCGGCCCGCGGGCCGTACAGGGTGGTGTCGACGGTGAGGACGCCGATGCTGCGGGAACGGCCGCTCGCAAGGCCGCGCGCCATCATGTTGGGACGGTAGTCCAGCGAGTTCATGGCCACCATCACCCGCTCGCGGGTTTCTGCGGCCACCTTTGCGTGACCGTTGATGACGCGGGACACCGTCATGGTGGAAACCCCGGCCAACTTGGCGACGTCGGTGAGCGTCGGCGCCCGATACCCCGCAACGCCGCCGCCAACGACGTCGTTCATGGTGTTAGCGTATTACATTCCGCTCGCCCGGGGGGCGTGTGTCCGCGCCAGCGAAGGCTCTCGCGCAATTCATCCGCCGTTCACCTTGTGGTCCCGGTTCGGTCAACCGCGACCTCTACCTTGAGCCTCAGAGCAACCCGCTCGCTAGCATCTGCGAACCTGAAGGAAAAGCGTGAGAATCAAGACGATCGCCACCGCCGCCCTGGTCACGGCCACCGCACTGGCCTTTGCCGGCTGCGCGAGCAACGAGGCCCCTGCCGCTGGCGGCACGACCGCCGCGGGTGGCAGCAGGACCCTGACGGGCGTGGGCTCCAGCGCACAGAAGGCCGCCCAGGAGAAGTGGGTGGCCGCCTTCCAGACCAAGAACTCCTCCGTCACCGTGAACTACTCCCCCGACGGCTCGGGCGCCGGGCGCTCCGCTTTCATCGCCGGGGCCGCGAACTTCGCCGGCTCGGACCGTCCGTTCAAGGACGAGGAGATGGGCGCCGGCAAGTTCGCCGGCTGCGCCGCTGACTCCAGCGCCCTCAACCTGCCGGTGTACATCTCGCCGATCGCTGTCATCTTCAACGTCGACGGGGTCACCGACCTCACCTTCGACACCGACACCCTCGCCGGAATCTTCGCCGGCAAGATCACCAAGTGGAACGACGCGGCGATCGCCAAGACCAACCCGAAGGTGACCCTGCCGGACGCCGCCATCACCGCGGTCCACCGTGGTGACGACTCCGGCACAACCAACAACTTCACCGACACGCTGAACAAGACGTCGCCGACGATCTGGACTCAGGCCGCAGCCGACACCTTCCCCGCAGCCTTCGGCGGCGAGGCTGCCAACGGCACCTCCGGCGTCGTGCAGGCGGTCACCGGTGGCAAGAACACCATCGGGTACGCCGACGCTTCCGCTGCCGGCAAGCTGGGCAAGGCCAGCATCCTGGTCAACGGCAAGCCGCTCCAGCCCACCGCTGATGCGGCATCGGCCATCCTCGACAACTCCAAGACCATCGCCGGCCGTGCGGCCAACGACCTGGCCTACTCCCTGGAGCGCACGTCCGAAGGCGTCTACCCGGCAGTGCTTGTCTCCTACGCCATCGTCTGCCAGACCTACAAGGACGCAGCCGTTGGCACCCTCGTGAAGGACTACGTCACCTACATCGCGTCCGCCGACGGCCAGCAGGCTGCAGCGACAGCCGCGGGCTCAGCCCCACTGTCGTCCGCGCTGCAGGCCAAGGTCAAGACCGCGATCGACTCGGTCAAGTAACGCAGTTGCCCGTAACGGGACCCGTGGGCGGCGCCGGTGCATCCACCGGCGCCGCCCCGGCACGTAACCTTGGCGGAACCGCAAGAAAGCAGGCTGAGTCGATGACCCAGAAGCTCACCCGACCAGGGCCCGGCAGCGGGGCTCCCGACCCGAAGCGTCGGGGCGACCGGGTCTTCCGCGGCTTTGCCATGGGTGCCGGCATCCTGATCCTGGTGATCCTCGCCCTCGTCGCTGCGTTCCTGCTGATCCAGGGCTCGCCAGCGCTGTTCGCCGACCCGGCCAAGCTGATCTCCCAGGGGTACGGCGAGTTCCTCCCGTGGGTGCTGCCCTATGCATTCGGCACCATTTGGGCCGCCATTCTCGCCCTCGTGCTCGCCGTGCCGGTCGCCGTCGGGATCGCCTTGTTCATCTCCCATTACTCGCCACGCCGGTTGGCGCAGCCGCTGGGCTACGTCATCGACCTGCTGGCAGCCGTGCCGTCCGTGGTCTTCGGCCTGTGGGGCTCGCTGGTGCTGGCCCCGGCCGCGCGTCCGCTCTACGAATGGCTGAGCGCCAACCTCGGTTTCATCCCGCTGTTCTCCGGCACTGTCTCTGGCACGGGCCGCACCATCTTCACCGCCGCAATCGTGCTGGCGACGATGGTGCTGCCGATCATCACCAGCCTGTGCCGCGAGGTGTTCCTGCAGGCACCCCGGCTGCACGAGGAGGCAGCCCTCGCCCTCGGTGCCACCCGCTGGGAGATGGTCAAGATGGCCGTCTTCCCGTTCGCCCGGCCCGGCATCATCGCCGCCGTCATGCTCGGCCTCGGTCGCGCGCTCGGCGAGACCATGGCCGTGACCATGGTGCTGTCGGGGACGCGGAACATCACCTTCCAGTTGCTCACCAGCGAGAACCCGAACACCATTGCGGCGACCATCGCCCAGAACTTCCCCGAGGCCTTCGGCCTCAAGACCAGTCAGCTGATCGCCGCCGGTCTCGTCCTGTTCCTGATCACCCTCGTGGTGAACATGATCGCCCGCTGGATCGTCTCCCGCCGCGCCGAATTCTCCGGAGCCAACTGATGACCACCATCACCCACCGGCTGGGAAGCGAAACCCTCACCGCCGGTCGCCTGCCCAAGGCAACGATCCCGGTGGCGATCGCCGCCAGCGCTGTGCTCGGCTACGCCCTTGCCGTCCTCGCATCCGGCACCGCCGACATCGGGCTGGCCGTCCTCTTCGCCTTCCTGCTGTTCCTGGTGGTTATCGAGATCACGACGAGGGTCGTCGAAGGCGCCCGTCAGGCCGCTGACCGGCGGGCGGGCAACCTGATCGCCGGTGCCTTCCTGCTGGCGCTGGTGCCGCTGGGTTCTGTGACCTTCGAGGCGGTGAGCAACGGCCTTGCTCGGTTCGACCTGGCGTTCTTCACCCAGTCGATGCGCAACGTCGTCGGCGAGGGCGGCGGTGCCGTCCACGCCATCTACGGCACCCTCTACGTCACCGGCATGGCGACAGTGATCTCCGTGCCGATCGGCCTGCTGACGGCCATCTACCTGGCCGAGTACGGCGTCCGGAACCGCCTGTCGAAGGCGATCACCTTCTTCGTCGACGTGATGACGGGCGTGCCGTCGATCGTCGCCGGCCTGTTCGCCTACGCCCTGATAGGGCTCCTGCTGGGGCCCGGCACACGGTCCGGCTTCGAGGGCAGCATCGCCCTGTCCGTCCTGATGATCCCGGTGGTCGTCCGCTCGTGCGAGGAGCTCCTGCGGCTGGTGCCCAACGAGCTGCGCGAGGCCGCCTATGCCCTCGGCGTGCCGAAATGGCTGACCATCGTGCGGGTCGTGATTCCGACGGCGATCTCGGGCATCATCTCGGGCGTCATCCTTGCCATCGCCCGGGTGATCGGCGAGACCGCCCCGCTGCTGATCGCAGCCGGCTTCACCGCGTCCCTGAACAACAACCTGTTCGCCAACCCGATGATGACCCTCCCGGTCTTCGTCTACGACTCCTACGCCCACCCGGGCACTGACGTCCAGGTGTACTGGGACCGCGCCTGGGCCGGCGCACTCACCCTGATCCTGATCGTGATGATCCTGAACCTCGTCGGCCGGCTGATCGCCCGACGGTTCGCCCCCAAGACCGGACGCTGAGGAAAGAGCCATGTCCAAGCGCATTGAGACCACCGACCTGAACGTCTACTACGGCGACTTCCGCGCTGTCGAGGACGTCACCAT
>Ga0209745_1001879_pt1 | contig 12254 bp, 9 predicted proteins | sample BarGraNGADG00312_FD_184495 | JGI IMG/M metagenome (GOLD analysis project Ga0209745, IMG submission 184495) | Arctic peat soil microbial communities from Barrow, Alaska - Barrow Graham LP Ref core NGADG0004-312 (SPAdes) (version 2) | ecosystem: Environmental > Terrestrial > Soil > Wetlands > Peat ... | reverse complement strand
GGGGCGTACTTGTTCACCCAGTAGGTGGTCCGCGCCAGATAAGCCCCCGGAGCGTCGCCGGCCGAGACCCCGAATGCGCCCTCGTAGCCGGTGTAGGTCCTCGCCCCCGCCGTGAAGTCGCGGGCCTGCTCGATCTGCGTTCCCTCGTGCCACTCGTCGAATGAGACGATCCCGATCCACTCCGGCTTGGTCGCGATCGCCGCCTGCCACATCGAGTCGTAGCGGGCACCGTTCTGGCGATCGACCGCCTGCTGCCCCGTTGCGACGGCCTGGCGATTGTCGAACCCGGGGCTGACGCTGGGACTGCAGATCAGGTTTGCCGCCCGGCAGCCGGCGACCAAACCGGCGAATGCATCGGGCGAGGCCATTGGATCGTACGTGTAGACGCCGTCCCCGCCCACCCTCGTCGCGCTTGCAGCCTTGGGCGAGTGGATCATCACGATCGAGTCGTCGACAGTTCCGCGCAGGCTGCCCAGCGCTTTCTTGAGGTCGGCGGCCGGCATCCGACTGGGGGCGAACAGATAGAAGACCGGCCGAGGGGCCGTCGAAGCGCTGCCCGAGGTCGGCCGCGAGATTCGCTCCAGCGCCGGCGACGACCCGAACCGTCCCAGCAAGTAGCGGATGTCGGCCGCAGCGGAGGCGGCGGTCTGGCCTTGATACGGTTCGAGATGGAAGGCGATCTTGAGGCCGGCGGCCGTCGCCGCGGCGAAGAGCGCGTCGAGCGACTGGTCGTCCCAGCCGCCTTTGCCCCACCAGCTGACCGCGATCACACCGATGCGAGCGGTGCGCAGATCGGCCATCTGGGCCTCCAGGACCGCGGCATCACGAGAGCTGTACGGACCGCGCTCCGGATAGAAGGCCGAGGCTATGTCGTCCGGCGGGAGGTGGAGCAGCTGGTTCCAGTGGCGCCACGACCCGTCGTGCGCCGGCGTGGCGTACCACAGGTAGTAGAACGCGGTCACGTTCGCTGCCGGCTGCGGGGACAGTGTGGGGCTAGAGGACGGCGTTGCAGTCTGCCCCGGAAGCGAGGCCGACGGCGGTGTCGATGGTGACGACGCCGTCGGTGGGAGACTCGCCTTCGGGGATCCGCACGCCGCGAGGCCGAGGATGGCGGCGAGGCCGATCGAGGCTGCCAAGACAAGAGACGTGCGCCGACGGCCGCGGGCGGGCCGCGGAACCGGGCGGGCGCGAGGCCGCGGCGGCCGGTCCAAGGTGGGGGCAGGCGTTAACGGGCCGTTGAGACTCCGTTCACAGGGCGTGCCTATCGTGGGCCTCGTAATAGATGGCTCAAAGGAGCAGACAAATGGGCATCGTGATGACGGTTCCGTGCCGATCCTACTCGGCGCTGGCCTTCGACGGTTGTCCGTCCTGTGTCGATGCGGCCCTTGAGGCGGTCGAGCAGGCGGGGATGTACCTTCTCGGGCGAACGGCACCGAGCCTGGCTAGCCAGGCCGCAGGACCGCTCGAGATGGCGTACCGGATGAAGGTCCAACTCTTCGACGACACGGATGAGGAGCTTGCGACCGACGAGATCGAGGCCGAACAGGCGATCGAGGCCGTGAGGGCCGACGACGAGTCGGTCGAGGATCCGGCCGTAACGGCTCAGGACGACGAGGGTTGGGCAATGCTGGGGAACGACGAAGAGCCCTCGTCCTCGATGCGGCTGGATGATTTCCAGACCGTACTCGATCGCCTGCAGCTCGAGCCCGCCGGGCCGCACGGCGTGAGCGGGACCATCGCAGGTCGGCTGTTCGGGTTCGAGCGATCGATAGGACGGTTCGAGATCGGGGTCGCCCCAGGGCTCTGACGCAGTGGCGCCGACGCGGCGCTCTGACGAGACAACAAAGAAGAGGCCGACCGGGTTTCCCGGTCGGCCTCTTCGCTTTGGCGATCTAGCGTTCGCTCAGTACGGGAACGCCATGCACGTGGCCGAGGCCGCGTTGCCTAGATACGGGAGACCCCACGCCTGTTCGACGGTGCGAAGCATCGAGTAGTGCGTGTATGCCGCCGTGGCCCTATAGCCCGGCGTCATGTGCGGCGTGATGGCGATAGTGACGATGTGACCGCCGCCGTTCACGTTACTGGAGCCTTCATCGAAGGTGACGAAGACGACCGAGTTCGCGAAGGCCGAGCTGGTCGTGATCTTCGGCAGGAAAGCCTTCAGGAAGTTGTCGCCGTCGGCGACGCTTCCGTCGTGCATGTCGTTGATCAGGTTCGGCGTGATGAACTCGTAGTTGGCCGCGGCCGGGTCGAAGCCGGCGAGGTTGGTGATGTTCGCGCAGCGTGACTTGTTGCCGCTGATGGCCGTGAAGCTGATGGCCGGGTCGTGCTTTCGGACATAGGCACCGGACTTGCCGACGCCATCGACGACGGCCGATGAAGACGACACCGCCGAGCAGTTGCCCGGGTATCCCTGCTGATAGGCATGCCAGGTTCTACCGGAAGCGTCGATCTGGTCGAACAAGCTCGGTGCGCTCAGGTTGTAGACGCCGTCGTCGGTGACACCCTGGGTGCCACCGGCAGCCATGGCGATGTAGTTGGGCTCCGACGGATGCGCCACCGCCGTGAAGTTGGTCGCCAGACCGTATTGGGCGATGAGCGAGTTGATGTACGGCGCCTGACTCGATCCGACGATGCTCGAGTACTCGTGGTTCTCGAAGACGATCACGTAGACATGGCTGAAGTTGGGCACCGCGCTCGAAGGGGGCGCGGTTGGGCCGGAGGTGGGAGCGGCGGTCGGGTTAGCCGTCGCATTAGCCGTCGGGGCGGCGGTCGCGTTAGCCACCGGGGCGGCGGTCGGGTTTGGCGTGGAAACGCCCGGCAGGTTAGCCGACGGAACGGCGGTTGGCTTGACGGTTGGGCCGGGCGTCGGGGGCGGCGGATTGATCGAACCCGGCGTGATGTTCCCGATCGTCAGGGTCGTGGTTGCGATCAACGACTTGGTCTCAGTCTTGGCCGAGATCCGGCCGGTGCCGAGCGTCGTCGTCTTCGGGAGAACGAACGGCACGCTGAACGACCCAGTCGAGGACGCCTTGAACTCCCCCGCCTTGAGCCCGTTGATGGTCAGGATGCCGATCCGGCCGACACCGAAGCCGGCCCCTCCGACCATGACCTTCGCGCCGGGTGCGGCCTGGTCCGGAACGTAGAGCGTCGGCACCTTGACCCTCGCGCCGATGGTCAGCGTCGTGGTGGCGATCAGGGCGCCGGACGTGGTCTTGGCCGAGATCCGGCCGGTCGCGTCCATCAAGGCCCCGTCCGGAACGATGAACGGGGCACTGAACGACCCGCTTCCGGAGGAAGTGAAGCCAGTTGCGACGTCGCCGTTGTAGGTAAGGCGGCCGGTCTGGCCGGAACCGAAGCCGGCGCCGGTGACGGTCACATGGTCTCCTGGGGCTGCCATGGCGGGCGCGGAGATCCGGGTGGTGCCGGCGCTCACGTTCAGGACCACGGACATGGCCAGGATCGCGGCGGCTGCCGCCGTGGCGAGCTTGAGAATGCGCGGCGAGCGCCCTCGTGCCATTGGTAGGGAAAGACCGGTTGACATCGTTCCTCCTTTCCCGCACGCAAGGACGCGAACAGGCGACTGCGGTGCGGTTGGGGACGGACGGGAGGCCCTGGCGCGGCGGGCGAACGCCCACGGGAGGCACGCCGCTGCGGGTTGTCCCTGTCTGCCTGCGGTGGTGGACGCCGGCCAGAAGGTCGACTTGACTGATTAACATTGAACCACAACCGCGCGAAAGTCGATGGTCACCATGTACCCGCCAAAGTCTGGCGCCTACGGGCCCCCGTCCCATAGCCGATACGACCCAACTGCAACGGGCAGGCGCACACTCCCCGAAAGGAGGGCTCGAGTTCCCTAGATGGCGACCGCCGTCAGCGAATGCGAGTCTCGATATCGCAGTCGGCGGGCGTCACCGTCCCATCCTGAATCGATAGCTGCCGGCAGATCCTCTGCGTCCACGACACGGACCGGTCGGCGTGGGATAGGACGCGCACCACGAGTTGGACCGTGCCATCGCCGGGCAGCCGGTAGATCGAGAGGATCTCGTCGCCCTCATCGCTGACCTCCGATACCACGAGCTCGGCCGAAGCCCCGCTCTCCCACGCCGCGAGGAGGCAGTCGGCGGCGAGCTGGTTGTCGGTCGGATTCGTGGTCGGGCCGGGCGGCGTCGGTATCGGGGTTGTCTCCGCGTCGTTCGCAAAGAGGACCTCCGCCCCGCACGAGGGCAGGGCCGACCGTGACTTGACCTTTGCCGGCGCATCGCTCGGAAGCCGCAAGACGACGGAGTTGCCCGGAACAGGGCGCAATGGGAAGGAGCCGGTGGCATCGGCCACGCTCGCGCCGTTCAACGGCGAAGGCTCCGCCCCGGACGAATCACCGCACGCGGCCACGACGGCCGCGACTACCAACAGTGCGGCAGCGGCAAATGTTAGGCGCATCGCTTGTCATTGCACGCGACCGCGCCCCCGGCGTCAAGCTACCCGACCGATCGCGTCTCGTCCGCCGGGTCGATCCCGCAAGCCGGCGGGCTTGCAATTCCCGCCCGAATTCCGGCCGGCCACCCGCGACCAGCGTCGGGCGGGAGCTCCCTTACCGCACTGCCGGGCCGAAGGTTCGGGCGAGCAGGGCCTGAACCTCTCGCTGGCCGGGCTTGTCGTCGTTCGTCTCGTACGTACCCTTGCCCCCCGCCGCCTCGATGGTGATCTTGAGGTAGTTGATCTCCACGTCGTTGTCGCCACCGCTGTTGCGGGACTTGCGCTCGACCTTGATCGTGCTGACCTGGCCGGGCAAGAGCGCCCAGTTCCCCGGCGTCTCGGCCAGGATCGCGTCAGGGGTCATGGCGAAGTAGCGCTGGCCGAGCGCGAAGCCGGCCTTCAGCTGCGCGCCCCACTGGCCGAAGAAGCCGCTCCCCGACGCCTTGGCCTCTGCCCGAGCCTGCTCCACGACATTCTTCATGAGCTCGTCGGTGATCCGGGCTGCGAGAAGCCGCTGGTCGGTCACGACCAGGACCCAGCCCTCCGACTTGAGCAGGCCGGTCTTGATCCTGGCATCGGGGATCACACCCAGTACCGTCTCAGCCATTTCAGTTCCTCAAAGGAGCGCGAGGGGGCGGCCTTCGGCCGGTCATCGGCCGTAACGATTGTAGGAGTCCCGATGCCCTTTCGGGTGGTCTTGAGCCGTTAGGATATACTACAGGTCATGCAGACTATTTCCGACGCACGTAGCACAGGCTTGGAGCCAGAGACGGTCGCGACCGACCGCCGGGCCCTCGAGCGGGAACTGCTCGAGGAGATGACCGCCTGGTCGCCGCGCGACCGCAACGGAGCGTTCAAGACGTGGCATCGCCACGCCCTGAGCCTCGTCCATCTCAACGTTCTCACGGCTCTGGAGGCCGAAGGGCCGCTCTCGATGCGGCATCTGGCCGAGGCGATGGATGTCTCGGACGCCAGCGCCACGGGCATCGTCGACCGGATGGAGAAACGTGGCTTGGTGGAGCGGCGCCACGGCACCGACGACCGCCGTAAGGTGCTGGTTCACCCGACGCAGGCGGGGGCCCAGGTCTTCAATGACATGGCGGCTCACCGCCGAGCGGCGCTGTCTAAAGTGCTCGCCGAGCTATCCGAGGAAGAGCTGGCCGCTCTCCTGACTGGGATGAGAGCGATCCATGCGGCCAAAGCGCGCGTGCTGGCCGCCACGGAGGCAGGGTCTGAGGTAGCCCAACCGCTCGAACCCAGAGAATGATGGGGGCGCTCACCACTCTTCCGAGCCGCCTTCACGACCCCTTCACAATCTCCGGTCACTCTGGCCGCCAAGGCCCGATGACCAGCCACCGCAGTACAAATCGCCGAGTTGAGGATCGCGCACCGATGAAGACTCAGGAAGCACGCCGATGATCAGACTGCTCGCCACGTATCTCCGCCCCTACCGTCGCCCCCTGGCCATCGTGATGGTCCTCGTGACGATCCAGGCCATCGCCAACCTGTATTTGCCGAACCTCAACGCAGACATCATCAACAACGGCGTGGTGAAGGGCGACACCAACTACATCATGCGCATCGGCGGCATCATGCTGTTGATAACGCTCTTGCTCAGCGTGTGCGCGATCGTCGCCGTCTACTACGGGTCGAGGACGGCGATGGCCTTCGGGCGTGACGTGCGCAGTGCCATATTCCGCCGGGTCATGAGCTTCTCCCAGAGAGAGACCAACGTCTTCGGCACACCGTCGCTGATCACCCGCAACACGAACGACGTCCAGCAGGTTCAGATGGTCCTGGTCATGGCCTTCAACGTCATGATCATCGCCCCGATCATGTGCGTCGGCGGTGTCATCATGGCGCTTCGCGAGGATGTGCCTCTTTCCGCCCTGCTGATCGTCGTGGTGCCTCTCGTAATCATCGTCATCGGCATTCTTGCCACTCGCGCGCTGCCCCTATTCCGGTCCGTGCAGAAGCGAACCGACCGCATCAATCAGGTCATGCGCGAGACGCTCAGCGGTGTGCGCGTCATTCGTGCATTCGTTCGGACGGAGTACGAGGAGATCCGGTTCGATGAAGCTAACCGCGACCTCACGGACACGTCTCTTCGCGTCAATCGCCTCTTCGCGATGATGATCCCATTTCTCTTCGGCGTGATGAATCTCTCCACTGTAGCGATCGTATGGTTCGGCGCGGAGCGCATCGACGCGGGAATGCCGATCGGCAATCTGTCGGCCTTCCTCCAGTACATGATGCAAATCCTTTTCGCGGTGATGATGGCCGCCCTCATGTTCGTAATGGTTCCTCGAGCGGCGGCCGCCGCAGAACGGATCCAGCAGGTCCTCGATTCGGAGGCCGAATTGTGCGATCCGGAGGTGCCGGCCGAGCTTCCGGATCCGCATGGCCTGGTCGAATTCGACAACGTCGAGTTCGGCTATCCCGGCGCCGAGGAGCCCGTCCTGTGCGGCATCTCGTTTAGCGCAAGACCGGGGAAGACAACCGCTATCGTCGGCAGCACGGGATCGGGCAAGACCACGCTGGTCAACTTGATCCCGCGCTTCTATGACGTCACGGCCGGCAGCGTCCGGGTCGACGGCGTGGACGTCCGCCAGATGCGCCAGGAAGACCTGTGGCAGCTGATGGGAATGGTTCCGCAGAAGGCGTTCCTCTTCAGCGGGACCGTCGCCAGCAACCTTCGATACGGCGACGAGAAAGCCAGCGACGATGAGCTCTGGAAGGCCCTGGACATCGCTCAAGCCAGGGAATTCGTGTCCGAGATGTCCGGCGAGCTGGAGGCCGAGATCGATCAGGGCGGCACGAACGTCTCGGGCGGGCAGCGCCAGCGGCTGGCCATCGCTCGCGCGGTCGTGAAGAAGCCCAAGGTCTTCATCTTCGACGACAGCTTTTCGGCGCTCGACTTCAAGACCGACCAGCAACTCCGGGCGGCACTCCGGCATGAGGTCGCCGGGGCGACCGTGATCATCGTGGCCCAGCGCGTCGGCACGATCCTCCACGCCGATCAGATCGTCGTGCTGGACGGAGGCAGCGTGGCCGGGATCGGAACGCACGCGGAACTGATGAAGAGTTGCGAAACCTATCAAGAGATCGTGTACTCGCAGCTGACCCAGGAGGAAGTGGCATGAGCGGGCCGGCGAGCGACGCCAGGAGACCGGCGGGAGTCGGAGGACCGGGCGGCCGCGGCCGCGGACGGATGGGCGGCGGCATGGGCCCCATGGGTCACATGGCGATGCCCGTCGAGAAGCCCAAGGACTTCCGAGGGACTTTCCGCCGGCTGGCAGGCGAGTTGCGGCCCGAACGAGCGCTGATCCTCTTCGTGGTCCTCGTCGCGTTCCTCAGCACGGCGGGCCAAGTTTTCGGCCCGAAGATCCTCGGCAACGGCATCAACAAGTTGATGGACGGCATCGTCGGCAAGCAGATGGGCCAATTCCTGCCGGCCGGAACGACGCATGCCCAGGCGGTGGAGATCCTGAAGCAGGCTCACAGCCCGCTCGCCGACGTGGTCGCTTCTACCAACGCCGTCCCCGGCGTGGGGATCGACTTCGGCTCACTCATGACGGTCCTTCTCGCCCTCGCGGCCCTGTATCTCATCGCCACCCTCTTGAGCTGGGTGGCCTGGTACACCATGGCCGGCGTCTCGCAGCGGACCGTCTACCGCCTGCGCCGCGACGTCGACCAGAAACTCGCTCGACTGCCGTTGAAGTACTTCGACACACATCCGCGCGGCGACACGCTCAGCCGTGTCACCAACGACATCGACAACATCGCCAATACGCTGCAGCAGAGCCTGACGCAGATCATCACATCGTTCGCCACGATCGTCGGCGTCCTGGCAATGATGTTCTGGATCAGCCCGTTGCTGGCGGCGATATCACTGCTCGTGCTCCCAACCGCCGCAATCCTGACAATGGTCATCGCCCGCCGATCCCAGAAGCAGTTCGCGGAACAATGGAAGCGGACGGGCGTCCTGAACGGACACGTCGAGGAATCTCATACCGGCCACAGCATCGTCAAGGTCTTCGGACATCAAGAAGACGCCATCCGCCGTTTCGACGAAGAGAACCAGCGCGTCTACCAGGCTAGCTTCAAGGCCCAGTTCATCTCCGGGTTGATCATGCCGGTGATGACATTTGTCAGCAACCTCAACTACGTGGCTATCGGCGTCCTCGGCGGCATCCAGGTCGCGACGGGCGGAATGTCGCTCGGCGACGTGCAGGCTTTCATCCAGTACTCTCGCTCGTTCACGCAGCCGATCACGCAGATGGCCAGCATCATGAATCTCCTGCAATCGACGATGGCTTCGGCCGAGCGCGTCTTCGAGCTTCTCGACGAGGCAGAAGAGCTGCCCGACACCGAGACGCCGCGCGTCCTCGAGCATGCGACCGGCCACGTCACCCTCGAGGGTGTTTCCTTCCGGTATCTGGCCGAGACCCCGCTCATCGACGACCTAAACGTCGACGTGCGATCCGGCGAAGTGTTGGCCATCGTCGGTCCGACCGGCGCCGGCAAGACGACCGTCGTCAACCTGCTGATGCGCTTCTACGAGATCGACAAGGGCAGCATCAAGATCGACGGCATCGACATCCGCGACCTCACCCGCGACAACCTCCGCCGAACGTTCGGCATGGTCCTTCAGGACTCCTGGCTGTTCGGCGGGACGATCCGCGAGAACATCGCCTACGGCCGCGAGAACGCCACCGAGAACGAGATCATCGCGGCAGCGAAGGCAGCGCACGTCGACCACTTCGTGCGGACGATGCCGCTCGGCTACGACACTGTGATCGACGACGACGCCTCGAACCTTTCTTCGGGCGAGAAGCAGTTGCTGACCATCGCCCGAGCCTTCCTTGCCGACCCCGAGATCCTGATCCTCGACGAGGCCACGAGCTCGGTCGACACCCGAACTGAAATCCTGGTCCAGCAGGCAATGGGCAAGCTGATGAAGGGCCGCACGGCCTTTGTCATCGCCCATCGCCTGTCTACGATCCGGAGCGCCGACGAGATTCTGGTCATGGACCAGGGCAAGATCGTCGAGCAGGGCAGCCACGACGAGCTGATTGCTCGGAAGGGCTTCTACTACGACCTTTACAACTCACAGTTCGAAGAAGCGATCGCGGAAGCGGTCTAGCGTCTCAGACCGGCCCGGCCACTCAGGTCGGGCCGGCGCCGACGCACGACTCGGATTACTCTCCCGGCATGACCGACCCAAGCCGAACCATCCCCGACCAGCGATACGGCCAGCGACTGGCCACATGCCGCGAGGCAATCGCGGAACGCGGTTTCGCCGCTCTGCTCCTGGGCGTCGGGCCGGACCTGCGCTATCTGACCGGATTCGTCGGCGAGCCGATGGAACGGATCACCCTCCTGGTCATCCCGCGCGAAGGTCCGGTTTCGTTCGTCGTCCCGCGCTTGGAGGCCCAAAAGGCACGCACCACACCGCTGGTCCGAGGCGGCCATGCGGAAGTCATACCGTTCGAGGAAACCGACGACGCGGCAGCCCTGGTGGCCGAGCTATTCGCTCCGCGGCAGCTTGCCTCCGGCGGCGCCGTCTGGGAGCCGATCGGCCTCTCGGATCGACTGTGGGCGATGCACGTGCTGCAGCTCCAGGCGGTCCTGCCCGGACGGAAGTTCGAACCTGCCAGCGTCGTCATGCGCGACCTGCGCCAGGTCAAGGATGCGGATGAAGCACGGTTCCTCGCCCTGGCCGCGGCCGCCGCGGACCGCACCGTGGATGCGATTGCCGCCGGAGGTCTACTCGGCCGAAGGGAGGCCGACGTGAGCCGCGAGGTACGCCGGCGGCTCGTCGACGAAGGGCACGACCTGGCCGACTTCGCGATCGTCGGCTCGGGACCAAACAGCGCGTCGTCCCACCACGACGCCGGTGATCGGGTCATCGGGCCCGGCGAACCGATCGTCCTCGACATCGGCGGAACCCTCGCCGGCTACCTGAGCGACACGACCCGCACGATCTGGGTGGCCGGTGAGGACGGCCTTGCTCCCGAACCCGAATTCGTGCGCGTGTACGACCTCGTCCGCGAGGCGCAGGCTCAGGCAACCGCGGCCGTGCGACCCGGAGTGCCGGCCGAGCAGATCGACGCCGCAGCCCGCGCGATCATCGCCGCCGGCGGATATGGCGAGTTCTTCACGCATCGCGTCGGGCACGGAATCGGCCTGGAGGTCCACGAGGACCCTTACATGGTCTCCGGTAACGCCACGCCGCTCGTGCCGGGAATGGCCTTCAGCGTGGAGCCCGGTATCTACCTTTCCGGCCGCTGGGGCGTGCGCCTGGAGAACATCGTCATGTGCGCGCCCGACGGCGCCGCCGTCCTGAATCGCTCGAACCTGGATCTGCGCATCGTCCGCGGATAGCTCAGAAGCAGAACCGGTCGGGGCGCAGAAGGCAGGGAGCCGTCCCACCCCCTATCCCCCATTTGGCGACTTTTCGGCCGCTGCCGCCGACGCTACGATCTGGCGGTCGATTTCGGCCCGGGGTAGCAGTGCCGTCTTCGGACGGACCGGAGGTTCCAATGCGTTCCTGGCGGATGGCGTTCGGGCGGCTGGCCGCCGTTGGCGCGGTCCTGGTCGTGGCCGCGGGCTGCGGCAACTCATCGGCCACCTGGCCTGGCCTGATTCAGGGGACCCCTTCTGCCTCCGGAACCGACAGGGCCGTCGCCGTTGCGACCGCCGGCCGCACAGCGGCGCCTGAGGCGACCGGCGCACGCGCCACGGCCGAGGCCGTGACCATCAACAACATCACTGCCGACTACACGTACAAAAACGCCCTGATCACCCCGATTGCCCACCTCTACGGCACTTTCCTTGATGACTTCGTCGTCGTCACGGTCCAGAACGACAACGCCCAGCCGGTCAAGGTCGTCGTCACGAGCGAAATCTCAGGCTTCACCAGCAAGGCGATAGATACCGTCACCGTCGGAGCCAACGCCACCGAAGAGATCCGCCAGAACCCTCGGCTGACCACAGCGGCGATCGACGAGCTGGACTCCGAACGCCCGGCCGACCTGCACTTGCTTGTGACCTACCTGGACAACGGCGCCCAGAAGACGCTTCTCGATCAGACCAACCAGACCCTGATCACCTCGCGGCGGGACTTCCCCTGGGTCATCAAGGGCATGGACCAGCAAACCGACTTCAACCTGATAGGCGCGATGGTCACGCCGTCGGACCCGGCGGTCGAGGCGCTGATCCGATCCGGCGCTAACTACGACCCGTCGGGCGCCATGATCAGCGGCTACGGGAGCAACCTCGACGACGACAACTCGGTCTACCAGCGTCTCGCCGATCTGTGGAAGGCCGAGGCCAACGACTACAAGCTGACCTACATCGGTACGACCATCTCATTCGCTCCCGGGCAGTCGCAGCGGATCAGGCTTCCCGCCGAGGTGCTGAGCCAGGCCAGCGGCAACTGCATCGAACTGGTGCTTCTCTATGCCGCCGCGGTCGAAGCGATGGGGATGCAGCCTGTGGTCGTCTTTATCCCAGGCCACGCCTACCTCGCCGTGAGGACCGACGGGACGAACAGCCAGTACTACTTCGTCGAGACGACGATGATCGGCCAGGCCACGTTCGACGAGGCGGTCACGTACGCCGGCAAGGAGTTCGACGACGCGCAAGCGCACCTGAGCGCCGGCGACCAGGACTATGGCTGGGTCTCGATCGCGGAAGGCCGCGGCAAGGGGATCCTGCCGATTCCGTGGCGATAGGGCGGGCGCCCGTCCGGGCCGGTGGCCGAACGCCGGCCC
>Ga0209745_1001878_pt1 | contig 12257 bp, 8 predicted proteins | sample BarGraNGADG00312_FD_184495 | JGI IMG/M metagenome (GOLD analysis project Ga0209745, IMG submission 184495) | Arctic peat soil microbial communities from Barrow, Alaska - Barrow Graham LP Ref core NGADG0004-312 (SPAdes) (version 2) | ecosystem: Environmental > Terrestrial > Soil > Wetlands > Peat ... | reverse complement strand
TGTTGAGTCATCCTTACTATAAAATAGTTCAATTATTATTCTTTTTGAATCAATGTGTTTTTTTGTGAGGTCTTTAACCAATAAAAAATGGTCTATGAGTTCATATTCGTCAAGTTTAAACAAGTCGGATGAAACAAAGTAATGAAAATACAAAGACCTGTAATTCAGTTTTACATCACCCTCCTTTGAATAATATATGATATCATTCTTATCCCAGATATTTAATATACTGTCTTTATCAAACATTAAAAACGGTGAACTTGTATTCATGGTTTGCAGCAGGGATAAAATATTATCTGATTGCAGTTTCTGCATTGACCCGGAACTTAAAATTTCAGGCTTATAACCATTACTTAAGAAAAGGAGAAAGTCATCATTTTTTTTAATGATATCATCTAAGAGGCCTAAAAGCTTAACTGTCAGGTCCTTTCTGTCAGCTGTCCGACTTATATCGAGATAAATCAAATGGTAATTTTTATTATTTTCCATTTTGATTGGATCTGATAATGAAATATTTTTATTCAATATGAGAATCAGAATGCTGATAAATAGTTTTTGAGTCATAGAAATTAGTTTTCATTTAATAATAATACTACAACTAAATCTCCTCCGGTAACTTTACCTGTGGATGATGACCTGGTCTTCGAGTTCCAATGTAAAACCTCATAATGAATTTCCCCCTCACTAGTTTTGATTGATGAGGAAGTCAGGAAATCACTATCAATATTTAACCAGCTACATTCATTGATATTCCCAGGATGTTTTTTATCATTAAGCTGATAGGTTACTTTTTGAAATAGAGCATTGATCTGTTCCAAAGATGGGAGCCTGCCTTTGAAATTCATATTATTTATTTTAAGGCGATAATAGGTAGTGGGGTTGTCATCAAAATATTTCCAGGTATATTTTGAAATAGGATCAATCAACATGTTATTTTTGAAAACAACCATTTCGTCATTGCTGAATTTGATTTCTAATGTTTCGGATTTTTTGGAGGAGGAACAGCCTATCATTATTGATGATAATAAAAGTATTGCTCCAATTTTAAAATAAGCTTTCATAATTCTTATAATGATATTAAATACCTCAATTGTCTACTGACACCCTGGTTTCTTTTACTCTTAATTTATTGATAAGCTTCATGTTGTCATATCCTAAATCCAGTACCTGTATTCTTTTTGTTCCTGGCTGTCCCTCATATCTTCGCTGAAGGAACTGGTATAACTGATAGGGAGTATTTGGTGGAATATCCACCAGATCGCAATCCACATTCATGGTCAGATTAATAAAGTATCCCTGGATAGAGTCCCTTAATAAAGTATTATCCGGTTCTGCAAACAACCTGTTTAGTTTACGTTCAATCATGAACCTGGAAGGCGGCTGGATTTTAATATGTGGTCCCGGTGCAGGAAGCCCTTGGGATAAATTAATTGTTTCAAAATAGTTTTCAATGTGCGAAGCATCATCGATTATGCGAACATTATAGCTGCCAGGACTAAGATTAATAAAAATACTGTCATCCGAAAGCGTTTTCCCTCCATCAACTGAATATTTTATCGGTTTTTTACCGTCTATTGTATGAATAATGATCTTACCATCATTTTTCCCCATAACTGTTTCATTAACAGGCTCAACTCCTTTAATATGGGGAGGCTGGAATCTAACTGGTCCAGTAACAGAGTTAAGATCCTCCTTAGAAAAAGTGATAGGAATATTCCAAACAGCCTTCCTGTCTTTATTATCCCTGACGACTATTATATATGTACCTGGCTGCTGAACATAAAAAATCCTGTTATTCTGATAAGTTTTTCCGGAATTAAATGAGTACTCCACTCTTCTTTTAAGTGACGCAGAATTTAAAGTCACAGAAATACTATTATCTTTTTTATTAATATCCACACTGCTTATTTTCAGATCCCTATTAGTTAAGATAAATATAGTCAGTACTATAACTACTAAAATTAATTCAACTAAAATCAATTTCTTCAATAAAGCCACAGAGATTAAATAGTCAACCGGCTTTTCAAAAAGTTCTCCAGATCCACAATATGGGCATCTCAGATTTTTATTGAATTTTTTAATAGTGAAACCATAATGACATGTGTTGCATTCAAAACTGGTGCTCATTGTTTCTTTCTTAGATTAATTGAATTGAAATTATACCTTAAACCAAATTCAAGAGCTACGTACTGTAATTTACTCCTTTTGTAAGTAAGGAGAATATTATTAATATTCTTATCAGGAGTTAGTATGTCTTGTGTTCCGTTATTGTCGATCAGGGCATTCTTATACAAGAACAATGTTGGACTTGCATATAAGTATAAAGAAGGATAAATCTCCCTGCTTATCCGCAGATCAAATTGAAAGGCAAAAAACCTGGATGCCGGTACAAAGCTGTGATAATCCTTTGTCAAAACAGTATCAGATTTCTGAAACGGATCTCTTGTAGAATAACCTGATTTTATCGAACAACTGCTTTTACTCAAATATGAAAAACGTATGCCAAATTCAGCACCAATTTCAAACTTTTTAAATCGTCTGCAATTAATTGAAATGAGAATCGGGAATTCAGTAAAGTTCATGGTAATTTTTTGTTCCTGATCATACATGAGAATAGTCCGTGTATATGGACCGTGAAAATCAGATACCATGACTTTGTTAAGGCAGCTATCAAATGAATAAGAAGATCTGATGAAATTCTTATCAATACCAGCTTTTAACAGGAAATCTATATTATGAGTTCTAAAAAGAGTAACTCCGAGTTGAACCCCCAATCTGGGGCTTAAGCTCCCTTTTTCCTTCATATTATAAATTTCCAGATTCTTGTTTTGCCCCTCGCTACGAATCGTCTTCAGACCGGGAATACTTACAGATATTAGGGGAGTAAGTGTGAAGTTTAATGTATTTAAAAAATATATGAACTCGTTGGGATCGTAGTAGTCATATTTCATTCTTTGGTGATTCTTATTGGTGTTTCCTTCAATGAACTTGTCAATATTTAGATTAGTATAGACAATTTTTTTATAGGGCTCTTTTGAAATAGACAAGATGTGGGTTTTAGCAGGATCAATGTTTTCAATACTTGCGCTACCACGATCGTTTGTTTTTGTAGACTTTGAATCAATCTTTATTTCTACGTCTTCAACAGGTTTTAATGTAAGAATCTTAAATACCCTGAATTTTAGGAAACGGCCCCGGGGATCTCCGGTAATGTTAAGTATTTTCATATCAGCTATATTATTCTCTGATATTTTGAAGCTAATTGAAAATATGAGAGGAATAGTATCTGTGTATTTTACATTTGTCAATGTGTAAGCATAAATTTCTTTTAGAGCACTAACATTTACTTTATAGTTGTTGGGAGTGTTGTTCAAAGGTGTATCAAATAATAAGTTATGCAACTTAACCATTACCCCATTTGGATAGTATTTTCTGAAGATTTCAACATATTCCCTGATACTTACAGGGTCGCTGACTTTGTTAGAAGGTAAAATGTCATTATATAGTGAAGCATTCTTGTCAAACAGGCCATTGAACTGGCTTATGTAGGTTTCATCAATGCCTGTATTATTGGAGTTAAATCTTGAAGATTTCTCATAATCTTTCATTAGCTTAAGCAAGGTCTCATTGATAGTTCTCCGCTGCGAAGTAGACAGTGACTGACAGTAAGCATTGTTTAAAGACATCAGGATAAGAATCAATACTAATGAAAACAGGCTCTTGTTCATCGGTTTAATATTTGTATTTTATAGTTGTTATTACTATTGCAGAATTGCCAGATCATGGCCCGATATTATTAGTTTTCAAAACTAAGACGTTGTAATCCAAAGGAATTGTTAAGGACTTAAAACCAATACCCCCAATGTTATCAGAATTACCAATAATGTCAGGAATATTGCAACTAAGAAAGGTCTTTGCAATTCCATATTCTTGCTAATATGTATTGGAATCTTTATCCTAGTAGGGGATTTTATTCTAGTGGTTTCAACTTTTCGGGTTGTTTGTTCTTTAGCAAATTCAGTATATTGTATTGTCAGATTATCTGTAAACCTTTTATTATTAAGAGCCTCTGCCAACCTAATTCCATTTGAAATGCGCAGTGAACGTTCCTTTGTCATGCAACCTGTCACAATCTTGGTCAACCATAGAGGAATATGTGGATTCAGTGAATTTACAACCGGAGGATCTTCATGCAATATCTGGTAGAGAGTTGCAAGATGATTATCACTTTTAAACGGTAAACTGTCTGTCAGACACTCGAACATGATTACACCGAGACTATAAATATCACTTCTGCCGTCAACCTTTGTCTTTCCGTCTGCCTGCTCCGGGCTCATATATTCAGGTGTACCTAGAACTACACCATATTGACTCAAAGATTCTTTCCCTTTAGAGAATACAATACCAAAATCCATCAGAACTGATCGACCCTCATTTGTTATGAAAATATTTGAACTTTTAACATCACGATGTACAATATCTCTTTGGTGAATGTACCCTAATGCCTGAGCAATAGGTGCAATATAACTAATGGTCTCCTTCACATCCAGGATTCCATTGGATTTAATTTTATCACGTAGTGTTACTCCATCAAGATATTCCATAGACATATAATGGACCGTTCCCACGGATCCAAAATCATATACTGTTACAATATTTGGATGATTCAGTTGACCGCAAACCTGGGCCTCACGAAGAAATCTGTCGACAAATTCCCTGTCATGAACAAGATTAGGATGAATTACTTTAAGAGCCACTACCCGATTAAGGCTATTCTGAATTGCTTTGTATACAGTGGCCATTCCACCTCTTCCAATAACTGATAGTATTTCAAATTTGTCTTCTAACGCTTGCCGAATACCGGTATCTGAATCCATAAATTTATTTATTAAATCAAAACAATCTTAGTTCACAATTAAAATGTCTTTAGCATTCTGCTTGAAACATTCTTCTTCCGTATTGTAGAATGAATAAACCCATATATTGAGACTAATGAAATTCCACCCGCAATATATGTGTAAGTGTCAAATTGTGTTGTCTTATTATAGTAGATCTTTGCAGTTTCCTCTGTTTCTGCATCTTTATACGATGAATAATAACTATCTGCTTCACTTCTAAGGTAGATTGATCCGACTGCACTAATTACGAATACAGGAATTGATATTGCTTGAATAATTCTTGCCGTTTGTCTTTTTTTTATTAACTCCTTGTCATAAGGGAGTGTAAAATCGATTTTGGGGTAGGCTGTCTTTGAAAATTGGCCGCTGATCATATCTGATCCTGAGGGAGAAAACGTATATGAACCATTACTGGCAATAAGTTTTCTCATATCCGGATTTTTCTGAATTTTAGATATTGTTTTGGATGTAAGCTTCTGATCAGTTTTTATCTTGTCCTTTGCTCCATTTTTTAATAGATACCTTGCAATTTCAAGATGATTCATTTCGGAGGCAATATGTAAAGGTGTATATCCAGTATTACCAACAATATTAACATCTGTTCCTTTATTCAGCAAAGCTTCCACAACATCTTTATTATTCATTAACACTGCTAAGTGCAAAGGGTATAAATTCATATTATTTTTTATGTTCAGGGTTGCTCCCTGATTTATAAGAGACTTTGCGTAGCTGATTTTCCCCGAAAGAATTGCATAGTGCAATGGAGTATTCCCAAAATTATCACTTTCATTTATGGAAAATCCTTTAATCTTAAGGACTGAAATCAAAACCTCGGAGGCAGTCCTTTCATCCAAAGAATGAAAAACATTACCACCATATGTTCCTTTAAAGTTTTTCCCGGCTCCGTTTTCAATTGATTCCTGCAGAGATACAATATTTTTATTTTCAATTGATTCCTTCAGAATTGAATCATAATCTACTAATACCTTTTTTTCAGGAATATCAGGTATTACAATTGATTCCTTGGTTGGCTCATTTAAATGAAGTTCAGTTTTTTGATTTATTTCAATTTCCTTTGTGATGAGATTTTTTTCTGTCTGTACTGTATCTTTTGTTTCAATTTCTTTGTTTAATTGGGTAGCTACTGATTGTGTCGGAATCGTTTTATTCTCATAAATTGGTGGTGGTATTGATGTTACCGAACTTTTAGTAGCAATGGAAGGGTGGGACTGGGCTATGTCTGATGGCCTGGTGGAACCTTCAATATATACATCAAATACCTTTTCATACTTTTTAATGACACTGCTGGAATGTGTCTTGTACTCGACCACAAGTTTATATTTACCTTCTTTACCAAGCTTTGGAATTATAATCTCATTTATATCTTTATTAATCCATCCCGACCAAGATAACAATGATTTGGGAACAGCTGACTCACCTCCTTTAGGAACTTCAAAAATCAACCTGTATTGAAATACAATGGATTGATTTACATAAAAACTCAAGTCTATAGGAGTATTTATTTTAATTCTTCCAGGAACATTGTTAGTGAAGCTGAATGGAGATTGTTCAGACCCGATAAGTTCAGAGTTTACTGCTTCATGATAGTCAGCATACACGGTGACTTCATTAAACATAATCCTCCATGATAATAAGGTTAAGATTATTATCTGTTTCATGATACGACTGTATTTAAATTATAAGAATGTATGTCATTGTATTATAGCCCATTATAAATCAATGAATTGTTTATTTATAGGTATTTAAATTTTATTATAAAGCTTACCTGCTTTTACAATTTCTTACAATTAGTTTTATCATTATCCGAAATACATATGAAAAAATTAAAATTTTTGATCCATGGAAAGATCTGAAACCCTAATCCAATAAATAAACTATCCATGATTTTATGATAACTCTTTTCATATACTGTTTTTCGGAAAAAATACTTGCTCCGTTTATTTTTAGCTTTTACTGAATCCTTCTGGATTGTTTTAATATTCCAGAGATTTAATAAAGCTTGGTTTTATTTTAGTACATTTTAACTAAACCTCTTTCATTTTAATTTGCAGACATCCAGGCCTATATCTGTGACCAGATAAAAATTCAATCATTAGGACTTTCCTTGGTTGTTACGATCCTTACTGTTTTCAGATCATCGTCAGTCTGGATTGTTAATTGTGTATCAATTTCACTCTTTTTAATTGACCCCTGCCTGCCAAGAACAACACTGACATTATCATCAGATCCGTTATTCAAAGCCCAATCAACCAAGTCTCTGCCGATTTTTTTAAGAGACTTTTTATGATTAATGAAATCAAAGAAATGTCCGGAATAATCTTTTACTTTGTCTAAAATAAGCCCATCTGAACATAAGAGGAATGTATCCCCTTCTTTTATATTTTCAGAATCTCCATTTTCAGGATAAATATCAGGCTTATCAAGACCGCCATCTATTACTTTGGTGACAATGTTTTTATACTGTGAAATAATTGTTTCCGGAATTTCTTTTTTGAAATTCTTTATGTAATCCTGAATATACGAATGATCTTCAGTAATTAATTTCATTTGCAAGTTCGAAAGAAGGTATATTCTGCTATCCCCTATGTTGGCCCAGGCATATCTCCTGTCCCGTATTAAAACAGCTGTTAATGTAGTTCCCATTCCTTTAAATTTGGGATTCAGCCTGATATAATCTGCAACTCTGGTCTGCCCTATGAGGAATGCTTTGGAAAGGATATCTTTCAGCTTTTCCTGATTCCCGGATTTTTTTAAATCATTTTGTAAGTATTCCTCGATTGCCGATAAAACAATCTTGCTTGCAATATAACCACCTGACATACCCCCCATTCCATCCGCCACAGCAAGAAAATAGACTCCTTTATCCAACTTGACTACAAGACAGTTATCCTCGTTCTGATTCCTTCGACCTTTTACAGAGAGCTTTTCGGTTCTGAATTCTAATGGTTTTGAGAAACATTTTTTGAAAATCACCTCAATATCTATTAAATAATAACAATTTGGTTTGGTTAAAAGCTGAAATTATTTAACGTTGTATTTCATCTCGACCTCACCAAATGTAATTACAGAACCAGAATTAAGTTCGGATGATGTATTTGGTGGTATTTCCTTTCCGTCAAGCTTTGTATAATTTGTTTGACTTAGATTTTTTATATACATCTTCCCATCTTTAAGTATAATCTCTGCCTGGCGACGCGATATGGTCTTTTCTTTAAGCTGGATATGTGCAAAATCCCTTTGACCCGTAACTTCTTCCCTTCCTATTGTTACAATGCTTCCTTCTTCTGTAGGATAACCTCCTATCTTTATAATCCTTCCCTTATCATCGCCGGTAATAACTTCAAATTCTCCGGGAATAAATTTCATGGTCCGGGGGGCTGTGGATGGAATTACCATTGTCTTTAAATTATCTTTAGGCACTGGGGGCTCATTCTTTTCATAAGTGATATTCTGGTTATTGTTTATAGATTTGATTCCTGGTGATTCAACATTCTTTCTACGACCAAATAATAGCAAGATCAATGTGAACAATAGAATGGCTGATGTAATAATTACTACCAGTAACCAGTTCTTCTCCCACCACGTCTGTACATGCTGAGGAGGAGCAACAATATCAAGATCTGCCCTGGTTTTTGATCTTTCACTAATAAAAGGAAGTTCTGTCATTGGATCAACATACAATATGCCATTAACAATGTACTTTATATTTGTCTCTGGCTTACCTTCTGCAGTATGGACCTTTATAATAGCTCCAAAGTCATCCTTCAGATAATAAAATGAGGTTGTCTTTTCAGTGCCTTCAACGTACTGAATGACAAGACCTGTAACTTGTATGTCCTCCTTCAAATACTTTGAAGGATCACTTAAGATATCATTTACCTGCTTTACCTTCTCCTGTCCAAAGATTACAGAGAAAGAAAAAACACAGATAATACCGATGAATACAAAGATCTTTTTGTTCATTATTAGTCCTCCGGTTTTCAGTTTATTTAGATTTCTGGTTTAGGTAATATTTTGGAACGAATTGCCATTGATTATAAGGCTAAATAAACAAGACAAATCATTCTTCATTAAAAGTATTGATCTATAATGTAAATACCAAGAAAATTTCTAAATATTTTATATAAAATAATTAATTTATAATCTTCACATGATTATTTTAAATACTACATAATATCGATTCTATCAAATAGATTTCAAGAATTATTAGAACCTGGAATAAATATAAAACATGCTCTTGTTGGCAATTATTAATTTCTTTGGCGAATTATCGAGAAGTCATGGCCTCAGGTTACGGTCCCTTAAAAATAATCTTATAGATAGATATCTCAAAAATTGACTCATAAGAAATGTGATACATGAGCTTAGTTAATCCAAACATAAGGATGTAACGAAAGTATACAAAGTTTAATCAGATATATTGTACAAGATGTTAAATATTTCTATTAATTTTAGCTATAGCTTCAAAACCTTATTTATATGCATTAAATTTAATCTAGACCTGGTTTAAAATACTTTATGTCATGTAAATTTGTTATTATGTCTTATAAATTACTGGCAAATAGTTATATATAATTAATTTAGTGACTAATGTCACGGTATACCAAATGTTTAACTTCCATGAAATAATGAAACATATACAGTTTAATTTTCTAAAATACAATCGAAAAACCTCCTTTTTATAATAGCATGCTAATTGTACATAAGTTACCTTATTCAAAGTAAATAATTATCAAAATGTTCAGCATCATTGTAGAATCTTTAAGCATTCACTTGTTAGATCAAGTTAATAAATATGGTAAGTGCTTTATTATGTTTATTGTACCACTTTTTATGTCTACATCTAGAGTATCCTCACAAAATACCGGCTTTATACTGGTTAGGAGTAAACCATCAGGAGCTGAAGTCATTATAAATGGCAAGAGTACTTTTAAGAAAACAACATTTCAAATGCCAATGGAGGAGGGCACATATGAAATTGAACTTAAGCTTGATATGTTCCACCAGTATAAGGAGAATATAACAGTACAAAAAGGACAAACAGTAACAAAGGACATTGTACTTAAGCCTGAATTCGGAACCATTACTATTAATTCGGAACCTGCAGATGCTGATATAATATTAGATGGATTAGCGACAAATAAGAAAACGCCCGCAACAATTACAAATGTAGCTTCTGGTATGCATACAATAATTCTCATAAAGGATATGTATACTGCTGGCAAACAGGAACTTATAGTAAATGATGAGCAAATAACCGAGAAATTTGTTAAGCTTCTACCTGAGGATGGCTCTTTGAGTATTAAGTCAAAACCAGAAACCGATTTTGGTTCTCTCTCAATAATGGTAGATCCCCCAGAAACGGCGATTTATATTAATGGGAAATACTTTGGTCTAAGCCCTAAAGTAATTGATAGTCTTGCATTAGGAAATTATAACCTTAGTCTTAAAAAAGATGGTTACGCAATTGAAACAAAGCCTGTATTGATAATCGCAGGAAAATCAACTTCAGTAACTGCCAGTTTACAGAAAGGTAAACTTATAAAAATAACCTCTTCACCGGATGGAGCAGAAATAATTTATAATGATAAACCGGCAGGAATTACACCCGCTGAATTTATTGTGAAGGACGGAACTAATAATATTATTATCCGGAAAAAATATTACGTGCAGAAAGTTGTTACAATATATGCGGAAAAAGACTACCAGGCTTTTAAATTCAGTTTAGATGCTGATACTAAATATGAAAAATTAGGCATTCATATTGAAACGAACCCTTCCCAAGCTGACATTCAACTCAACAAAATTAATAATCCTGAACCATTGCCTTCTTTTTCTGCTGAAAATCCGGGAAGTTATTCTGGCAAAAGCCCCTTAAATATTGATATTCCGATTGGGGAATATAATGTTAAAATAGAGAAAAAGCAATATAAACCAATTGAACGAGATGTTTTTATAGACAAGGAACAGAATTTTAAATTTAATCTCGAGCCAATACGATACAGAACCAGGGGCAACGCTATATTATTATCAATATTATGGCCCGGAGCCGGGCAGTCATATCTTAAAAGAGGAAGCGCTCATTACTTGATGGGGTTTGCAGGGTATGGATTACTTACAGGTGCAATCATTGAGTCTGTAAATTTCAACAAAAACTATAAGAGTTATTTGAATGTGAATTCTTCAGAATTAATAAATAAATGCAAAACGGAACTAAATATGTATTATACGTTTCTAATATCAGCAGGGGTTGTATGGACAACCAATCTTATTTGGACCCTTTTTACTCCCTCGGAAGAAAAGAAATACCAGAAGTTAACTTTGAATCTTAATTATAATAAAGTTGTTGGAATGACTGAAATGGGGATGAAGATAAATTTCTAAAACACACGCTTTTTTTCATGAGATTCGTATAACCTGGTCTAAATTGAAATGAATTTATTTTAGTATATCGGTTTTTATGAAAGGATATAGAAATGAACCTTTTGAAGATATTTTTCAATTTTTGCGAGATGAATATTCCCTCTGGCTGATTGTATTATTTTTTTTTAATCATCAACCTATTTGATTTTAGATGAATAAAAAATGAAAACCAGACACTTTTACATATTGCTAATTGTTTTTGGAGTGATATTCTCCTGTATAAAGTTTAAGGAATTAGCTACCCTTACAACCAATAATACATCTAATCTTACAATTAACTCTGTCACCAGCGGAGGTAACATAACCAATGGAGGAAGTGCTGATATTTCAGCCCGGGGAGTTTGCTGGAGTACTTCTCAAAATCCTGCAGTTTCAGGATCCCATACGTCTGATGGGACAGGCACCGGCAGTTTTACCAGTAATATAACGGGACTTACTCAGGGTACCAAATATTATATCCGAGCTTACGCTACAAATAGCGTTGGTACTGCGTATGGTAATGAATTATCAATTACAACAATTGCGTTGACAAAACCTACTGTGACAACTGTTACAGCTACTGAAGTTGGTCTGACATCAGCAAAATCAGGAGGAACTATCTTATCTGACGGAGGCGCTCCAGTCAGTGCAAAAGGGCTTTGCTGGTCAACAATTGCAAATCCCACTGTTGATGGTTCCAAGTCAACCGAGGGAGCAGGTAGTACAGCATTTATCAGTACTCTTACAGGATTAACTTCAGGTACTATCTATTATTATCGTGCTTATGCTATCAATTCAATAGGTACAGCTTATGGTGAAGAGTTAACTTTCACTACCACAGCTATTGTTGCTCCGACTCTTACCACCGCTGCTACAACTTCAATTACTTTAACATCAGCTGTATCAGGAGGAAATATTTCAACTGATGGAGGAGGT
>Ga0209745_1001877_pt1 | contig 12260 bp, 11 predicted proteins | sample BarGraNGADG00312_FD_184495 | JGI IMG/M metagenome (GOLD analysis project Ga0209745, IMG submission 184495) | Arctic peat soil microbial communities from Barrow, Alaska - Barrow Graham LP Ref core NGADG0004-312 (SPAdes) (version 2) | ecosystem: Environmental > Terrestrial > Soil > Wetlands > Peat... | reverse complement strand
GCACCTCCCTCTCGACCACGATGTCGATAGGCGCGTGCCACGCGATGGCACACGCCGCCGGAGGCCTGAGCCCGGTCACCCACGGCGTGGCGAATGCCATCATCCTGCCCCTTGTCATGGAGTACAACCTCGAAAACTGCCCGGACCGTTATGCTGCGCTCGCCCCAGCGATCGGCATCGACACGACGCGCATGGGCCTGATCGAAGCGGCGCGCGCCTTCGTCGACTCGGTGGCGGAGTTCATCGCGCGGTTTGATCTGCCGCATACGCTCAAGGAGGCCGGGGCCGACCCGGCGCTGGCCGAGAGTATGGCCGAGGAGGCCATGGGCGACGGTCAGATGTACGGCAACCCCCGCGAGGGCGACCTCGACGAGATACTCGAACTGTTCCGAAAGCTGCTCTGACGATGAGTCCTGAACGCGGTCACACGCTGGTAAACGGCGGTGCATTATAATATCTGCCGAAGCCATAAAAGAGGAGGTCCCATGGGTGCTGATGTGATAGTCGTTGGAGCGGGGTATGGCGGGCTTACTGCTGCGGCGATCATGGCGAACAAGGGGCTCGATGTCGAGGTGCTCGAGGCGACCGGTCACCTGGGGGGAAGGGCCGCGTTCGATCGAAAGGACGGTTTTATCGTAGACTACGGCATCCACGCGAACCGTTACGGCGCCGAGGGAGCGGCGGACGCGGCGCTTCGCGAGATCGGTCACGAGATAGACTTCGTCTCGATGGGTCCGCCTCAGTTGTACCGCGACGGGTCTTTCGTGCCGCTTCCAACCGGCATCCCGCAGTTCCTGAAAGCTCCGTTTCTCTCACTTGGAGACAAGTCGATAATGGTGGGAGACATGCTCAGGCTTGTCCTGGCCAAGCCGGCCAAGGTTGCCGACGTGCCTCTCGAGAAGGCCGTCTGGGGCACCTCCAGGAAGGAGATCGGCTCGCTTTTCAAACTGCTTTCGGGAATCGGGCTCGTTTCTCCGGACATCACCACCACCAGCGCCGGAGAGTTCGCCACTTTCCTTAAGCGCGCGCTCAAGGCTCGGGAGAACGTGGCCTACCCGCGGGGCGGCACAAGCCAGATAATCGAGGTACTGTCGAAGAAGATCAAGGAGTCGGGGAAGATTACGCTCAACAGCAGGGTGCGGTCGCTGGATATCCGCGACGGCAGGGTCAGGTCGGTAAACGTGAAGGAAGATGACCTCGAGGCCAGGGCGGTGCTGTTTGCGGTGCCGCTGCAGAGATTACCCGAGATGGCAGGTACGGCGCTGGGCGAACCATTCGTTGAGAAGTGCTCTTCGCTGGTGCCTACCGCCGGCGTCTCGATCGATCTCTGCCTGAGTAAGAAGGTATCGGACATAGACGGTCTCATCGTCACGGCCGACCCGGTGACCATGGGGCAGTTCACCTCCAACATCGATCCATCGACCGCCCCGAACGGGAAGCAACTCGCCACGTTCTACTACCCGCTGCCTGCCGATGTCATGGAAGAACGCGAATCGGTCGAGGCAGCCGAGAAGCAGCTCGACTCGCTGCTGGAGAGGATGTTCCCCGCCATCAGGGACAGCGCGGAATGGCGAAGGAAGCTCGCCCTCAAGATGGTGGACGGTTTCGAGCCCAGGATAGGTCAGACCGCGAAGGACCGGCCCGGGGTGGTGGCCTCCGGCGTTGAGAACCTCTTCTTGGCAGGCGACACGGTGTCGGCTCCGGGTAACGGCGGCGACGTCGCGTTCGCCTCGGCGGTCGAAGCTGCTGGACGGGTCATGTCGTACCTGAAGTGAGCGTGGCAGTCGCTTGAAACGGGAGCCTACGGACCTGGCGCTTACCGGCGAGCGTACGCTGCCCGGCATACCCGGGGAGAACTACTGGTTCCAGCGTCACCTGGTCGCCTACGAGTACGCCTCCGCCATGGCACGTGGGCGGCGCGTGATCGACATCGGGTGCGGCGAGGGATACGGCTCAGAGATGCTGGCCCGTGTGGCCGAGAGCGTGGTGGGTGCCGACATCGCCCCCGAGGTGGTCGAGCACGCGCGCAACCGCTACAACGCGGCGAACCTCGACTTCGAGGTCATGGACGTGAACCACCTGAACGCGACCGCGGGATCGTTCGACCTTGCGGTGTCCTTCCAGGTCGTGGAGCATCTGGCCGACGTTTCGGGCTATTTCTCTGAAGCGGCCCGGGTCCTGACTGAGGATGGCAGAGCGCTGTTCACGACTCCGAACCGCCTGACGATATCCCCCGGCAGCGAGACCCCCATCAACCCCTTTCACCTGCGGGAGTACGTACCGGAAGAGTTCAAGAGCGTCCTCGAGGAGTTTTTCGGCGAGGTCGAGACCTTCGGCCTCTTCCACGCCGGCTGGCTCGCGGTCAACGACTCGGTGCGGCTGGTGGACTTCATCAAGGTCTACCAGATGAGCCACCTGAACCCGAGGTTCTGGACACACCGGCTCATGACCCCTCTGATCAGGACGCGGGACTTCCGCATCGGCCGCGACGGGATGGAGCGCTGCCTGGACATCCTGGCCGTCTGCTCCAGGGGCGGTGCGTCGGGGGGCGCGAGTTGAAAGGGTTCTTCTCCCTGGTGCTTCACACGCACATGCCGTACGTGCGCAAGAACGGGGCCTTCCCGGTCGGAGAAGACTGGTTGTACCAGGCGATGTCGGACACCTATCTCCCGCTCATCGAGATGCTCCGCCGCCTCGAGAGCGAAGGCGCAACTCCGGGCGTCGGGCTGACGGTGACCCCCATATTGAGCGAGCAGCTCGCCGACCCGTACATCAAGGACAGCTTCGTCGCATACCTGAAGACGATGGCCGAGCGGTCCGAGCAGGATATCGAGGAGTTCGTCTACTTCAAAGACGACGCGCGCAAGAGGCTCGCCGAGGAATACCGTGAAAGCTTCCGGCGGAAGCTGGCCGTGTTCGCGGCGATCGACAGGGACATCCCCGCAGCGTTGAGCGAGCTGGAGCAGGACGGGATCATCGAGACCATCGGCTCGAGCGCGACTCACGCGTTCCTGCCCGCGCTCGAGGACGAACGGTCGGTGCGCCTGCAGGTCGTCACCGGCCTGGAATCTCACCGGATGCGGTTCGGTTCGAACCCCGCCGGGTTCTGGCTCCCCGAATGCGCGTACAGGCGCGGCGTCGAGGAACTGCTCGAATCGGAGGGCGTCCGGTACGTCCTTCTGGACCCGACTGCGCTCAGGGGACGTCCCTCTACCTGTCCCTACCTGGTCGGGAACACGGGGCTCGTGGGGCTGGCCCGCAGCGAGACGGCCCACCGGGACGTCTGGGATGATAAGACCGGCTATCCCACCGGCGGCGCGTACCTCGACTCGACGAAGTATTACCAGAACTCCGGGCTGCTCTACTGGATGGTGACTGGAACCGGCGTCCCGATCGAGAACAAGGCGGTCTACGACCCCGACCGGGCAAGGAAGCTCGCGCTCGATCACGCCCGGCACTTCATCGCCCGGATCGAGCGGGAGCTTGAGGGGGCCGGGCCCTGCGCCGGGCCGGCGGGGTCCCCGGTATCGTCGCCCCGGGCGCTCCCCCTGGTGCTGGCCAGTTACGACACCGAGCTCTTCGGGCATGGGTGGCGTGAGGGGTTCTACTGGATGGAAGTGCTCCTGCGCTCGCTCGCCGTACTCGACGCCTTCGGGACGACGACCCCTTCGGGCTATCTTTCCGAGAACCGGCCGGCCGTCGCGGTGGAGCTTGCCGAGACCACCTGGGGCACCGGGCACGACTCCTCCACCTGGGTCAACCCGGACACCAGATGGATGTGGGTCGAGATCGGCGAAGCCCAGAGGACCCTCTTCGAGCTTGTCGAACGGTATGGGAGCGCGCGCCCGGAGTGGGCCGGAAATGCGTTGAAACAGGCCGCCAGGGAGGTGCTCCTGCTGGAGTCGAGCGACTGGCCTTACATGGTTGCAAAAGACCGTGCCAGTAATTATGCTACTCAGAGGTTCAACACCCACTTCGAGCGCTTCCGGGGGCTTGCCGGCGCGCTCGAAAGAGGGGATGAAGAAGAGGCCGAAAGACTTACTGCCGGGGTCGAGGAAGTGGACAATATCTTCTCAAAACTCGACCTCGGTATTGTCTCTGAGGAAAACGCCCCCCGCAGGACCGAAGGGAGATAGGCTTGCGGGTACTGATCTTGAGCTGGGAGTATCCGCCCCGGATAATCGGTGGCCTGGGAAGGCACGTCTACCACCTCGCGACGACCCTCGCCTCTCTCGGTGTCAAGGTCCACGTCGTGACCAAGGACCACCCCGGCGCCCCCATGTACGAGGAGTCGGAAGGCGTCCACGTCTACAGGGTCGTCAGCTATCCGCCCGATATCCCCCAGGAGGAGTGGGTCCCCTGGACCCTCCAGTTCAACGTGGCGCTGCTCGAGAAGTCGGTGGCGCTCATCAACGACCTCAAGAACGTCAACGTCATCCACGCGCACGACTGGCTGGTCGCACACGCCGCCGCCAGCCTGAAGCACGCCTACCGCATACCGCTGGTCGCCACTGTGCACGCAACCGAGTACGGCAGGCACCAGGGACACCTGCCGGGTCCGATGAACAAGCTGATACACCAGATAGAGTGGTGGCTGACTTTCGAATCCTCCCGGACCATCTGCTGCAGCCAGTACATGTTGGAGCAGATAACCGGCATCTTCGAGCTGCCGGGCGACAAGGTCGACGTCATCCCGAACGGCATCGACGCGGAGACGTTCAAGAACGATGTCAGCGTCGACCTGCACAGGAAAAGGTACGTTCCTCCCGGGGACAAGCTGGTGTTCTTCGTCGGCAGGCTCGTCTACGAGAAGGGCGTTCAGACGGTGATAGAGGCGATGCCCCTGATCATGAACAAGATACCCAACGTGACGTTCGTGGTCGCGGGCAGCGGGCCGCACCTCAACGAGCTCAAGTCGCTGGTCAGCGCCTTCGACCTGGAAGAGAAGGTCAGGTTCATCGGCCACGTCGACACGGATGACCTCTACGCCTTCTACAAGAGCGCGGACCTCACCGTGGTGCCGAGCCTGTACGAGCCTTTCGGGATGGTGGTGCTGGAATCGATGGCGATGGGCACTCCGACGATAGTCGCGGACACCGGCGGCCTGAGCGAGATAGTGGTGCACGAGGAGACCGGGCTGATGTTCGAGCCCGGCAACCCGGAGTCACTCGCCGAGGCCATGCTCAGGATACTGACCGACGATGCCCTGGCCGACAGGATGACCGCTGACGCGGTCGCGTACATGGGCGACCGGTACAACTGGGAGAAGATAGCGAAGCAGACTATCGGCGTCTACCGCCAGGCCGAGCGCGAATACGAGTACAGGCCCCGCACCCTCAAACTATGCCCACCCCTGCCGGACGAGGCCATCAAATAGGCCTGTCGGTTCAAGCGCCGTCCACGAACACTTCCTCCGCGCCGGACGATAGCTGTCTCGCAGCGACACGACGCCGGTAGAACAAGGCGCCGATGGACACGGCGACTATCGCCAGGCTCAGCAACTGGAAGAATATGCCCGCACCGGTTGCGTCGTGGGCGCGGAAGAACTCCATCACGAAACGGATCGTTCCGTAGGCGGCGAGCGCTACCAGGAACAGGTCCCACTCTCCGTCGAGGTACCTGCTGAGGACCAGGATCAGGGCGAACGCCAGTATATCGAGTATCGCTTCGTATATCTGGGTCGGGTGGACCCGGCCGACGCCCGGGAAGATGACGGCCCAGGGCAGGCCGGACGGCTTCCCGTAGCAGCAACCGTTGAGGAAGCATCCTACCCTCGCGATGGCGATGGCCGGGAAAAGGGCCAGGGCGGCGGCGTTTGCGACCACTCCCGTCGGGACTTTCCACTTCCTGACGACCACGACGCCGACCGGGATCGCCAGCAGAAGGCCTCCGTAGAACACCATCCCGTGGGTGTTGAGGTCCAACAGGCTGGCCCACCTGAACTCGTTGAGGTGCCCGAGGACATAGAAGAGGCGGGCGCCCACCAGCGAGGCCAGCGCCAGGGCCGCGGCCAGCAGGTAAACCGAGGAGGAGTTCACCCCACGCTTTCCGAGCAGGTAAACCCCGATCATCGTCCCGGTGATGAAAGCTACAAAGAGCATGACGCCGTACGAGTATACGGCCGAGGCGCCTACATGGAAGAGAATCGGATGCAACTATTCCCACCTTCCGGGAGCCACCGCTAAAACAGGCTCCCGATGAAACCATGACTACATACAATGTTTATAGCCCCGGAGAGCCTGCCGGTCAACTTATCCCACATAGCCTGCCGTGCCCGAAAACGTGACGTTTGCGCCGGCGGTGTTCGCCTGCCCCGAGCGGTGATGTTCTTACGGTCACTCGGCCGCAAGCCCCGTGTCACTCCTGCCCGACAGGTAATCCGCGGCGTGTTCCGGGGTGGTGATGTTGATCCACATGGAGGTGCCGAGCTCGAACGAGCCGGGCGTGGTGAGCTTGGGCACCATCTCCATGTGCCAGTGGTAGTAGGGATACCGCGCGCCGTCGGTGGGAGCCGAGTGTATGTAGCAGTTATACGGCGGGTTGGAGAACCGGTCGTGGTAGCGGCCGAGCGCGTCGTGGAGCATCAGGCCCAGGTCGTCCAGCTCGTCGTCCGTTATCAGGTCGAACGACTCCTGGTGCGCCCGGGGGATTATCCAGACCTCGAACGGCAGGCGGGACGCGAACGGCGCAATCGCGATGAACCTCGAGGTCTCGGCGACCACGCGTCTGGCCGTCAACGCCTCCTCGGAGGCGATTCGGCAGAAAACGCACTCCGAATGGCGGGTGTGGAACCAGGAGGCGCCGGCCAGCTCCTGCTGCACCAGGGGCGGCACCAGCGGCACGCCGAAGAGCTGGGAGTGGGAGTGCTCGAGCGATGCGCCCGACTCCCGGCCGTGGTTGACGATTATGTGCACGTACCTGACCTGCCGGTTCTCGGCGTTGGCGCGGTAGCGGTGCCTGTACACGCGCAGGACCAGGGAGACCTCGTCGGGCGGCATGGTCGCGAGGCTCAGGTCGTGCCGGGGGGTGTGTATTATCACCTCGTGCGAACCGTCCGCAGGCCTTCGCGGGAAGAGCGGTGTCGAAGGCGCGACCTCCTCGCCGTATTCGAACGCGGGGAACTTGTTGGGGACCACCCTGACCTGCCAGCCGGGAGTGTTCGGCTCCGTGTCGTCAGGACGTATGGCAAGGACCTCCAGGGGGGTCATTATCTCGTGACCGGGGCAGAAGGGGCAGTCCTTCGACTCGTCCGGCGCGGGGACGACGCATGCCTTCTGGAAGTCGGTGGGGCGCATCCCCCTCTCGGTGGCCACCACCACCCACTGCCCTGTCACTATGTCCTGTCGGAGTTCGGCCATCCGGGGCTCCTTGAGCTCACACCTTCAGAACTTGCCCTCTTCCCAGTAACCTTCGTCCCAGGCTACGTCCTCCGGGTTCCTGCGGTACTTGAGTATCCTGGCGGGAACCCCTCCCATCACCGCGTGGTCGGGAACGTCCCGGATGACGAGGCTCATCGACCCTATGACCGCGCCGGTCCCGATGGTGACTCCCCTGAGTATGGTCGCCTTCTCGGCAACCCAGCAGTTACGGCCCATTATGATGGGCTCCTTGCGGATGCCCTGGCTCCTTATGCTCATGTGGGGGTCGAGGTACCAGTGGTCGAAGTCGACTATGTAGATGTCGTCGGCGAACAGGCAATCGTCGCCGATCTCGACGCGCTCGTAGCAGTTGATGGTGTTCTTGCCACCAAAGGTGGTCCTCGAGCCGATCTTGAGCACTCCCTCGTGGGCTCGGAAAGCGCAGCCGGCGCCGATCCAGACCCACGCGCCTATGGTGAACTCGGCGTTCCTGCCCTTGCTGATGTCGTAGCGCCTTGGGAAGAAGACGAACCCCTCGGTCTTTATGCCAGGGTGCAGCACCTTGAAGCGTAGGAAGCGGTAGAACTGCCGGATGTACCTCCAGCTGTACATCCTGTTCCTGACGACGAAGCGGACGTTGCGCAAGAGCCAGTTGCCGCCGGACGGCGTTGCCTGGTCCGCCTGGCTTTCGACGGCCGCCGCGAGCTCGTCCTCCCGGCCGGGTACCCCGTACTCCGGGCTCATCCGGGCTTCCTCAGGTACAGGAGCATGTTGTAGAAGATGCTGGAAGGCAGGTACGGATAGAGCCTGTCGTCGAGCCGGTTCAGCCTGAGGTAGGTGGCGTAGGACCAGTTGCGCCATCGGAAGGTCAGGTTTTCTTCGGCGAGCGTGTTCTCGACGGTCCTGGTAACCCAGCCGACAAAGCTGCAGGCGAGCTCCTCGGTCTCGTAGCGGGCTTCGGAGAACCCCGACTCGCGGGCCAGCCCGCAGACCTCGGCCGGCTTGAACGTGTGGATGTCCACCACCTGCTCGAAGAGCCTGACGTCATCGTCCTGTCCGCCCGGGGCCGCATCCGGCCCGGGCCTGAGCCGGGCCTTCACACCCCCGAAGTACCCGCCCATGCCCACGTAGCGCTTGACCAGGAAACTCGTGCCGGTCCTGGCCGCCTCACCCAGCCTGTCGCCGATGCGCGTCGGCTCGCCGGCGAGCATACACACCCCGCCCGGCACCAGGACGCGATATATCTCGGAAAGGGCGCCGCTCACGTCAGGGATGTGGTGCAGTATCGCATGGCCGATGACCATGTCGAACTCTTCGTCCGGGTAAGCGAGCCGCTCGAGCTCGGACCTCTTCGCCGTGACCTCGAGCCCCAGGTCCGCGGCGTTCTGCCTGCAGGCTTCCACCATTCCCTGGCTGATATCGCATGCGTAGAGCTCGTCGACCAGGCCCTCGTTCAGGCAGAGGTTGAGACCGACGTAGCCGGTTCCGCAGCCGACCTCGAGCAACCTGCGCACGTGCGGGAACGTCCCACCGCTGACCTTCTCGAACTTCCTCCTGACCCTGAGGGCGTTCTCGTGGTCGTACTGGATACCCCACTTATCGTCGTACCTGTTGCTCTCGCAGTCGTGGAAAACCTCGTTGGCTTTCCTTAAGTCGACCTCCAATTGCCCCTCCATCAGTCCAGGACTCAAAGAATGATACCACGCAACAGGCTCAGTCCCGCGGGAGCCACACGAGCAACACTCCACGCCACACCCGGCGTTTCCGACGGTTCTTCCTTCCCCGCTGGAGCGAGGGAGGGAGTCGCCCGAGGAGTAATCCGCAGCCACAGGGTCCAGTCCTCTAAGCGTTGAGGTCGGCGAGTACATCGACGAGGGGGACCCGTCCCGAGCAACATCCCGAGCAGCCCCGAATGACAGGACGAACGCACGAAAAGAGACCTGACCCCAGGATGTGCGGCGTTGGTGTGCGGTCGCGCAGGCATAGAAAAATGCGCCGGGCTTTTGGAGCCCGGCGCATTCGTTCTCGCTAAGGGTCGCTGGTTACTGCTTCATCTCCTTGATGCCGTTAAGGCTAACGGCAAGCACGTAGCGCTGTATCTGGGCGGTTCCCTCGTATATCTGCATGATCTTGGCGTCACGCATGTACTTCTCGACGGGGTAGTCCTTCATGTAGCCATAGCCGCCGAGCACCTGGACGGCGTCGATGGTGACCTTCATGACCATGTCGCCGCAGAACGCCTTGGCGATAGAGCTCGCCACGGTCAGGCGGCGGGATGTCTTGCCGCTCTCGACCGCCCTCTTGGCCAGCCATCCGGCATAGTAGTACAGGCGCCGACCTGCCTCTATGTTTATCAGCATGTCGGCGAGCATGAAGCTGATGGCCTGGTTCTGGATGATGGGGGCGCCGAACTGTATGCGCTCCTTGGCGTAAGCGTTGGCCTCCTCGAACGCCGCTCTCGCTACGCCCACGGCCAGCGCCGCGACGCCCGCTCGCGTCTGGTCGAGGGTCTGCATGACGGTCACGAAAGCGCTGCCGGGGTCGCCGAGCATGTTTTCCTTCGGGACCTTCACGTTCTCGAAGAAGACCTCAGCGGTATGCGATGCGCGGATGCCCATCTTGTCCTCGTGGCGTCCCATGCTGACACCCTCGTAGTCGCCTCCGACTATGAAGCCGGTGAGACCTTTGTCGGTCTGCGCGAACACTGTGTATACGTCTGAGATGCCCCCGTTGGTGATGAAGCACTTCTGTCCGTTGAGGACGAAGCCGTCGCCATCTTCCTTGGCAGTCGTCTTGATGGCCGACACGTCGCTGCCGGCTTCGGGCTCGGTCAGGCAGAACGCGGCGAGACTCGGCGTCTTCTCGGAGCACAGCTTGGGCAGCCACTTCTGCTTCTGCTCTTCGGTCCCGGCGATCTGGATGGGAGCGGTCGCCAGGTTGTTCGCACCGATGCTTGTGGCAAGCCCGGCGCATCCCCAGGCCAGCTCCTCGAAGACCATCGCGCTCGTCAGCGGGTCGAGCCCGCCGCCGCCGTACTCCTCGGGGATGCCCGCCGACGTTAGCCCCGCCTGGCACGCTTTCGGCAGGATGAGGTCCGCGGGGAACTCGCCCTTCTTGTCCCACTCCTCGGCTATCGGCCGAAGCTCGTTCAGGGCGAAGTCGTGAGCCATGTCGACTGCCGCTCTCTGCTCGTCCGTCAATTCGAAATCAATCACTTCTGCCTCCTTTTCGGATAAACCCTCAAATGAATCCTTTTCTCTGACTTCTTAACGTCCTGTCCCTTCACCTCCCGAAATGGAATGCGCGAGAGCCGGCGTCCCTGAGGTCTGTCACTTCCCGGTGAATTCGGCCTGGCCAGGGCCCTTCTCGATGAAGGTCCTCATGCCGATCTTCTGGTCCTCGGTCGAGAAACACAGCGCTATCGACTGGGCCTCTATCGCTAGCCCGTCTATCAGCGAGCAGTTCATGCCCTGGATGATCGAACGCTTGGCCATCGCCAGCGCGAACGGCGGGTACTTTGTCGCGTAGCGCTTCGCGACCTTCTGGGCCTCAGCTATGACGGCGGACCCGTCGCCCTCCACGACCTTGTCCACGAGGCCGTACGCGTGCGCCGTCCCGGCGTCGTAGAACCGCCCGGAGAAGATCATCTCCTTGGCCTTCGCCGGGCCGATGAGCCGCGGGAGCCTCTGGGTGCCGCCGGCCCCGGGGATGATCCCGAGCAGGATCTCCGGCACGCCTATCTGCGCCGTCTCGCCGGCGAACCTCCAGTCGCAGGCGAGCGCCAGCTCGCAGCCGCCACCGAGCGCGAAGCCGTTTATGGCGGCGATGATCGGCTTGAGCACGTTCTCGAACCGCGTCAGCGCGTCCTGGGCGCCCCCGATTATCTTCGCCACCTGCGCCGGCGTCGCATCGACCATCTCCTTGATGTCGGCGCCCGCGGCGAAGACCTTCTCGCCACCGGTAACCACGACAGCCCTCACGGCGTCGTCGTAGTGGAGCTCGGTCGCGCATCTCCCGATATCGCTGAAGAACTGGCTGTTCAGCGCGTTGACCTTCGGCCTGTTCAGAAGTACCGTCGCGACACCGTCCTCGACGGTCACCTTTAGGAACTCCAGATCGTACGCCATCCACAACACCCCCGGTTCAGAGCGGTCCAAGCGGCCAGGCCTGCCGCCCGCGCCAGTGCGCCGACGCCAAAACCCTGACAATTCTAATACATGTGAAGTCAAACGACAAAACAGCCCGGCATTCGAGACAGCGGCCGCTTTCGACGCGCCGCCGGAAGGGCCCTGACCTCGGAAAGGCTGGCTCTCCGCCGGGCCCTCACCGACGCAGGCCGCCCTAGAGGGCCTCGACGAACGCCACGATGTCAGAGGTGGGAGTCCCCGGGGTGAACAGCTTCGTCACGCCAGCGCGCTCGAGCTCGGCGATGTCATCTTCAGGGATTATCCCGCCCCCGATCAGCTTGATGTCGGGCGCTCCGCACTCTTTCATCAGCTCGAGGACGCGCGGAAAAAGGGTCATGTGCGCGCCCGAGAGGATGGACAGGCCTACCACGTCAACGTCCTCGTCGATGGCGGCCCGGACGATCTGGTCGGCGGTCTGGTGGAGCCCCAGGTATATGACCTCCATGCCCGCGTCCCTCAGGGCGCGCGCGACGACCTTGGCTCCCCGGTCGTGGCCGTCCAGCCCCGGCTTCGCTATCAGGACCCGCTTGGTTCGCTTCATGGCCTCCACCCCTGGCCGGGTCTCTGCCCCGCCGCCCGTGCGCCTAGTAGACCGGCACCTCTCTGTACTCCCCGAAAACAGCTTTCATCACCCCGACGATCTCACCCAGTGTCATGTGCGCCCGAACGCAATCCAGAATCGCCGGCATGAGGTTGTCAGTCCCCTCCGCCCGCC
>Ga0209745_1001874_pt1 | contig 12272 bp, 11 predicted proteins | sample BarGraNGADG00312_FD_184495 | JGI IMG/M metagenome (GOLD analysis project Ga0209745, IMG submission 184495) | Arctic peat soil microbial communities from Barrow, Alaska - Barrow Graham LP Ref core NGADG0004-312 (SPAdes) (version 2) | ecosystem: Environmental > Terrestrial > Soil > Wetlands > Peat... | reverse complement strand
TGTAGGCACTGCCAAGCAGGGCTCTGCTCGGTAACCCACGAGACTGTGTGAGCGGGGCCCCGGCCCGCAAGATCAGCGGGCACCTACATACCGTCTAGACAGTGCTCGACTACGACAGTGCTCGACTTACACAGTGAGGACAGCCATGACGTCTGCTACCTCCGGCTCAGATACGACCGAGCTGGTCATCCTCACCGGCATGAGCGGCGCCGGTCGCAGCACAGCGGCCAACGTGCTGGAGGACCTCGGCTGGTATGTCGTCGACAACCTTCCGCCACAGCTGATGCTGACGATGGCCAGGTTGGCGGCGGAGCAGTCCGATGGCGGTGTCACCAAGCTCGCGGCGGTGATCGACGTCCGCAGCCGCACCTTCTTCACCGCCTTCCATGACGCTCTGCGGTCCTTGCGAGAGATGGGCTGGGCGCCGAGGGTGATCTTCGTCGATGCCACCGACGAGGCCCTGGTCCGGCGGTTCGAGAGCGTACGCCGTCCGCACCCGCTGCAGGACCAGGGAAGGATGCTGGACGGCATCATGCAGGAGCGCGAGCTGTTGGGGGACCTACGCTCCGAGGCTGACATCGTGATCGACACCTCCGGACTGAATGTGCATCAGCTCTCGGCCAAGGTGACCCAGATCTTCGCCGGTTCGGAGGGTCCCCGCCTGCGCATCGCCGTCATGTCCTTCGGCTTCAAGTACGGGATCCCGCTGGATGCCGACCTGGTCTTCGACATGCGCTTCCTGCCCAACCCGTTCTGGATCCCGAAGCTGCGGTCCAAGAACGGTACCGACCCCGAGGTGTCCGGATACGTCATGAGGAGTCGGGGGGCAGCGGACTTCGTCGAACGCGTTGTCGACCTGATGCAGCCGATGATTGCCGGATATCAACGTGAGGGGCGACGCTATGTCACCCTCGCCGTGGGCTGCACCGGTGGCAAGCATCGCTCGGTGGCCGTTGCCGAAGTGCTTGCGCCCAGGCTGAACGCGGAGCATGTGGCCACGTTCCTGGTCCATCGCGATCTGGGGCGTGAGTGACCGGCCCTGCTGTCGTTGCCCTCGGCGGCGGTCACGGCCTTGCTGCTTCGCTTGCGGCACTTCGACTGGTCACCGACCGGATCACGGCTGTGGTGACGGTCGCCGACGATGGCGGTTCCAGCGGACGTCTGCGTGACGAGTTCGACGTGCTCCCACCCGGAGACCTGCGGATGGCTCTGGCCGCGTTGTGCGATGACACCGTGTGGGGCCATCAGTGGCGCGACGTCCTCCAACACCGGTTCGCCGGCGAGGGTCAGCTCGGTGGGCACGCTGTCGGCAACCTGCTGATCGTCTCTCTGTGGGACCTGCTGGGGGACACCGTCGGCGGTCTGGATCTGGTCGGCCGGTTGCTCAACGCTCAAGGCCGGGTGCTGCCGATGGCTGCGGTACCACTCACCATTGAGGCCAGCGTCATGGGCGCCGACCCAGGTCAACCGCTCGAGATCACGACGGTTCGCGGCCAGGCGGAGGTCGCTACCACCACCGGCCGGGTCATGGCGGTGCGGCTCAACCCCGTGGAGCCGCCCGCCTGCGACGAAGCGGTGGCGGCCATCCGATCCGCCGACTGGGTGATCCTGGGGCCCGGTTCCTGGTTCACGTCCGTCATGCCGCATCTTCTGGTTCCCGGGGTCCGTGACGCGCTCATTGACACTCCCGCCAAACGCATCCTCACGCTGAACCTCGTGATGAACACCGGTGAGACCGCCGGCTTCTCGGCCGAGAACCACCTCGAGGTCCTGGCCGCGCACGCCCCCGAGCTGCACCTGGACGTGGTCCTCGCCGACCCCGACATCGTCGAGGACGAGGCCTTGCTCCGACGCGTTGCCGGTCGGTTGGGGGCAGAACTGGTCCTTGCCCGCGTGGGAGATCGCGGGCAGCAGGGCCATCATGACTCACTGCGGCTTGCCGCGGCTTACCGCGACATCATCGGCTGATCGCTGCCGGCGGCCTTCCGGAGTTCAGCAAGCAGCGTGAACGTGGAGGGCATATCATCGGTTCTGGCGGCGGTTGGTGGGAAACACGTCCTGCCGTATCCGTCACAGCTCCAGACACGTATCACCCCATCGATCGAGAGGAAGTCGCTTTACCACGCACCCATCTTCGGCCGCGAGGGTCAGGTCAGCGCGTCTGCCTGCCGGGTCCTCGGAGCCGAGGTCAGATGGTCGTCAGCCAGGTGCTCGACGACCAGGACTGGCAACGTGGGGTCGTGCTGGCCTGCCGGTCGCTGCGGTCCACGGACACCCGTGCGGGTTTCCTTCCAGTGACTGGATTCCCGACTTTGAGACGAGTGGCAAGATGGCCCGCATGGCGATGACGGCAAAGGTCAAGGACGAGCTGAGTCGGCTCACGGTGACCAAGCCCTGTTGTCGCAAAGCTGAGGTGTCGGCGACGTTGAGGTTCGCCGGGGGGCTGCATATCGTCGGGGGTCGGATCGTGGTCGAGGCCGAGCTGGATACCGCCGCGGCCGCTCGCAGACTGCGCAAGGACATCGCCGATGTCTACGGCCACGGCAGTGGGATCCTCGTGCTGGCCGCCGGTGGACTTCGTCGCGGCAGTCGCTACGTGGTTCGCGTTGTCCAGGACGGTGAGGCTCTGGCCCGTCAGACGGGGCTGATCGACGCCCGTGGCCGCCCGGTGCGTGGTTTGCCTCCTCGGGTGGTCAGCGGTTCGGTCTGCGACGCGGAGTCCGCTTGGCGGGGTGCGTTTCTCGCACACGGGTCCTTGACCGAGCCCGGCCGGTCCTCTGCCCTCGAGATCACGTGCCCAGGCCCTGAGGCTGCGCTCGCACTGGTAGGCGGGGCGAGGCGACTGGGCATCCAGGCGAAGGCTCGCGAGGTGCGCGGTGTGGACCGTGTCGTCATCCGAGATGGCGACGCGATCGGCGCCATGCTCACCAGACTCGGGGCGCATGACGCCGTGCTGGCCTGGGAGGAGCGCCGCATGCGGCGTGAGGTGCGGGCGACCGCCAACCGACTGGCCAACTTCGACGACGCCAACCTTCGCCGTTCCGCGCGCGCATCGGTGGCGGCCGGCGCGCGGGTCGAGCGCGCGTTGGAGATCTTGGGCAATGACGTCCCAGAGCACCTGCGCGACGCCGGCATGCTGCGGCTGAAACACAAAGAGGCCAGCCTCGAGGAGCTCGGCCAGGTGGCCGAGCCGCAGATGACCAAGGATGCAGTGGCTGGCCGGATCCGTCGGCTGTTGGCCATGGCGGACAAACGGGCGAGTGACCTGGGCGTCGCAGGAACGGATGCCAACCTCACCGCGGACATGCTCGAGGCCTAGCCCGGCCGACTGTTCTGGTCATCTGCCCCCGCGAGCTCCCGTCCCAACATGGGGCCCCGTTGTTGTCCCACCGCGCACATCCCCTAGGGTCGAGTTGAGGTATTCCGGCGTGCGGTCAGCCCGCACCGACACTCCTGATCAGGAAGGCTCGAACGCATGACTGTTCGCGTTGGTATCAATGGCTTTGGTCGCATCGGCCGCAACTTCTACCGCGCCGTGCAGGCTTCCGGCGCCGACATCGAGATCGTCGCCGTCAACGACCTGACGGACACGAAGACCCTCGCGCACCTGCTCAAGTACGACAGCATCCTCGGCCGACTCGGCAAGGACGTCGTCGCAGGCGATGGCGAGATCACCGTCGTTGGCACGGGAAGCTTCCCTGTCTTCGCGGAGCGCGATCCTGCCAACCTGCCCTGGGCCAAGGTCGGCGCCGACGTCGTCATCGAGTCGACCGGCTTCTTCACCGACGCCGCGAGCGCCGGCAAGCACCTCACCGCAGGCGCCAAGAAGGTCATCATCTCCGCGCCCGCGAAGGGCGAGGACATCACCATCGTCATGGGCGTCAACCATGAGGACTACGACCCGGCGAAGCACAACATCATCTCCAACGCCTCGTGCACGACGAACTGCCTCGCGCCGATGGCCAAGACCATCGATGACGCGTTCGGCATCGAGCGAGGTCTCATGACGACCATTCACGCGTACACCAATGACCAGAACGTCCTCGACTATCCCCACAAGGACCTGCGACGCGCTCGCGCCGCTGCCCTGAACATGATCCCGACCACCACCGGTGCCGCCAAGGCGATCGCCCTTGTCATGCCGCAGCTCAAGGGAAAGCTCGACGGCTATGCCATGCGCGTGCCCCTGCCGACGGGCTCGGCCACCGACCTGACCGTCCAGCTGAAGACCCCGGCCACCAAGGAAGAGATCAACGCCGTGATCAAGGCGGCAGCCGAGGGCCCGCTGAAGGGGATCCTGTCCTACACCGAGGACCCGATCGTCTCGACCGACATCGTCACCGACCCTGCATCGTGCATCTTCGATTCTGGTCTCACCTACGTCAACGGCAACATGGCGAAGGTCGTCGGCTGGTACGACAACGAGTGGGGCTACTCCTGCCGCCTCGTCGACCTGATCACCTACGTCGGCACGACGCTCTGACTCACGCGATGAAGACCGCACGCGACCTCATCTCGGCCGGTGACCTACGTGGGAAGCGCGTCCTGGTCCGCAGTGACCTGAACGTCCCTCAGGATTCCGACGGCACCATCACCGACGACGGTCGGGTGCGGGCTTCGTTGCCCACTATCAGGGCGCTGACGGAGGCGGGCGCACGCGTTGTCGTGTGCGCTCACCTCGGCAGGCCGAAAGGGGCACCCGAGGCCAGATACTCTCTGGCGCCCGTTGCGCAGCGGCTCCAGGAACTGCTCGGCGCCCCGGTCGCCTTCGCCGCCGACACGGTGGGGGAGTCTGCTCGGTCCGCTGTCCGCGGGCTGGCGGACGGTCAGGTCGCGCTGCTGGAGAACCTGCGGTTCAACGTTGGCGAGACATCCAAGGACGATGCCGTCCGCGGTGCTTTCGCGGACGGGCTTGCTTCTCTTGCAGACGTTTTCGTCAGCGACGGGTTCGGTGTCGTGCACCGCAAGCATGCCAGCGTGTATGACGTCGCGCAGCGACTGCCGCACGCCATTGGGGGGCTCGTCCAGGCCGAGATCGAGGTGCTCAAGCGCCTCACCGAGTCGCCCGAACGGCCGTTCGTGGTGGTGCTCGGTGGGGCCAAGGTCTCCGACAAGCTGGGCGTGATCGAGAGCCTGCTCAAGATCGCCGACAGGCTGCTCATCGGCGGCGGGATGAGCTACACGTTCCTGGCGGCCCAGGGGCACGAGGTCGGCAAGAGCATCCTCGACGCAGACCGCCTGGACATGGTGAAGGGCTATCTCGAGCAGGCGCAACAGCTCGGCGTCGAGATCGTGCTGCCGACCGACGTCGTGGTTGCGACGGAGTTCTCCGCGGACGCTGGACACAAAGTCGTCACGGTCGACCAGATCCCGCCCGACATGGAGGGCATGGACATCGGTCCGGCGACGTGCGAGGTCTTCGCGGCCAAGATCGCCGACGCGCGCACCGTGTTCTGGAACGGCCCGGTGGGCGTGTTCGAGATGGCACCGTTTGCCGAGGGGAACATGGCTGTCGCGCAGGCGGTGGTGTCGGTGACCAAGACCGGTGCGCTCACGGTCATCGGTGGCGGCGACTCGGCCGCGGCGGTGCGTCAGTTCGGCTTCACGGACGACCAGTTCGGGCACATCTCGACCGGTGGAGGTGCCAGCCTCGAATACCTCGAGGGCAAGCAGCTCCCCGGCCTCACAGTCCTGGAGGACTGAACCATGGCAACAAGCAACGGCTCAAGCGCCGCGTCCTCGAACCGCACCCCGCTCATGGCCGGCAACTGGAAGATGAACCTCGATCATCTCCAGGGCACGCACCTGGTCCAGAAGCTCGACTGGACCCTTCGCGACGCCAAGCACGACTACGGCGCGGTCGAGGTCGCCGTGCTGGTCCCGTTCACGGACCTGCGCAGCGTCCAGACGCTGATCGAGGGCGACAAGCTCTTCCTCAAGCACGGCGCCCAGGACCTGTCGGTGCACGACGCCGGCGCCTACACCGGCGAGATCTCGGGCGCGTTCCTGTCCAAGCTCGGCTGCACCTATGTCGCGGTCGGCCACAGCGAGCGCCGGGAGTACCATGCCGAGAACGATGCCGTCGTGGCCGCCAAGGTGAAGGCGGCATACAAGCACGGACTGACCCCGATCCTGTGCTGTGGCGAGGGTCTCGAGGTGCGCAAGGAGGGCCGCCAGGTCGAGCACGTGCTGGCGCAGATCGACGCGGCACTGGACGGGGTCACTCCCGAGCAGGTGCGCTCGATCGTCATCGCCTATGAGCCCATCTGGGCCATCGGGACGGGTGAGGTGGCAACCCCGGCGGACGCACAGGAGGTCTGTTCGGCGATCCGCACCAGGCTGGCCGAGCTCTACTCCGGCGATACCGCCGACGGCATCCGCATCCTCTACGGCGGATCGGTCAAGGCAGGCAACGTCGCCGAGATCATGGCCCAGACCGACGTGGATGGGGCGCTGGTCGGTGGCGCCTCGATCGTGGCAGACGAGTTCGTGTCGATCTGCCGTTACCGCGACCACATCACCGCAAGCTGAGCGTGCAACTCCAGGCGCTGGCCGGGGGCGCGCGCCACTGACGATGCGTCGCGGCGACCGGGCGAGGGGCGTCAGGTACTGTTTGTCCTTGGCCGTGCTACGTGCGACCAGACCGACGTCGAACGAGATTGGGTCTAACTTTCGTGAATGCCGTGAAGATCGGGCTGCAGGTGCTGCTCGTCCTGGGTGGGTTGTTGCTGACGCTGTTGGTCCTGTTGCACAAGGGCAAGGGCGGTGGCCTCTCCGACATGTTCGGCGGCGGCATGTCCAGCACGATGAGCGGCTCCTCGGTCGCTGAGCGAAACCTCGACCGGTTCACTGTTGCCTTGGGTCTGGTGTGGGGTGCCAGCATCATCGGTCTCGGGCTTATCGAGCGCTTCTCAAGTTAGTCCCGTGCCCGCGTGCGCCGGGCTGACCTGAACTCCAAGGAGCAACATCGTGGCAAGTGGCAACGCGATCCGGGGCAGCCGAGTCGGCGCCGGCCCCATGGGTGAGGCCGAACGCGGAGACGCCGCGCCTCGCGTCCACATCTCGTACTGGTGCGGCAATGGTCACGAGACGCGCCCCAGCTTTGCCGAAGAGCCCGGCTTGGCCGTTCCCGAGACCTGGGACTGCCCGCGCTGCGGTCTGCCGGCCGGCCAGGACGAGACCAACCCGCCGTCCGCCAACCGGATCGAGCCCTACAAGACCCACCTGGCCTATGTGAAGGAACGCCGCAGCGAGACCGATGGCCAGGCGATTCTCGACGAGGCGCTGAAGACCCTGCGCGACCGGGGACTGATCCGCTAGAGCTGGTCAGGGGCTGGCCGGCCGGATCAGCTGCTTGGGCACGTGGGTGGCCGCGTCCCGGTCCAGGAGCCAGGTGGTTGACCGTATGCCGGTGACGCCGGCTGCCGGCGCCTGCAGCCGACCGGCACCCGAGAGGGCGAGGCCAACCGCGCCGGCTTTGTCCGCGCCCGAGACCAGGAACCACACGTCGCGGGCGGCGCACAGGCTCGGGAACGTCATGGACACCCGCGTGGGTGGCGGTTTGGGCGCGCCACGAACGCCGATCGCCGACGCGTCGCTCTCATGCAGGGCCGGGTGTTCGGGAAACAGCGAGGCCACGTGGGCATCCGGACCCACGCCGAGCAGCAGGACGTCGAACTCGGGGACGTCGCGTCCGCGGGGGGCGGCTGCGCCGAGCTCCTCGGAGTAGCGGGCGGCCGCTGCGTCGACGTCAGCCCCGTCCGGTCCGTCGGAGGCGGGCATGGCGTGAACCCGCGCAGGGTCCAGGGGCACGGCATCCAGCAGTGACTCGCGCGCCTGCGTCTCGTTGCGCTCAGGGTCCCCGGAAGGCAGGAAGCGCTCGTCACCCCACCAGACGTTCAGCAGCGGCCAGTCGATGGCGTCCTTGGCCGGGCTGTGACCAAGCGAGACCAGCAGTGCGGAGACCATCGAGCCGCCGGTCAGGACGATGTCGGCCTGTCCGCGGGAGGACTGGGCGTCGACGATGGCCGTGACCAGACGAGCGGCGGCGGCGTCGGCCAGGAACTGCCTGTCGCGATGGACGAAGACCGTGGGTCCGCGGCTCATGAGGAGCTCTTTCCTTGGCGTGCCCCCGAGGGCGCAGCCATCTTCGTGCCGCCCAGCTTGCCGGCAGCCGCCTGGTGGGCCACCGAGCCGGGGGCCTTCACGGATCCGCTCGCGCCGACCTTGGCCAGACCCTTGGTCAACGTCTCGGCGTAGGTCTCGTCCGGGTCGAGCCGGCGCAGCTCTTCGGCCAGGCACTCGGCCAGCGCTCGTCGGCCCAGGCTGATCCGGCGGATCGGTTGACCTGGTTGGGCCAGGGTCGCCACTGCACCGCCCGGGCGCGCGAGGTCGATACTGCCGCTGCGGCGCTCGAGCCGCACGCTGACCATGCCGGTGCCCGCGCGCGTGCGGGCACGCGTGACGGGACACTTGAGCGCCTGCGCCAGCCATCCGGCCATCAGGTCCGTGGAGGGGGAGTCGCTTGCGCCGGTGACGGTTGCTGCCACGACAGGCTCGTATGGCGGCTGGTCCAGTGCCGCGGCCAGCAGGCCACGCCACAACGTGAGGCGGGTCCAGGCCAGGTCGGTGTCCCCCGGCTGATAGGTGTCCGCGCGGCGTTTCATCTCAGCTCGCGGGCTGCGGGCCTCGGCGGCATCGGTGATCCGCCGCTGCGCCATCGCCCCGATGGCCGACTCAGAGATGTCCGGGGGAGCCTCCTTGGGCCACCACGCCACCACCGGCGAGTCGGGCAGTAGCAATGGGACCACCACGCCGTTGCCGTGCTCGGCGAGGGCGCCGTACAACCGCAGGATGATCACCTCGCTGGCCCCGGCGTCACCGCCCACCCGGATCTGGGCATCGAGCCGGTTGGGGGCACGCGTCCCGCCGCGGACCAGGGCGATGATGCGACAGGGATGTTGGTGGCTGGCGTCGTTCGCCGCCTCGATCGCGTCGTCGGCCTCGGTCTCGTCCACAACGATGACCAGGGTGAGCACCCGTCCGAGTGTCATGGCGCCGACGTCGTTTCGCAGCTTGACCAGCTTCTTGCTGACGGCGGCCATGGTGGTGCTGGGCAGGTCGACGATCAAGGCTTCCTCCAGGTGCGCCCGTCCCGGCGCATCAAGTCGTCGGAGCTGACCGGGCCCCACCCACCCGCGGGGTAGGGGTCGGGCCGTCCTTGTCTGGCCCAGAGGGCCTCGACCGGATCAAGGATCTGCCAGGACAGCTCGACCTCCCGGTGGCGGGGGAACAGCGGCGGGTCGCCGAGCAGGACATCGAGGATGAGCCGCTCGTAGGCCTCCGGGCTGGACTCGGTGAAGGATCTGCCGTAGCCGAAGTCCATTGTCACATCGCGGACCTCCATGGCGGTGCCGGGCACCTTCGAGCCAAAACGCATCGTGATGCCCTCGTCGGGCTGGATGCGGATGACGATCGCGTTCTGGCCGAGCTCTTCGGTGGCGGTCTGGTCGAATGGCAGGTGCGGTGCACGCTTGAAGACCACGGCGATCTCGGTGACGCGCTTGCCCAGGCGCTTGCCGGTGCGCAGGTAGAACGGGACCCCGGCCCAGCGACGGGTGTCGATCTCGACCTTCAGCGCGGCGTAGGTCTCGGTGGTGGAGCTCTTGTTGATGCCATCCTCGTCGAGGTAGCCGATGACGTGCTCGCCACCTTGCCATCCCTGGGCGTACTGTCCGCGGGCGGTGGACTTGGCCAGGTCCCTGGGCAGCCGCACGGCCGAGAGAGCCTTCTCCTTCTCGGCGCGCAGATCCTGGGCCTGGAAGGAGACCGGCTCCTCCATGGCCGTCAGGGCCAGCAGCTGGAGCAGGTGGTTCTGGATGACGTCGCGCGCCGCGCCGATGCCGTCGTAGTAGCCGGCCCGGCCGGCGATGCCGATGTCCTCGGCCATGGTGATCTGCACGTGGTCGACGTAGTTGGCGTTCCAGACGGGCTCGAACATCTGGTTGGCGAAGCGCAGGGCCAGGAGGTTCTGGACCGTCTCCTTACCGAGGTAGTGGTCGATCCGAAAGACCGAGTCCGGGGGGAAGACTGCCTGAACGATCGCGTTCAGCTCACGGGCGCTCACGAGGTCGTGACCGAACGGCTTCTCGACAACGACCCGCCGCCAGTCACGCTCGCTGGCGTGGCTCAGGCCGCTCCGATCGAGCTGCTCACACACGGTGGGGAAGAAGGCCGGCGGGATCGAGAGGTAGAAGGCGTGGTTGCCACCGGTCCCGCGATCCTGGTCAAGGTTGTGCACGGTTTCACGTAGCAGGTCGAATGACTTCGGGTCGTCGAACGTGCCGGGTACGAAACGGAACCCCTCGGCCAGGTTTCGCCAGACGGCCTCGCGAAAGGGTGTGCGGGCATGGGCGCGGACGGATTCGAGGACGATCTTGGCGAAGTCCTCGTCGGCCCAGTCACGGCGGGCAAAGCCGACCAGACTGAAGCCAGGGGGCAACAGGCCCCGGTTGGCCAAGTCGTAGATGGCCGGCAGTATCTTCTTGCGCGCCAGGTCTCCCGTGACGCCGAACAGCACGAGACCGCAGGGACCGGCGATCCGTGGAAGGCGCTTGTCACGGGGATCGCGCAGCGGGTTCTGTCCGTGGGCCACCTTGGCGGGGCTCATCTGGTCCCTTCCCCAGCCGACGGGGGAGCGGCGGTGAGGCCAAGCGCCCGGGTGAGCTGGGCCAGGCCGGCGTCGTGGTCGGTCAGATGCAGCCGCAGGACGGGGCGACCGTGGTCGGCCAGGACCTGGGCGTCGCCGCCGGCCTGAGCCGTGATGAAGTCGCCGAACGTGAACTCTCGCCCGGGGATGGTCAGGTCCTCGTGCGGTGCCGTGGTGATCTGTAGATAGACACCGGTGGCCGGACCGCCCTTGTGGTACTGGCCGGTCGAGTGCAGGAACCTTGGCCCCCAGCCGAACGTGGTGGGGCGCCTGGTGGCGTTGGCGATTGCTCGACGAGCCCCGGCCAGCGATGCGTCGGCGAGCCGGTCGAGATAGGCCATGACCGCCACGTAGCCATGCCGCCGGTCCAGCTGCGAGAACAACGAGTCCAGAGCACCGGCGACGGTTGTCTCCCGTCCGAGCCAGTCGCCCCCGAGAGCACGCACCTCGATGGCGCCATCGGTGAATGCGGCGGGGTCGGGCAAGGCATCGGTGGCCTCGAGTAGTCCGCGGGCGGCCTTCTTGGCGCTTTCGACATCGGGCTGGTCGAAGGGGTTGATGCCCAGGATCCGGCCTGCGACGGCCGTGGCAACCTCCCACAGCAGCAGCTGAGCGCCGAGCGAACCGCTGACCTGGACCTCGGAACGTGACGGGTCGGTAGGGGTCGGAGCAGCCCGGTCGGCGTCGTCGTCATCGCCGGACTCATCACCCGCGACGTCGGCGACGAGCCGGGCCACCGTGAAGTCGGCGGCAGGTGAGCGGACCTCGGGGTCCTCGTCGTCCTGCACCACAACGGGAAGCACCCCGGTGCCGTTCTTGCCCGTGCTCTCGGCGATCAGCTGCTCCGCCCAGTCGGCGAATCCCGTGATCCCGGAACCGTCATCGACCAGGACGAGCTTGTCGCGCAGGGGGTCGGTGCCCGCCAGGACAGCACCCAGCCGAAGGGCGGGGTTGGCCTCGTCGTCATCGGCCAGGAGGTCTGCGACGGACTCGGCCTCGTCGAGCAGCTGCTCGATGTCGACGCCGGCCAGACCGCTGGGCACGAGGCCGAACGCGGTCAGAGCCGAGTAGCGCCCACCGACGAACGGGTCGGCGTTGATGACTCGGTATCCGGCCTCGCGTGCATCCTTGTCCAGTGGGCTGGCGGGGTCGGTGACGATCACGATGCGCTGCGTCGGGTCGATACCGGCGCGGGTGAACGCGCCCTCGTAGGCGCGGCGTTGGGAGTCGGTCTCGACCGTGGAACCGGACTTGCTCGAGACCACCACGACCGCTCGGTCGAGCCGGTCGCACAGGGCGGTTCGCACGTAGTCAGGGTTCGAGGAGTCCAGCACGGTGAGCTCGACTCCGGCCGTGGCACAGATGACTTCCGGCGCCAACGACGACCCGCCCATGCCGCACAGGACGACGTGGTCGACGCCTTGTTCAGCCAGGTGGTCGCGCAAGGCGGCCACCTCTCCGACGAGCGGTCGTGAGCTCCGCCAGAGGCTGACCCAGGACAGGCGGACGGCCGACTCGGACTCGGCTTCGGGCCCCCATAGCGTGGCGTCCTTGGCAAAGAGCT
>Ga0209745_1001871_pt1 | contig 12274 bp, 8 predicted proteins | sample BarGraNGADG00312_FD_184495 | JGI IMG/M metagenome (GOLD analysis project Ga0209745, IMG submission 184495) | Arctic peat soil microbial communities from Barrow, Alaska - Barrow Graham LP Ref core NGADG0004-312 (SPAdes) (version 2) | ecosystem: Environmental > Terrestrial > Soil > Wetlands > Peat ... | reverse complement strand
TGCGAGGTTGATTGTGTCTTCAAACGCCTGGAGAAGCCGCGACCTCTGTTCCTGCCCTTTCCTGCCCAAACCGAGGAACTTGGCTCCCAGGTGGACGTCAGCCGTATGAAGGATCTTAAGTGGCATGCAGTCGTCCGTTCGCGTAGGTTGTCACGAAATGATTATAGCAGAGGCCGACGACACGCCATTTCCCCTTCCCCTGTGACTAACATCTCGGTGCCAGGTCTGGAAATGTTAGCCCGCTAACATTTCCAGACCTGGCACCGAAAAGGTTAATGGGGGTGACGTTAACGCCTGCCTCTGCGGTGGAGGGGCGCCCCGCAGAACTGGCAGTCTTGGAAAGATGAGGGCACGGACTGATTGCACCGGGGACACTGGATCATCTCCGGGAGGTTGTATCTGCCTCCCTCGCCGTGACGCACCTGCCGGTGCCGCTCTCCCACATATCTGAAATAAAGGTAGGTAAACGCCAGGGCGACCGGGCCGCCCAGGAAGCCTGCCAGCAACCATGCGCTGTTGGTGTCTCCGCTGTTTCGGGCGACGGATACGGTCGAGAAGGCGCAGAACAGCCATATCAGGACAGCGCTCGCCGCCACAGCGATTATCATTATGGTATTTTCCGAGCCGAAAGGCATCTCGTTCGACCCCTTGGTTGGTCGTCCCTTTTCCCCGGCGGGTTAGTCTTCCGGTCGCTCCAACTCGCCGATACAGGCGCTTGCACATTGGTAACTGCAACTAATCGTTCGGAGGCTCCGGCCTTAAATCCTTTAGGGATCTGACGGGAATGAGCGGCGACTTGGCTCCCTCTAGCAGACGATCCCGCCCTCTCTCAACTTCCGTATGTCATCAGTGGAACACCCCAGCATCTCCAGCACCTCATCGGTGTGCTCACCGAGCGCGGGTGCCGACCGGCGTATCTCGCCGGGCGTAAGCGAGAACTTGAAAGGGATACCAAGCGTCCGCATGAGGCCGAGCTTTTCGTCTTCGACCTCCAGCACCATGCGCCTGTGGAGCACCTGAGGGTCGCGCGCCGTTTCGGCCATGTCGAGTACCGGACTCACACATGCGTCCTCGCCGGCGAATACTTCCATCCATTCCGCGCGGGTCTTCTGCTTGAACTTCTCGCGGAGAAACTGGAATATCTCGTCGAGCTTATCGAAAGAGACCCCTGTGTCCGCGTATTCCGGCCTTCCCATGATCTCGCACAGCCGCTTCCAGAACTTGCCCTCGAGGGCGCCCACCGCCATGTATCCGTCGGCCGCCTCGTAGACGTTATAGAACGGCATCGCACCCTGGAGTATCTGGGTGCCTCGCGCCGGCGGTGTTCCGGTGGTGAAAAGCTCACCGGTGTTGACCGCAAGCCAGGAGATACTCCCGTCGGTCATTGATACGTCCAGGTACTGGCCCTCTCTGGTCTTCTGCATATGGATGTAGGCCATCAGTATGGAGAGAGCGCTGAACATACCTCCGCCCGCGAGGTCGGCTATCTGCACCCCGCACATAACCGGCGGCTCGTCGGCCGAGCCGGTTAAGCCCAGTACGCCGGCGTATCCGAGGTAGTTGATGTCGTGTCCCGCCACAGAGCGGTAAGGGCCGTCCTGGCCGTACCCGGAGATAGAGCAATAGATTATTGAGGGGTTCACCTCGCAGATCGTCTCATAGCCGAGACCCAGCGTGTCCATCACCCCCGGCCGGAATTGCTCCACCAGCACGTCGGCCCAACCGGCAAGCTCCAGGAGTAACTCGCGCCCGTCTTTTTGTTTCAGGTCGAGTGCGATGCTGCGCTTGTTCCGGTTCACCATATGGAAGTGTATGCCCATCCCGGATGCTGTAACCGGCGGGATGAGCCTCAAGTAGTCCCCGACCTTCGGGTCTTCCACCCTTATCACGTCGGCTCCCATATCGGCCAGCAGCAGGGTGCCATATGGTCCGGGCAGCAGTCGGGTCAGGTCGATCACTTTCATGCCCTCGAGCGGCAAAGTCATAGGAGTCAACCTCCTGGAGGCGGTCCAGATTTTAGTATCACAGATATGTTATGGGCGTTCAACACTGGCATCGAAGCGCCGAGGTCCCCCATTGAAGCGGTGTTACTGGACTAAACTAAACTGCCAGCTCGTATATGGTAAGCGCTACATAGAAGAGCAGCATCGCCGCCAGAGGGTAGATGATGATGTTCGCGTTGAGCTCGATATGTGGCGGGTGGAAGAGCACGAACATCAAAATGGTGAAGCCGATAACAGCGAATATCCCCAGCCCGTTGAACAGCCTGTACTGCCAGTTGAGCGAGCGGGAAAGAGCCGCCCAAATGCCCACCACCGTCACCAAAACGGTCGCGGGTATCATTGCGTGTATGAGCCGTCTCTGCCCGAACACCACCCCCGACGTCCGGTAACCCGCGGCCCCGTCGAACGGCGCATCGTTGGCTACACTCGGCATATAGAGGTTGGCGGAAAACAGCCAGCCAAAAATTATGGGCTGAATAGGGGGGAAATCCGAGGAGACGACCGCCATCCCGGCGCACAATATGAGCACCGCTCCCGTCGCGTTCGTCACAACGTCCAGCACCGGCTTTGCTTTAAAGCGGAACCACGGGTGTGAGTAGAGAACGCCAATCAGCACCACCATCGACCCGATCAGGAAAGCAGCGAATCGAACGTTCACCAGAAACGAGAAAACGACGCAGCCGATCAAGCTAACGCCAAAGGCCAGAATCGTCTCGAGCCTGCTCATGTCACCGGTGGCGAACGGTTGCCTGGCGATGTCCTTGTCGGCTTTATAAAGTCCGTCGTGAATTCGGTCGGAGGGAACGTCGGCATAGAAGTTCAGCGTGCTGGCGAAGAACCAGCCGCAGAAGAGAGCAAGATAAGCGAATAAAACCGAGACCCAGGAGTAACCGACGGCCTTGACGGTCCCGTGCTCTACCATATCGATACCCGCTGATATCGCCAGCACCATAGGGAACAGGTAGATAAGCATCGTCTTTGGACGGAACAGCGTCACGTATTTGCCGATATAATCACGCACTTAGAACCTCAGAATGAACGTTTTGGAACTCACCCGCTCGCGGGCCGCGAACAGCCTGAATTCCCCTGCATAGAATTAGGCGCCGCCTAGGCGCCGGTTAGATATTAGCATAGCGATACTGTTTTTCGCGCGCCCGATGCATTATCTTTGAGAACATGGGATTGAAGATCGAAGTGACCCGCGACTCCTCGTTTTGTCCCGGGGTCGACAGGGCAATCCGGATAACCGAGGAGACGCTGTTCGGGCAGAAGGGAAAGACCTATTCGCTGGGCCCTCTCATCCATAACCCCGAGGCCGTGTCGCGTCTTTCGGCGCTCGGGTTGGAGGCGCTGGACGTCGACGGAGAGCAGCTACCCGACCTGAGGGGCTCATCGGTAATCGTGCGCTCGCACGGCACCGACGCCGAGACAGAGAAGAAGCTCGAAGACCTTGGGGCGGTGGTGGTCGACGCCACCTGCCCCACCGTAAAGCACGCGCAGGAGGCGGCTCGCGAGCTAATGGAGGCAGGTTATACGGTGGTGGTTCTGGGGTCCGCCAACCACCCGGAGGTAATCTCGATTATCGGCAAGGTGGGTGGGCCTGTTACAGTACTGGAGAGCGCGGAAGACGCCGCGCGCTGGGTCGAGGAGCAACGCGGCGAGGATATCGACCGAGTTGGTATAGTGTGCCAGACGACAATAACGCACGAGCTGCTTGAATCCGTGGCCGCCCTCTTGAAAGAGCGGGTGAACGATCTCGAGATCAAGGACACGATCTGCAGTTCGGTGGTCGGGCGCCGGGTTGAGGCGGTGGAACTCGCCGGAAGGGCGGACCTGATGCTGGTGGTGGGGGGGCGTAACTCCAGTAACACGGCGCGCCTGGCCGAGAGCTGCGCCGAAACGGGGGTTACCACTCGTCTCATCGAGGACCCGTCGGAGATACTCCAGGAGTGGTTGGAGGATGTCGAATCGGTAGGAGTGACCGGCGGCGCTTCCACCCCCGATTGGCAAATCGTGGATACGGTAGCCCGGCTCAGGAAGCTCGAGAAGGACCAGCCCTAATTCCCTTCCTCTGAACGCGGGAGGTTATGGTGAGGGTGACACTCCTGTCCCTTCCCCCTCGAGGGGGAGACTCCCGGCTGGCAGAACTTCGTCGGCGGCGCCCTGATAATCGCCGCCGGGTGCATCGTCCTTTTTCGGGGTGCGCCATACCCGGAGGAGCTTCATGAATAGAATGTTGTCGCCGCCGCGTTATTCGATATCCACGCCGGCCTCGACCCTGCGTTTCAGTTCCTCATGCATGCCCGAGCCCGGCTCGATCGTCACACGTATACACCCTCGGCTGCATGCGCTCGCGCACGTCCCACAGCCCAGGCACTTGTCCCCGATCTCCGCGGCGCCATCGACGAGCCGCACATTCTTTATAGGACAGACTGGCACGCACTCGCCGCAGCCGACACACTCTTCTGTTACTTCAACATTGACACCCTCCAGCCGCGCCATGCTCCTGGGGTAGGCGTCAAACAGTCTGCTCATGCCGGACCGCATGATGCAACAGCATTCGCAACAAAAACAAAGGGTCAGCAATCTGTTGAACGGCTTAGCGCCGAACACGTACCGGTCTACCCTGACGTGACCGATCATGGGAAGGAGCCCCCGCTCGACGGCGCGATCCAGGTACGCGAGCCCCTCCTCCACCGTTACGCTGTATCCAACATCCGGGTCCACGGCCTTGGCCGCGTCACCGAGCAACATGCAACCCAGGTCGGCCGGGTGATTCCGGCAGCCCTCCCCGGAGCGACAGGGGCACCGATAGGAGATCGTCCGGTGGCTCGCCCGCGCTATATAGTCGCGCAAGATCTCGCGCGGGGCCACAACGCCGGGAGGCACCTCGATGTCCTCCCGGACGGGAATAAAAGAAGCCCGAAAGACCTTGTCGGAGACGATAAGGCCGGCCATCTGCTTGAACGGGGTCAGGTGACCAAGGCGTTTGGCCCAGTGGGTCAGCCTCCAGAACTTGAGGGCGAAAGTTATCTGTTGTTTCTTCCTGAACATCATCCGCTCCTACGCGAGGCCATCCTCCTGCGCGGTCGGTGGCATTCTCAATGTCAATAGTACTTTATTTGCTTGATATAACTGTTGAGATAGATCAAAGGTGCTTGGTTTGAGGCTGGTAACCGGGAGAGACCTTCGCAAGGCGGGATCACTTGAACTGCTTTTCCAACCTCTGGATCTCCGCTGCAGCCTGACCGACCAGGGTCTCGAACTCGGCGTTCTTCACCCTGACCCCCGTCACGTCGAGTACCGAGTTAATGATATTGGACAACTGGGCGTTGAAGCTCGTCCACTCCTCTGGAATGTTTTGAAGCGTCGGCAGAGCGTTACTCTTCTGCGATGAGCTCTGCCCGTCGGTCGGCGCAGTCCCCGTTTGGTCCGTCTGTCCCTGCTGGTAGGATTCAGTATTCGAATAGTCGTAGCGCTGCGAACTCGCTCCGTACTCGTTGGAAGCCCTTTCGAAGGAAGCCACTATCGACTCGATGAAATGCTCGAACTCCTGGTGCATCCCGGTGAAGACCAACGGTGGCGTTATCGACCTCGCCTTGACGTCGATCGCCCTCGCCTTTTCGGCCAATTCCATTAGACCGGAGGGGGCATCCTTCTCCTTCTGCAACGCCTCGAGGGAAGAGACAGCCTCAGCCATCTGGTTGGCCAGCGGCGCCGTGCCGTCAAAGTAGTCGGCGAAAGGCGAATACAGTTCCGTAAGTTCCCTTGCTTTGTCCACCACCTGTCGCAACTTCTCGTCCAAGCCAAGGCACTGTTCTGGAGGATGCGCTGAATCGAGCTTGTCCTGGGCGGTCCCCAGCAACTTGCGAAAGTCAGCTAAGGTTTTGGACAGGTTGCCCTGGTCCGCCAGGGGGAGGGTCCAGTACTTTTTCAGCTCGCCGGCTTTGGTGTTGACCTCAAAGATCATCAGGCCCGCCTTGGTAAGATAGCTCTCAGCCGCAAGATTGCCTCCGCATCCCGAGTTCAAGGCGCACAGCACCGCGGATGCAATCAGGAGTAAAATGCACGTTGTAAGAACAGAACGCCGCACCAGGCGCCCACCGAAGCCGGAATACTCCAACATCACACGACCTTTCCGCCTGCGGCGGTACTGAAAAGCTTCTTCCCGTCTAAAGCGGCTTGCCAAATATCATCCCCTGTCAGGTTGGTGCGCTGATATTATATATCAGTGGATAGATACCGGGGGATGCTTTTTATCGCGGTTTTTCCACCTGAGTCATGCACGCGGAGTACCGCGACCGAGGGCCCAGCGGGACGGGAGGTTCTTTGATAAGAAAAGGTCTGTTCATAACACTGCTGTTGGTTGCGTTGCTGATCATAGCAGCGGGGGTCACCGTCGGGACGCTGGCCCTGGGGCCCGGTCGGATGTTTAAGCCGGCCGGTTCAGAGGGACTGTCCCTCTCGTTCAAGCCTTTTACGCCGGGCGAACTACTGCATTTCAAGCTACAGGTTGACGTCGCCTCCTCCGGCAAAGAGGTGCACGCGGCCAAGCTCGACCTCATCGAGAAGCGCACCTCCGAGCTCAGGGCACTGCCGCTCAAGAAGCCCGTCAAATTCGTGGAGCTTCCGGAGGCTGCTCTGCGATTCCAGTTGATGGAAGAGTTCGGCAAGGAGTCCCCCGCCGAGGAGCTCGAAGCCGACCAGAAGCTGCTGGTCGCGCTCGGTCTCTTCCCCCCGGACGAGAGCCTGGATACGGTCCTTACAAACGTTTACACCGAACAGATAGCGGGCTCCTACGACACCAAGACAAAGGAGATCACGCTGGTCGCGGGCAAGAACACCAACAGCGCGACGGATGAGCTCACCATGTCGCATGAGACCACGCACGCCCTGCAGGATCAGAACTTCGGCCTTACCAAGCCCCCCCTGGAGAACAAAGATTACAACGGCGATAACGACCTGGCCGTGACGTCGCTCGTAGAGGGCGACGCCACCGTCACCATGGTCCTGTACGGGCGCAAGTTCATGACCGCCCAGCAGCTCCAAGAGGTGGGCAACCAGGAGGTCTCCTCCCACGAGCTCGACACCGCCCCGACCTACATCAGGAAGAGCGTGCTGTTTCCCTACGAGGCGGGCATGACCTTCGCACGGGAGCTGTACTCGTCCGGCGGCGAGGATGCCATGAACAAGGCGCTTGCCGACCCCCCTCTCTCCACCGAGCAGATCCTGCATCCGGAGAAGTATATCGGTGCCCGCGACAACCCGGTCCCGGTTCCGCGCGATGACATCTCGTCGTCACTGGGCGATGGCTGGAAGAAGATCAACGATGACTGCATGGGCGAGTTCGACCTGGACGTCTGGTTCGGGGAGTACACCGACGCCGCGACCGCGACCGAGGTGTCGGAGGGATGGGGCGGCAACACCATTCAGTACTACCAGGGTCCGGGCAAGAACTACGTGGTGGTGAACGATACCGCCTGGGACACCAAAAGAGATGCCAAAGAGTTCTCCGACAACTACGCCAAGCTTCTCGAGGGCCGCTTTAAGTCCAAGGCAAAAAAGGTCGGCAGCTCAGCGACCGCCTACGCTTACCAGGCCGACGGACAGCTGTACTACTGCGGAATCAACGGCGACGCCACCCTGGCCCTCCAGGCCACCGACCGGGCCGCCCTCGATAAAGCCCTCGCCGACTACCCGCGGTTCCCCCCGGCGCCACAGTGGGGCATCTGAGAAACCATCCGGTCAGTCCACGCCGTAGCCGCTGGCGTCGTGGCCGCCGGTTATGGCCTCGTTGTACTGAAAGTACATCGGCCGCTCGATGACAATGGGGAACGAGGCGGTGATTGACCCGCTGACGTCCGCCTCTCGACCCACCGCGTCCCTGACGTTGATGGTCAGCCGCGAATGAGGGTCGATGCGGTAATCGGAGTCCTGCGTCGAACCGTCCCCGAACATGTACCGGATGGTTACGTCGCAACCGGTGTCCCGCGGATTGGCCAGCGTATAAAAAGTGTCAAACCGCGAGATGGTGGTGCCCTCCGCCAGGAAGTAGGTCGCGCTGGGAGCGGGGTTGCCGAGGACGGACTCCCCGCCGTTCCAGTACTTCCCCGACTCCATTCCGTAGATGAAGTACATCGGTCTTTCCGCGATAACGGGAACGTTGGAGGTTATGATGGTAGAGACATCCTGGTTGTCACCAACCTGCGAGAGCACGTCCACGGTCGCCCGAGACCGCGGGCCAACCTTCTGGCTGACTTCCGTCACCTTGCTCTTGCCGGTCATGTAGTTGATGTGGCAGGTGGCAGGGACATCGTTGGGGTTCTGAATGGCAAGCCACTGCTGGAAGCCGGCCCTGGTGCAACCCTCGGCAAACGCCCAGTAGGTTGAGGGCCCGCTTGCGCCAACAACGTTCGAGCCATCGACCGCGTAGCCGTGGTAGTTAAAGTACATGGGACGTTCTGCCGCGATGGGAACGTTGGAGGCGACCTTGACCGAAACGTCCTGGTTTACGCCGACATCTTTGGCGACCTCTACCGTATATCGTGAATGTGGGGCGACCGCATATACTTTCTGGACGTTCTGACCGGTTCCAAGCATGTAAGTTACCACTACGTCGGCGGTCTCGTGGTCCGATGGATTCTGAAGGCATATCCACTCCTCGAACGCTCCGTCCACGTCGTTCCAGCGGGTTGTTCCCTCCGCGAAGTACCATTCGTTTTGGAGAACGTTTATGCCCATAACGTCATGGCCGCCCTTCCAGCAGTAGTTGGGGTCACCCGCTTTGTAGACAAAGTACATCGGCCGCTCGGCGATGATGGCCTGGGTGTCGCAACGTATCTTGACCGCCACTCCGGCGTGCGGCTCGGTGATGTAGTCTTTGACTCGAACGGTGTCGCGCTGGTGCGCGAGAATGGATCTCTCGAACGTCCTGACCTCCCCCGACTCCAGCATGAAGCTGATCCGGTAGCGCGCCTCCCTGTCGCCCGGGTTCAATACGCATAACCACTCGTCAAACTCGGGCAGGCTGTTGCCCTCGGCGAAGTACCACTCCTTGGCCAAACTACCTATATAGACCGTCTTAGAGGTGGCGCCCCGGTTGCCGGCACGGTCCTTCGCCTTCACGGAGATCTTGTGGTTGCCCTCGGACACGCCGCCGAGGCTCCAGGTGTAGGCCATGTCAAAGTCGGATCTTGTCTCGTATTTGAGAACGCCGTCAACGTAGATGCCCGACCAGGAGAGCCCGTTCGCGTCCGTGGCCGTTCCGCCCAGCCTGAACGAATCGGGGGAGGAGTAGCCCGTCTGAATCACGTCCTTCAGAGGCCTGGTGATCGCCGGAACCGGCGGCGTCTTGTCTATCAGCACGTCAGAGGTTTTCTCGCGCTCGACGTTTCCCGCCCCGTCCACTGAATAGAAATGGAGACGCCACCTCCCCTCGCGGAGCTTGAACGGAGCCCTATAGGTGGTCCAGCCGGAAACAAGGCGTCCGTTGGCGAGATTCTCCAGCCGGTAGAACGTTGTGGTGGGCGTGCAATCATCGGCGTTAAACGATGCTGAAACGTCGGAGACGTAAAATCCCCCCGTCCCCCGGGTGCCGCTTTTCCTCACTCTGGTGGAAGGTGAGTCCTTGTCGATCGCCACCCAGGGGGAGATCCAATCGGCGGTGTTGCCCGCGGAGTCCACCGTGGTAGTCTTGATCTTGATGGAGCATTGGTTGAGATGCGTCGTATCCACGATTTTGGTAAACGGCCAGGTCGTGGCGTTGTTGCCGTGCGCGCACGGCAGCGGGTCCCACGTCGCGCCATTGCCGCTATACGTGTAGATCACGTTCTCGAACCCGTTGGAGAACCGCTTGCCGCTTGCTATGTCGACGCCGCTCACGGGGTAATCGTCGGCGGCGCCGGCGCATTCGACGCGGAAGTCGGCGTTTGTGTTGAAAGGGCCGCTGCCTTTAAAGACGGGAGAGGTCAACCTGGCGGCGACGGGAAACGTATCTTCACGCCTGAAATAGACCTCCCCGTCGGTGGTTACGGCGGCCGCGTAGTTATTCGCATCCTCATCGTCCGGGTCCGCCGACGCGACGGTTATGGAGTGGGTTTCGGCCGCGATCTTCTCGTCGCCCAGGAAGTTGGTGACGCTGTCCCACAACGATAACTTTCCGTCGCTATTCCTGAAGAAGCAGTCACCCGATGAAAAACCCACCGTCTCCGGGTACGTAGGCAGGACCCCGGTGCCCACCTGCACGCTTTGCGGCACGTTGTTCGGGCTCCAGCCGGGCTGCGCGGGGTCGAAGTAATATCTGCCGAAGAAGAACCGGTTGTCGCTGACGTACTGGCCCTGGTAGGTCACCACCACGTACTGTTCCCCCCAGAATATGGACGCGCAGGTCTGGCGGTAGCCGTCGTTATACGGGAGCCGCCCTGACCCCGGTGCGCCCCAGGTGGTGGCGTTGGCGGTCCTGCTGCACACCAGGTGCTTGCGCGCGTACCCGCCGCCCGACTCGTCCGTCCACACCGCCATCGCGCCGGCGTCTCCTTTGCAGGCCACCACCGCCCGGTGGCTCGCGACCCCGTCGCTGGAGCTCAAGCGGCCGGCCGTGGTAACTGTCCCGCCCGCGGCTATCTTGCCCCAGTAGACCTCGTCGGCGCCGCCCGCGTCGTCCGTATACGTCCAGATGATCTCGTTTGAACCGCGCGGCATGCCGGCGTCCTGCTGGGTCTTGTTGCTGTTCCCCCCCGAGTGCCAGCGCGACGACGCCGGAAACGTACTTCCCCAATCGTTGCTGCGCGCGATCCAGGTCTGGAAGTAACCGTTGCCGTCCCGCTTGCCCGCCCATATCACGTAGACGGACTGGCTGGCGGGAGAGCCGAAGACCACCACCGGCGGACCGTTTGCGTACGCGCCGTCCTCGATGGCGAACTCGCCGCTCCAGGTGGCGCCTGAATCGCTGGAGCGCCTTACGGCTATTGAACCGTCCGCCTTCTGCCAGGCCAGGCAGGCGTAGGTGTAGTAGGCGTCCATGTCGCAGTTGAGGGCGCCTGAGGCGACCGGCCTCTGCTGCACGGTCCAGCCGCTCGGATAAGCGGCGGCCGTCCCGGAGTGCAGAAGCGATAGAAACGCGAGCCCGGCCACGACGGCCACTGTCATAATCACCGTGTAATACCCTGATATCTTCCTCACGACTCTCCCTTTAGATCACTCGCACGCTGATGGATGCCCCGGCGCTCGCCCCCCGGCTGTCGGTCACCGTCACGCTGACGGTGTATAGACCCGGCGTGCTCCAGCACCGCGTTACGGTGGACCCTCCCCAACTGTAGGAGATGCCGTCCCCGTCCGGGTCAGAGCCTGACGCCGTGTAAGTGGCCGTCTGCCGCGACGTCACCTGGCCTGGTCCGCTGATGCCGACGGTGGGGGGATGGTTCGCCGGGGGTTGTTGCTCCGGTATCGCGGCAGTCTTCGTACCGTCGCTCGATGAACTGGCGGCGGCCGGCTGTTGGCCGGCGGTTGGTGATTCCGCCGCGGCGGCGTTGACAGCCGGCGCGGACTGGCCGACCGTAGCGGTGCTGCTTGCATAATTTACTGGTACGTTCGGGAGGCTACCCAGGAGAGAGTTGCCCTCCCGCTTCTTTGCCGATGATTCCGCCTCGACTTTGCTTGAATCCGCCCGCCGCCTGTCTCGCGCTTTGTTTCCGGCAAACGGGCCCCAGACGAACAGCCAGAGGCCCAGCGCCGTTATCAACAGGGCAACTAAGACGAACCTGTATCTTCGGTTCGCGCCTTCGGTGATGCCATAATCTCTTTTAACAGACTGCTCGGCCCGCTTTGCCGAGTTGAACTTTTCACCGGCCCGCGCTTCGGTCTCATGGCTGCCTCTATCCCAAGTCCCCTTCATTTCGCCGGGGGCAGCAATCCGATGCACATCCGCGCGCCCGGCAATCGGCAACACATTCGCGTGCTCGGGTTGCTCAACTTTGTGATGCGAAAAAACGTAAGCAACGTCTCCGTGGATCCTGCTGCGGGTTATGAACGCGTCCACGCTCCACGCTTCGCAGTCCTCTTCTTCGTTGTCGGTCAGCAATACAACGCCGCTTGGGGGTGGGAGCGTAGGGTCGTGCTCGAGGTGCTTTAAAAAGGCGTGTGCCTGGGGAGTGTCGGCGTCAACGAAAAAGTAGTTAAAGTCTTTTTCCGCCATGAGAACAAGGGCCTGGCTGATGTCGTGGGCATGGTCAACCATTCCATATTTGCGGAGCGCTTTCATCACTGCTCTGGAT
>Ga0209745_1001869_pt1 | contig 12285 bp, 10 predicted proteins | sample BarGraNGADG00312_FD_184495 | JGI IMG/M metagenome (GOLD analysis project Ga0209745, IMG submission 184495) | Arctic peat soil microbial communities from Barrow, Alaska - Barrow Graham LP Ref core NGADG0004-312 (SPAdes) (version 2) | ecosystem: Environmental > Terrestrial > Soil > Wetlands > Peat... | reverse complement strand
CCCGCCGATATCGAGTATCTGGCGGGCGAACTCGTAGCGCGAGCAGACGCCCTGGTTGGTCGTGTGGTAGAGGCCGTACTTGCCCGAAGTCGACACCCGGTGCATCATCTCCGCGAGGTCCCTGGCGTTGGTGGGCGTGCCTACCTCGTCGGTCACAACGCGCAGGCTGCCTTTTTCACGCCCGTTCTTGAGGATCGCCTTGACGAAGTCCCTCTTAGAATACCTGCCGAAGATCCACTGGGTACGGAATATGTAGTAGCGGTGGAGCACCGACTCCATGTAGGTCTCGGCGGCAAGCTTGGCGCGGCCGTATACGCCAACCGGGCTCGGAGCGTCGAACTCGTCGTAGGGCGCCCCCTTAGTACCGTCGAACACGTAGTCGGAGCTGACGAAGACCATGGGGCAACCGGCCTCCAGGCACGCGAGCGCGAGGTTCTGGGTGCCGGTGAAGTTCACGCGATAGGACAGCTCGGGGTTGGTCTCAGCCTCGTCTGCGTTTACGTGCGCGGCCGCGTTCACGAGCAGGTCCGGCCGCATCGCAGGGACCCTCTCCATTATCAGCGAGTAATCCGTGATGTCCATGTCGAGGTCGAACCCGAGCACCTCGAAGCCCGACTCGCCGAAGACGTCGACGAGCTCTGAGCCGAGTTGGCCCTCCGCGCCACAGATCACAACACGCATCTTCAACCCCTCCCGGGCTCCTCCCTCGCGTCGGTCGATATAAGGTAACACGCGACGCGGCGGAGGCGCAAAGGCTGGAATCCGAACCACGCGCCCTGCACGCGGAGGGGCCCGGAAAGCAGCCAGCAGTGCAACCTTCGGGGGATTCGCCCCGCCCCCACCCTGCTGTCGTTGACGCCCCTGGGCCTCTTTTCTATAATCAAAAGTACCTGTTCAAAGGATGGCTCGAACGCGACAGGGACGTTCCGGGAGCAGAAACAAGTCATTTGAAGCGTTATCGCGACTCTGAAATCGGGGTTGATTCCGAGGAAACGGGTCGCTTTTTATACTCATTAAAGTATTAAAACAGCCAATCCGATTCACATAATGAGGTCCAGGCTCCCCCGCATTTCGAGAGGGGCCTGCATTGTGACGCGGCACGGCGGTAGTAATAAAGGGTGAGCGGATGGAGGGCATGAAAGTCGCGCTGGTGCACGACTGGCTGACCAACCTGGCCGGTGCGGAGAGGGTCTTGATGGCTCTGCACGAGATATTCCCTGACGCCCCGATATATACCTCCGTGTACATCCCCGAGGAGTTCCCGGAACTGGCCGGTGCCGAAGTCAGGACCTCGTTCCTCCAGAGGCTGCCGTCGGCGATGAAGAAGAGGCACCAGGCCTTTCCGTTCCTGCGCAACGTAGCGTTCGAGCTTTTCGACATGTCCGAGTTCGACGTCGTCATCTCGGACTGTCACGCCGAGGCCAAAGGCGTGCTGACGCAGCCGGACACGCTTCACATCTGCTATTGCTACACGCCCATCAGGTACTACTGGGGGGGCTTCAACCAATACCTCGCGAACCCGAGGTACGGGCCTCTGAACCCGGTGGTCAAGCTGGTGATGCCGTACATGGTGAACTACCTGAGGCTCTGGGACCGCCTCGCGGCCGACAGGGTCGACGTGTTCGCGGCCACCTGCCGGAACGTAGCGAAGCGCGTGAACAAGTACTACAGGCGCGACGCCGAGGTCATCTACGCGCCGGTCAACACCTCGTGGCTCGAGCCCGCGTCGGCAGTCGAGGACTACTACCTGATAGTCGGCAGACAGATACCGTACAAGCGCACCGACGTCGCGATCGAGGCGTTCAACAGGTTGGGCCTTCCGTTGAAGGTCGTGGGGAACGGTTCGGAACTGGAGGCGCTCAAGGAGATGGCGCGCCCGAACGTGGAGTTCCTGGGCAGGGTCTCCGACGCGGAGCTCGCCGAGTTGTACGCCCGGTGCAGGGGGTTTCTCTTCCCGCAGGAGGAGGATTTCGGCCTGACCCCCCTCGAGGCGATGGCGGCAGGCCGGCCCGTGATCGCGTACCGGGCGGGCGGCGCTCTCGAAACGGTCGTCGAGGGCAAAACGGGAGTGTTCTTCGAAAGGCAAGACGCCGAGTCCCTGATGGAAGCGGTCCGCGCGTTCAAGCCGGAGGAGTTCGACGCCGCTACCCTGCGCGAACAGGCAAAGCGCTTCGACGTTGCAAATTTCAAAAAGAACATGGAGGCGTTCGTGGCCTCCGAGTGGCACCGGTACCAGGAGCGGGGTTCTTCTGAAGAAACAGAGGCGCAAACAACGTCCCCGGACCGTTATATATTCCAGAGGTACTAGCAGTGGACGGCAAAAGAACCAGTGGGGTCTTTGTGGGAGGACCCGGCGAAGTGGAAGTCCAGGACGCCTTTCCTGACTTCATACTAGAATCGGATAAGGACCTCGACGCTCTTCTCTCGGGAACGGGCGCCGGGGCGCTGGCATCCGCGCGCGCCATAGGGACGCTGAAGAGCGCGCAGCTGGTGGTGCTTCGCATGCTCTTCGATACCGCCGCGTTCCTGGGCGCCGCGAGGTTCACCTACTACGTTCGCTTCGAGAACTCTTATGTGCTGCAGCATTTCCCGCCCGCCACGACACCGAATTTCTCGACCCTGCTCATCCCGCTCCTGATAGGCCTGCCGCTACTGCTGCTGTTCCTCAGGATATCGGGCATGTACCAGACTCACATGCGCGTCCGCGTCCTCGACCGGTTCCCGAGGATAATCGCGGCGGTGAACGCGTTTGTGGTGTCGTTCCTGGTGGTCATGTTCCTGGTGAACCAGAACGACCCGTCGCGCGGGTACATAATAATCCTCTGGTTCTGCGCGATAGTGTTCCTGTTCTTCGGGCGCCTGCTGCTGCAGGCCGCATTCGCGGTGGCGAGCATAGACGACGTCGTCCAGTTGAAGACCCTGATCGTCGGCTCGGGAAAGGTCGGCAAGTCGCTGGCGCTCAAGCTGAAGCAGCACCCGGAGTTCGGCCTGAACCCGGTCGGTTTCGTCGACAACGACCCGCTGTACGAGAAGTTCACAGAGCCTGATATCAAGGACCTGAAAGTGCTCGGCGGCACGGATGATTTCCTCCAGATCGTTAAGGACCAGGACATCGGAAAAGTCATCATCGGTTTCTCGAAAGACTCGCACGAGCAGCTCCTGGACCTGGTCTCGAAGTGCAACGAGGCCGGCGTCGATTGCTCCATCCTGCCCCGGCTGTTCGAGATAATAACCGACGAGATAATCATCAGGGAGGTCGGGGGCATATCGCTGGTGCCCATCAAGAAGAAGAGGATCGCGGGGTTCGACCACGTGCTCAAGAACGCGGAGGACTACACGCTTGTGATCCTGGGCCTGCTGTTCGTCTGGCCCGTCCTGCTTGCCACGGCGATCGCGATCAAACTCGATACGCGCGGCCCCGTCTTCTTCAAGCAGGAGAGGGTGGGCAAGGACGGCAAGCACTTCAACTTCGTCAAGTTCCGCTCGATGGTGGCGAACGCCGAAGACATCCGCGACGGGCTCGAGAACGAGAAGGAAGAGGGAGACCTGCTCTGGAAGATCGTCGACGACCCGCGCATAACCAGGGTCGGCAAGTGGATCCGGAAGTTCTCCATCGACGAGCTGCCGCAGATATTCAACGTCATCGCCGGGCACATGAGCCTGGTGGGACCCAGGCCGGGGCTCCCCGACGAGGTCGACAGGTACAAGGGCTGGCACAGGCTGCGCCTGAACGTCAAGCCGGGCATCACGGGGCTGTGGCAGGTGAACGGCCGCAGCGACATACCTTTCGACGAGATGGTGAAATACGACCTCTACTATATCGAGCGCTGGTCGATCTGGCTGGACGTCAAGACGATGCTCAGGACTTTCGCCGCGGTATTGAGCCGGAAGGGCGCCTACTGATCGGGGTCAGCAAGACCCGGCCCCCATCTTCTTCATCTCTTATTCCGTTATGTTCTCTGCGTCCGGCGGGCCGTGGTAGTCCGCGGGGTCGTACTTGTAGTCGGCGTAATCCGCGGGGTTGACGCGCTTGTCGCCGACCTTGACGACCAGTCCCTGTGTCCCGACCACCACCCCGTAGGGTGGGACGTCACGGTCGAGGATAACGGCGTTCAGCCCGATCTGCGCGTACTCGCCGATGATACAGTTGCCGCCGACCATGGCGCCGTGGTAGATCTGCACCCCTTCCCGCACGTCCATGAAAGGGTCGGTGTCGGGAAGGCCGAGCGCGCCGCATGCGACGTGCGAGTAGATCCTGACACCACTGCCTATCCGGGTGCTCCTGCCGACCAGCACCGCCAGCGAGTGATCGAGGTGAAAGTCGGGGCCGATGTCCGCGTCGGGGTTCAGCTCGACCCCGCACAGGAAAAAGTTGAGCCGATAGCCTGCGTAGGCCAGCGTGACGTAGCCCTTGAGGTAGAGCCAACGATAGACGCGATAGAGCGCGATCGCCTGGTTGCCCGGGTGGAGGAGGATGTCCCGGACCAGGCCGCCCAGGCCTTTGCGCGTGAGCGCCAGCCTGAGGTCTGTAAGGAAGTGGGCTTGCGGTTGGTTCTCGGCCGTCTCCATCATCTCACCTCGCCAACTCGAATTCGTCGCATTGGGGTCAGACCCCGGTGTCGCACCTGCCTGCTCTCGCGTTGATCCATTTGCGGACCGTATCGATCGAACCGTACTTTATCATCGACGTCTCGTAGGGCTTGCTCTCCAGCATCTTCACGGTCTGTGGCGATACCACGTGCCTTCCGCGCAGCACCTGGGGCAACCCCAGCAGCGTGTCCAGTATGCCGCGGTAGTAGTCCTTGAACGTGCTGTGCTTGAGGGTGTACAGCGTGAAGAACACCAGGTAATAGAAGGCCTTTTTCGCCGCCACGCGCGCCGGGTAGAAGCGTGCCAGGAACCACCAGCCACCGGTCATGGTTATGTACAGCCGGTGCCCCGGGTTGCGGGACTCCTTTGAGATCTTGTGGCGGATGGTGACCGTCGGGTAATAGACGATCCGGTACCCCCGGTCGATGGCCTTCGCCGAGATGTTTCGCTCGAACTGGTAGAGCGCTATCTCAGGCTCGATGTAATCGATCTCCTCGAGCACGTCCCGCCTTATCATGGCTCCGTTCCCGTGGAAGCTCGGCACGTCGAAGACCCCGTCCGATTCCTGCTCCTCGGGGGTGAACCAGCGGTAAGGGTCGAAGACCTCGCCGGTGTCGTAGTAAAGGTTCCTGCAGTGGACGACCGCGATCCGGGGGTCGGTCTCGAAGACCTTCAGCATGCGCTCGACCGCGTTGGGCGTGAGCACCCCGTCGTTGTCCTGGTGAAGGATGATGTCGCCGTGGGCTGTCTTCGCCCCGATGTTGAGCGCCTGGATCACGATGTTGTGTGGGGACTGGATGAAGCAGACTTCGGGGAACTCTTCCTCGACCATCTCGCGGGTTCCGTCCGAGGAGTTGTTGTCAACGACGATTATCTCCGTGATGGGATAGGTCTGCGCCTCGATGGCCCGGAGGGCCTCTCGCAGGTCATCCTTGCGGTTCCAGTTTGGTATCACCGCGCTGACGCGCGGCCGCGGCCCGGCCGACGTCTCATCCGCCATGGTTCACCCCACTACCTCCTTGAACACGGCGTCCGTCTCCTCGGCCGCTCTGCGCCACGAGAACGTCCCCGCCCTTTCGATACCGGCCGCCGAAAGCCTTTTCCTGAGCGCTTCGTCGGTCAGCACGCTCGTGACGGCTCCAGATATCTCTTCGGTATTTAAAGGGTCGAAGTAAAGCACCGCATCGCCGCCTACCTCGGGGAGGGAGGTGACGTTCGAGCAGGCCACCGGCGCCCCGCAGGCCATCGCCTCGATCACGGGCAGCCCGAAGCCCTCGTAGAGGGACGGGTAGACGAAGGCGGCGCACGCGTTGTACAGCGAGAGCAGGTCGTCCTCCGAGACGTAGTCCACGTGGACGACCCTTTCCGAGAGTCCCCACGCGCTCGCGGTTCCCTCGATGTCCACCGGCGGGCTGAACGGCGCGGGGGTTCCGACTATCAGGAGCTTCGAATCGACTCCCGCGTCCCTGCTGGACATCCCGAGCGCCTCGATAAGCCTCTCGAGGTTCCGGCGGGTATGGATGGCGCCGGCCGTGAAGACGAAGCTGTCGCCGAGCCCGAACCTGTCCCGCACCTCACGCGCCCGCGCCTCGTCGCGGAGCGGCCCGAAGCGCGAGTCCGCGGCCGCCGGTATCACGGAGACGCGAGACGGCTCCACACCGAGCACGCGCACGATGTCGCTCTTGGAGTGCTCGCTCTCCGTCACTATTCGGTCCGCGCGTCGGACCTCGCGCCAGAAGAAGTCGTCGAACCGCATCCGTCTGTCTTTCGCGAACCACTCAGGGTGCACCTTGAACGTTAGGTCGTGGACTACGACCACCGCGGGACACAGCCTCAGCAGCGGCACGAAGTAAGACGGTGAAAAGTGCAGGTCGACGCGGTCCCTCTTCATCTCGAGCGGGAGCCTCAGGTGCCGCCAGGTTATCGACGGCGCCCGGAATATCCTTTGCTCTATCGCGTCGGAGTCGAAGCTGAGGGGCTCTATCGGCTCTGAGAGATAGACGACGAACTCGTCGTCGCTCACCTCGACCAGGTTGCGGAGCAGGTTGGACAGGTAGCGCGCGACGCCGTACCGCTTGCCCTGAAGCGTTCGCCCCTCCACTCCTATCCTCATGCGCTCTCCCCGTCAGCGACCCGGCCGCGATCGATCGCCCCGAGCATCTCCTTCTCCATGGCGCGGGTAGTCACCTCGATGTCGAACAACCTCCGGGCGCGCTCGCGCCCGGCCCGTCCCATCGCCCGCGCCCTGTCGGCGTCCGAGAGCAGCCAGGTCATCGCCTCGGCCATGGCCCGCGGGTCCCGGGGGGGCACCACCAGGCCAGAAACGCCATCGTCGATTATCTCACGTACTCCGCCGGCATCGGTGCCCACAACCGGCCGCGACCGGGCCATCGCCTCTATGAGCACGGTCGGAAGCGGGTCCGGCAGCACCGACGCGTGCACCAGGACATCGAGCGCGGCCATGATATCAGATACGTCGCGCCTGAACCCTGTGAACACCAGCCGGTCCGCCAGGTGGCGCTCCGCGGCAAGCCTCTTGAGGTCGTCCACGTATTCTTTCTCTCCGAAAACGGCGTCGCCCACCAGCACGAACCGGGCATCGGGGACCCTGCCAGCCGTGAGGGCGGCCGCCTCGATGAAGCAGTCCGGCCCCTTCCAGTCCACCAGCCTGCCGACCATGCCCACGAGTGGCGCCGAGGCGTCGACGCCGATGCCGGCGCGCACGGCGTCTCGGTCCACCGCTCCCGCCTCGGACTCGAGGTCTATCCCGTTATAGATGGTCGCGAGTTTAGAGCGGGGAACTCCGAGCTCCGCCATGGCCTGCTCCGAGGCCCGCGAGACACAGAGCACCCTGCTGGTGAACCGCGTCGCGGAGGTCTTGAAGAGCCACATGTTGAACCGGTTGAAAGCCTCTTCGGTGACGATGTCGTGGAGGCGCCACACCACAGGCTTTCGGGCGAGCCACCCGGCAAGGCTTCCGTAGATGTCGGCCTTGGCGCTGTTGGTGTAGACGAGGTCGAACCGTCCGCGCCTCACCAGCGCGGCGAGCCTCAGGGCGGAGACCGCCAGGTCGAAGGGATAGGCGAGGACGGCGAGCCTGCTGCCGCCAAGCGATCGCCGCTTGACGTTGAGCAGCCTCGCCGAGGGATGCCCGGTATAGACCTCGATCCCCCTGCTCCTAGCCTCGTCCACCAGCGGCCCCTCGCCGGGACACGCCATGGAGGGGTCGAACGTCTCCGGGTCGAGGTTATCGAGCAGGCGCAGCAGGACCTTCTCGGCCCCGCCCATCTCCACCGCGTGGTTCACCACCAGGACCCGGTATCTCGCCACCGGACCTACTCTCTGCGAGCGGCCAGAAGCAAGCTCCGCCCACGGTCCCGGAAGTAAGGCAGCCTGTAGAACACGCGATATAGCGGGACCCCGGCCCGCACGCTCAAGCGGTCGGCCCCGAGGCCGGGGAAGACCGTGATGCATTCGTCGACGGCGTATCCCGCAAGGTCCACGACCTCCGCCAGCTCGGCACGGTCGTATATCTTCACGTGCCCCGGGTCTTCGAAGATGTGGGGGCTCTCGTAGAGGCGGTTCGGTGTGCAGATGGCAATGATGCCGCCGGGCGCGAGCACTCTGCGCCATTCGACCAGCGCGCCGGGCAGGTCGTCGAGGTGCTCCACGAGGTGATGGGCCACGAGCCTATCGAACGAGGAGTCCCCGAACGGCAGGTTGCCCGCGTCGGCCTGCAGGACCTCGCTGGTCGAGACGGCATCCCTTGCGACCCTGACCGCCTCGTCGAGCAGGTCGACGCCGACGGCAGTGTGCCCCTTGTTCTCGAGGAAGGCCAGGAAGGCCCCGCCGCCGCATCCGACCTCGAGTATCCTCGAGCCGGCTTCCGGCCGGAGCATGCCGTAGAGCAGGTCGGTCTCGATTCGGAAATCCCTGGTCGCTTCCCGGTACCGGTAGTATCCCTCGTCGTACAAAGGCTATCTCTTCCGTCTCTCGCCCATGTTCTTTGCTTCCAGGATGTAGTCGAACGGGGTGCCGGTGCGCAGCAGGGAATCGGGCTGGAACGTAAGCCCTTCCTTGCGCCAGGTGATGAGGTCGTCGAACGGGGTGGACGGCGCTCGGTTCTCGTTGTCGTGGTCGTAGAAGAGCTCCGGGTTGGCTTTCATTGCGGCTTCCCATCCGAGGATGAGGTCGTCGACCCCGAACAACACCTTTGCGGGGTTGCCCCCTACGATCTTGCCGTCGGGCACGTCCTTGGTCACTGTCGAGCCGGCTACAACTCCGGAGGTCTTGCCCACCGTCACGCCGGCCATTATTACCGAGTACCCTCCGATGGCCGAGTTGTAGCCTATCCTGGTCTCGGTGACCTTCATAGGGAGGTCCACCAGGTCGCCTGGCGCCCCGTCGTGGGCGAATATCTGGGCCCCGTAGGCGATCGCGACGTAGTCCTCGATGTACACGGACTGGGGCGTGGTGAACTCTATCATCAGCCCGAAGTCGATGTGCACGTGCTCGCCCACGTGAACGCCCCGCTTGCGCAGGTACCTGATGCGCGTCTCCATGTCCGGGTGCCACATGGACAACAGGATGAGCATGCGGTAGTCGAGGAACGCAAGCAGGTCCAGGAACTTGTTGATTATCTTGCCCGCAAGTATGTTCCGTCCCAGGAACCAGTACCCTCTCGCGTACAGCGACATCTTCTTCGCGTCCATGTCACTCCCCTTTCGCTACGGCTCGAGCAAAGGCAGCTCCAGCGGCGCATGCGCGCTCTCCGGAGCGGACTCCTTGTACATGTTATATAAACAGGCGCCCATGCCCAGGAATGCCCAGAACAGGGTCACCATCGGTATCGCGAAGAGCAGCCACGCCCCGAAGAAAGCGGACACCGCGAACCCGACCAATCCGAGAAGGAACGCCTCGCTGTAATATCTCATGAAAGGGTCGTCCTTCGAGTTGTTGCGAGATATCAGCAACATCCCCATGAACACCACGAAGAGCAGCAGGAAAGGTATGAAACCGATGAGCCCGTGCGAGACCAGGTACGTCAAATAGACATTCTCCACCGCCGCCCACAGTGTCACTATGCTGTTACTGCGGAGCATCTGGCCTTCCATGCCCATCCCGACGCCGAAGAACGGGTGCGCCATGAAGAAGTCGACCGCCAGCTTGTACTGGTACAATCGCGCCTTGGACGCCTGTGTGGCGCTCAGCGACACGAACCTCTGCTTGACGAAAGCGGGCGGCTTTATGATCGCAAAGAGGACCGCGATGACGAGAATCACGGTTATCACCGTGAGTATCATGCGCTTGTCGAAGAACCCCATGACGCCATAGATCAGAGCCACCACGCCCGCCCCTATCCAGGCCGCGCGCGACCCTGTCAGGAAAAGGCAGCTCAGCATGATGAGCAGGCCCGCCCCGAGGAGCAGGGACTGCCACCACTTCCTGTACAACCAGAGCAGGCTCACGAAGAAAGGCAGCGCCAGGATAAGGTACGCGCCCAGGACGTTCGGGTGGAGGAAGGTCGAGTTGATTCGGTATGCCTGGTTTTCGCCCTCACCCCCCGCCACATAGTTGACCTGCGAAGGGTACCCCAGCTTCTTGAGGGCCTTCACGGAGACCGTCTCCGTCCACGCCTGTCCCATGACCTTCTGCATCAGGCCGAAGGCCGAGACCAGCGTCACGCATATCAGCAGAACGACCACCAGTTGCTGGAGCTGTTTTCGCTTTCTCACGATGTTTATGAATACGAAGAAGAGATAGACGAAGATCACCGTTCGCGTGAACCTGAAAGCCACCAGCAGGGGTTTCGCGTCGTTGAGGAGACCGACGAAGCTCGCCAGTATTGAGGTCAGGATGTAAAGGACCACCGGGATCATGAGCGGGCTGCGAGTCTTCCACTCGGCCTTCTTGAGAAAGACCTGGATAAGCCAGGCGACGAGCACCATCGCCATGATTATCTCGTGGATGTTGAAGTGCAGGCCCTGTGTCTCGCCAACAACCGCCATCTGCAGACCGAGGTTGAGACCAGGCCCCGCCTGCGGAAGCGTCAGGTTTAAGATGAGGAAGAGTATTATACCTATCTGCAGGTTGTGGTAGATAAGGGCGAACAGGCCCACGGCCCCGATGATCCCGACGATTATCATCAGGGGGAGCCTCGCACTGGCCAGGCCCGCGATCGCCCCCAGCACTATGATGAGACCGAGGATGAGTCCCTGCCTCATCCTCGTATCGGGCTGGATGGGTCGCTCCGCGGACGCGGAGCCTTCCACGCTAGTCCCGCTGATCGACGCCACCTCCCTCGAGGACTCGATCGTATATCTCCCTGATGCGTTCGGTGGTCCGGTCCCAGGTGAACCCCGACGCTCGCTCCAGGCCGCGTACGGACAGGCGGTCGTGGAGTTCCCGGTCGCCGGTCAGCCGCGCCATGCCGTCCGCTATCTCGTCGGGCTCCAGCGGGTCGACCAGGATGCCCGCGTCTCCTACCACCTCTGGGATGGAGGACACATCGGACGCCAGCACCGGCGTACCGCAGGCCATCGCCTCGAGGAGAGGCAGCCCGAAACCTTCGTAGACCGAGACGAAGACCAGGCATTCGGCGCCGGAGTACAGCGCGGGCAGGTCTCCGTCCGCGATGAAGCCGGCGAGCTTGACGGCGTCACCGAGCCCCAACTCCTCTATCAGGCCGAGAAGGTCGCCCTCGAAACCCGAGGGGTCGCCGCACAGGACCAGCCTAACGGGGCCCCCGACCGCCAACCTGTACCGCTTGAAAGCGAGCAGCATGTTGACGATGTTCTTCCGCGGGTCGAAGCCCCCGAGATACAACATGTAAGGCCTCTCGACCCCGTACCGCGCGAGAGCTTCCGCGACCGCTCCTTCGCCCTGAGGACTGTAGACGGGCTCGACGCCCTCCGGCACCACGACTATGCGCCCTTCTGGTATGCCCCAGATCCTGTGCACATCCTTGCCTGTGCACTCGGACACGGCGACCACGAACCTCGCTTTCCTGCTCGCGACCCGATGCGCCTTCATCCACACCATCGAGCTCGGGCCCAGGTACGGGCCTCGGAGGACGAGCAGGATGAGGTCGTGCACGGTCACGATGCTCGGACAAACCAGGAACGGCGTCATGTTGTGGTCGATGCCGTGGAAGAGAGACAGGCGCGCCTGCCCGACCGCCCTGGCGAAAGGCAAGTACTCCCTCGGCGACGGGAACTCGGTCGGCTTCCCGCGCTTCGGGATCTCTATCCACTCGACCCCGGAAAGTACTGACCGGTCGAGCGTGCCGGGGGCCGGCCCGTCACCGAATCCGAACAGCACGAACTCGAGGCCGTCAGGCGAACCTACCAGGTTCTCCACGACCCTGGCGGTGTAGCGCCCTATGCCCCGGTTGCGGTTGATGTTCCCGAGCGCCCTCGCGTCTATGCCGATCCTGGCCCGCGTCATCCGCCCACCCCTGTCGCCGGGTTGTCGGCCGAAAGGAAGAGCAGTCGGCCGCGGGTCCCCAGGTAGGGCAGGCCCTCGAGGCGCAGGCTGAAAAAGAGGTCTCCCCGGTAGAAAGCCGGCAGCTTCAGGTCGGGCAGGAGCGTAGCGCTCTCGCGAACCCGGAACCCGGCGCCCGATACCAGCTCGCCCAGTTCCCCTGGCGAGAAGGTGTGCGCGCGGCGAGGGCCCGGCGGTAGCTCGGGCCCGCTG
>Ga0209745_1001867_pt1 | contig 12289 bp, 10 predicted proteins | sample BarGraNGADG00312_FD_184495 | JGI IMG/M metagenome (GOLD analysis project Ga0209745, IMG submission 184495) | Arctic peat soil microbial communities from Barrow, Alaska - Barrow Graham LP Ref core NGADG0004-312 (SPAdes) (version 2) | ecosystem: Environmental > Terrestrial > Soil > Wetlands > Peat... | reverse complement strand
CGAGCCGTCGTTGACGACCAGGACCTCAAACCTTGGATACCTCAGTACGAGCGCCGCGCGCACGACCTCGACAATGCTCGCCTCCTCGTTATATGCAGGAATTATCACGGATATGGGTGGGGTCAAGGGCGACCGGAAGACTTCTTGCAGGTCGACGGCCCTCTGCCGGTACATATATCGCCTGGCAGAGACGAAGGCTGCGCCGAACAACGCGAGGTACGTCGTGTTGACCACCACGAAATAGCCAAAGATGACGAAGTTGAAAGTGGTGATGGCCACACCCCACCAGTCGTTAGTGGTCATCACCGTGGATCGACCCCCAGGGGCACGCCACTCCTCACGGCCGCCGTTCCGAGGGCCTCGGCGACACTCGCTTCTCCCACCGACAAACTGGCGGTCAGGGCCTCGTACCCGCGCGGACCGAGCTTTGTCAGAGCAAAAGCGACGTTGACCTTCACATTCAGGTCGACGTCATGGATAGCGCCCGTTAATGCTCCGATCGCGTCTTTACACGCCAGATGTCCCAGGGCCTCGGCCGCGGCTGCCCGCACCAGCGGAGACCCGTCACGCAAGGCGTTCGTAAGTGGAGCGCATGCCGCCTGGTCTCCGATTGACCCGAGCGCACGCGCCGCTTTAGACACCGTCATCGCATCCGGGCCTGCCCCGTCGAGATAAGCGATGAGGACCGGTACCGCCTCAGTGTCGCGCATCGCACCTGCGACGTCTATCAACAGCCAGAGCAGCTCGCCTCTGGCTTCTCCGATTACGAGCCGCTCGCGGATGAGCGGCGCAAATTCGCGCTTTTTTTCGAGAAGCACTTCCGCGACACGCGACGACCTGAGTTTGTGATCGCTTGTCATGAAGTCCATGACGCCTGAAATGGCCTCAGGTGTGCCGATATGAGAAAGGGCGTTCAGACTTGCGAAAACCACGGCCTGGTTGGAGGACCGGAGCTCGCGCAACAGGTAGGGAACAGACCTTGCCGACTTCATGACGCCCAGGTGGAAAGCCGATTCCGCCTTCTTCATGTCACTCCCACGCGTGACGTTCTCTATGTCCTCGTCGACGAACCCCAGGGCCTCAAAAACGTAGGTGAGCATTTCTTTCTCCGGGCCTTTGACGATGCGCCCGTTTGCCAGCAGCACCTGCTCCAGCGCTTTTTTGTCCCGGGAGGCGACAAGATGGTCGAGTTTCCAGGCCGCCTCCTCGGGCGACCCGTCAGCGGTCATAAGGTCCATGACGAGAGGTCTGACCCTCTCCTTGCACGCATCGTACTTTCTCTCCCGCCTTGCGAGTACGACCCTCATCAGCGCGAGCATTGCCAGGAGGCCAACGACCGCTACCAGAAGCAGGACTATTGCGAAGGACAACACGTTGACCAGGTGTGCGAGTATCGGAGGCATCATCAACGCCTCCCGTCATCCGTGCCTGCCGTTGAGTGCGGCATTCACACGGGCCGCGAGCTCAGCAGGGCTGAACGGCTTCGACATGTAATCGACCGCCCCGAGCTCAAATCCTTTCAGGACGTCGTCCTCGGCCTCGCGTGCCGTCAGCATGATGGCCGGAATGCCCCGGGTGTCCGGTGAAGATTGTATCGAGCGCAAAACCTCGAAGCCGTCCATCACCGGCATCATGACGTCCAGGACGACCAGGTTCGGCTTGATCTCGTTAATGAGGTTCAGAGCTTTCTCTCCGTCGTCACCGACGTGCACCACGCACCCGATCCTCTCCAGCCTGAAGCGGATGAGGCTCGCGATCTGTGGATCGTCTTCTGCTACTACGATCACCGGACTCTCAATCACTTTCGACAGTCCCTTGGGTGCCGAGAGCTCCCGAGTCGAAGTCCGTTCCCTGTATTGCTGCAGCGCGCATCTTCTCGTCCTCGAGGAACTCCGTGATGAGGTCGGCGAGCCTGTTGGCCGCTGTCCGTACCTCGGAGACAAACTCCTGCTGCCCTTTGTTCAGGTAGCCTTCATAGCCTTCGAGCAGCATATCGACATATCCTATCAGGGCCGTGATCGGGTTTCGCAGGTCGTGAGCCAGAACCGAGCACACCTTCCCATTGCCTCCGGGCGGTGAAGTCGCTGCGTCAGTTTGAAAAAGCACGATCACCGCGCCGTCAGGCTGTCCACCCTCGTCCTTCTGCGGCGCACAGCTCAGGAAGACTTTCGCCTCCGCCCCGGACTTCGTCCGCAGAGTGACCTGACGCCTCGTCCCTTCACTCCCGGACTCCACGGCATCGAGCAGACAACCACCGTCGCAGAGCTCCAGGCGCTGGGTGTCCCGGCAGACGAGCACTTCGCTGCACAACCTGCCGATGACCTCTTCGGCTTTCCAGCCGAGAAGAGATTCGGACTGCTGGTTCCATGAGACGATCCGGCCACTGTGTTCGATCGTGAGCATGGCGAAGTCAAACCCTTCCAGGGCCCTATAGACCCCGCTGCCAGCATAAGGGCTCACCGCCATGAACTCGCTCCTTTGTTTGGGCCGGGCGTGATTATTCGCCCGAGAGGTCTCGATTCTAGTGGGGTCTTCTATATGGCAGGTGGAATTCCTACGCGCTTGGGCTGTCAGGTCAGATCAGTGTCTTTGAGTGATGACCTTGGCGACCTCCGGCTTGAGAGCGCCGTTCTTGTCCCACAGGCCCCAACTGGCGCCGCAGGCGCCTTCCCGCGAGGTCTTCCACATCTCGTCGAACGCCTCGAAGTAGAAGTAGGGCACGCCGCTGGGTCTAGCCCAGGACATGAACTCGGACAGGTAGCGCGCGGAGTTTGCCTGGCTCGGCACCGCGGCTCCGCAGACCGCGCCTTCGGAAGGCCATCCGGTTTCGACGATCACCGGCTTCGAGCCGGCAAGGGCCTTGACCCGCTTGTAAACGGAGGCCACATAAGAAACAGACTGCTCGACCGGCATACCTTCCCAGTACGGATAGATGTTCATGAGGATGACGTCACACGCGGCCATGAGCGCGGGATGGTTAATCCACGCGTCCCACGAGTCGCTAGTCCCGGTCGGGACCCCGCCCGCTTTCACCTGCTTTATGTAGCCGATGAGTTGGTCCTCGGGAAGAGCGTTCGACAGCAGGACCTCGTCTCCGACGACGGCGTAATCAACCTGCCTCGCCTTTGCCTGCTTAGTGAGCGCGGCGACCTCGGACGCGTTTCTGTTCAGGTCGGTGTAGATGTCACAGCCGCCGGCGATCTTCATCCCGTTGGAGTGCGCCATCTGAGGCATGATCGCCCACTCGCCCTCGGAGCCGAAGGTGCGTATCCAGCCGCTGTACTTAGCGGCGGTACCAATGAGCCCGGTGAGCTGGCTGGTAGATATGGTCCCACCGGTGGTGGGATCCGTCTGCAGGTAAGGGCTGAAGCACATCCCGTAGAGGCTGTTGTCAACCGACGGAACGGGCGTCGGGGTCTTCCATCGGGTGTGGTCAAAATACATCGGGCGCTCGATTACTATGCCTGAGCCGCTCAGCACGTTGACCCGGGTGGCCAGCTGGTAGTTCGGCCCCGCGTTGTCGTTGACGAACACCGTCACCCGAGAGTGTGCTCCCACGCCGATCGTCCTCGCGGGAAGCTCGCCGGACTCCTGAGTCATGTAGTCGATCTCAACGCGCGCGGCCGACGATGACGTGTTTTGAATGCAGAGCCACTCTTCGAAGAACTCACCCGTGTAGCCTTCCGCGAAATATGTGCTGCCCTGCGCGGAAGGGGACCCCATCGCACACTGCGCCCCTTCGAAGGACAGGCCGCTGTGCTGGAACCCGTAGTATATCGGGCGCTCGGCGAGGAAAGGCGATGCGGACGAGATATAGACGCTGACGTCCTTCTCCCTGCCTGTCTGCGCAGGGACGGACACAGTGACGCGCTGACGCGGCCCGACCACGTACGTCTTGTTGACTGCCGAGCCCTGGCCCGAGCCCAACTGGAACGAGGCGCCCACGCGGATCGCCGAGGCGCCGGGGTTTTGCAGCGTGAGCCATTCGTCGAAGCCGGTCCTGGTCGTTCCTTCGGCGAAGTACCATTGTGTGGACAGCGACGGCGTCCCGATGACGCAGTGGCCTCCGCTCCATCGACCTCCAGCCTCGTTCGCGTAGCTGAAGTACATCGGCCGCTCAGCGACGACCGGTTGGCTGGAGAGCAGGCTCAGCGAAGATTCACAACCGGGCCCGAGCAGATCGTTGACCTTGAAGGTAGCACGCGACCGCGGGCCTAGCGAGCCTTGCCTCACGATCTCGCCGCTGGTAGAAGTCTGAAAACTGAACGTCAGAGACGCCGCGCTCGTTGTTGGATTGAGCACGCAGATGTACTCATCAAAGTCGCCGCCCGTATACCCTTCCGCAAAGTACCACTGGTTCGACAGGGCCCTCGCCCCGAAGACGCAGTGGCTTCCTACCCGTCTGCCCTGGTAGTCGAAATATATCGGGCGCTCCATGACCAGCCCCGAATACTGTGACGTGACCTGTATCGACACCTCTTTGTCCTGGCCCACCGCCGCGTTCACGTCAAGCGTGAACCGCGACCGCGGCTTGATCGTTACTCGTTTAGAGAGCGAGCCCCCTGTGCTGAATATAAAGTCCACGGTTGCGCTCGCCGTCGAGGCGCCGGGGTTCGCTATGCAAAGATACTCCTGGAACCCGGACCCCGTGTACCCCTCCGCGAAGTACCAGTATGAAGGACTGCTCGATGTCGTGCCCGCGGCCGCCTGACCGACAGCGACGGTCCCAAGAAGTGTGAGCACAACTGCGGCTGCCAGGAAGATCGCGGTGGTTGGGGCAAATCGGGGCTTCTTATCTTTCTTCCGGTTCTTTGACATCAACTGCCTCTGCTCGATTTCGTCTGCAGATCTCGTCCGCCCCGCTCCCTCCACCACTTCTGTTGACTGCGGGCATTCTGCTGAAGCTCTGCTATTTCCGGTATCGGCTTTTGCCTTTGGAGACCTTACCTGAGCGGGCAAAAGCATGCCACGCGTGTAAACACATGAGATCTGTCGGAAATGTAATAGCGAGTGGCCGGAAGGCATCTCTACGTTTGACCGGCCTCTACACAAATGCTAACTTGAGTGTCATGACTGACTCCAAGAACTGCTGGGACATCAAGAAGTGCTCCGCCGCACAGTATCTCAACTGCAAGGCATACCTTGAGAACAAGAAGTGCTGGGAGGTCTCGAACCCGCGCGGCTCGCGCAGCATGATGCTGTGCCTGCAGATGGGCTGCCCGGTCTACGAGCTTTACATGGATGATATCGACAAAGAGATCGAGTACAGGCTGCGGATGATGTTCCCGTTCCTCGCGAGCATAGACGGAGGTCACGAACCGCCTCAGGAATAGACCTTCCTGGCCCTCCGGCTGATCTCTTCCCAGACTTCCGACACGCCAGCCCTCAAGTCATCAACCGTATCGTTGTTCTCGATCACGATATCCGCCATCGCGACCCGCTTCGAGTCGGGGACCTGCGATGTGATGCGGCCACGGGCCTCGGACTCGCTCATGCCCCTCGTCTCGACGAGCCTCCTCACGCAGGACTCCTCTTCCGCGCTGACCACCACCAGCAGATCGAAGACCCCGGTGACGCCCGTGTCCACGATAAGCGCGGCGTCGATCACGGCTGCCGGCACGTCTTCAGGGCCGCGGCCATCCGCATACACGCGGACGCGCCTGATCATCTCCTGGAATATAGCGGGATGGGTGATGTTGTTGAGAAGGGATCGTTTTTCGCCGTCGTTGAAGATTATGGCCGCGAGGGCAGGCCTGTCGATAGCTCCGAGCCCATCGAGGATGATGTCACCGAATTCGCGGACGATGGTCTCGTAGGCTGGCTTGCCGGGCTCGACCACTTCCCTCGCCACGGCATCGGCGTCAACGACAAGGGCCCCCAACCGCTCGAGCTCGCGGTCGACCTCGGTCTTCCCTGACGCTATGCCCCCGGTCAAACCCACAATGAGCAGGCTGTCACCGGTAGGCCCCCATACCTCCGGGTGACCCAACCTTACTCCTGCTGACCTTTTCGCTTCATGTCCTCGAGGATCGATTCGAGAGAGCCGTCTTCGTTCATCTTCTGCTCGGCCTCGAGGGTTTCTCCGGAGCTTTCCGCTTCAGGCTCCGAACCGGGCTCGACGGCCGCTTCCTCGGCCACGGCCTCCGCCTCTGCTTCAGCCTCGGCTTCCACCACGGCTTCCTCGACGGCCTCCTCGGCGGCCTCTTCTATCGCTTCTTCGACAGCCTCTTCGATCGCTTCCTCGACGGCCTCCTCGACGGCCTCTTCGATCGTTTCCTCGACAGCCTCCTCGATCGCTTCTTCAACGGCCTCTTCGATAGCTTCCTCGACAACCTCTTCAACAGCCTCGACGTCTGCTTCTTCTATCACCTCGGCCAAAGTCTCCTCGGCTTCTTCATATGTCGTGGCTGCCACGCTCGCCTCTATGTCCTCGACCTCGGCCGCTATCTCAGCCGCTTCTGAGGCAATATCCACAATCGCGACCGGCTCAGCCGGCGGCTCCCCTTCCTCAGCCTCGGAAACGCTCTCTTCATACTCTACCGCGTCCACCAGTTCAGGCTCGCCCTCGGGCCCCTCCTCATAGCGGTAATCCACATCTCCAGGTGCTGAAAGCTGCTTCAGGCTCAGCGATATCCTGCGCCGGTCCAGATCGATATCGATGATCTTGGCGTCGACCTCTTCACCGACCGAGACGACCTCCTCCGGAAACTCGACGTGCTCCCATGCCAGCTCCGAGATGTGCACCAGGCCTTCGACCCCGGGGGCGATCTCGACAAAAGCGCCGAAGGGTACAAGCTTGGTCACCTTTCCATGCACGGTCGAGCCGGCGGGCTGCTCCTTGGCCAGCTTCTCCCAAGGGTCTTCCTGGGCTTTCTTGAGCGAAAGTGAGACGCGCTCGCGCTCGAGGTCCACGTCCAGGATCTCCACGTTGACCTCGTCGCCAACGGCGAGCACCTCTGACGGATGGTCCACGTGGCTCCAGGACAGCTCCGAGATATGTATGAGGCCGTCAACACCGCCGAGGTCCACGAACGCGCCGAAGTTGACGATGCTCGACACCGTGCCGGACTGCTTCGTGCCCTTCTCCAGGCTCTCGAGGAACTCTTTGCGCTCGGTCGATTTCTGCTTCTCGAGGTACGCGCGGCGAGAGAGCACGACGTTGTTTCGGTTCTTGTCCAGCTCGATTATCTTCGCCTCCAGCGCGCGCCCCAGGAACTGGTTCAGGTCTTTGACGCGGCGCATGTCCACCAGCGACGCCGGGAGAAATCCACGCAGGCCGATGTCGAGGATCAGGCCGCCCTTGACGACCTCGATGACCTCTCCCTCGACGATGCCGTCCTCCTCTTTGATGCGCTCGATGTTGCCCCACGCGCGCTCGTACTGGGCGCGCTTCTTTGACAGGATGAGCCGGCCCTCTTTGTCTTCTTTCTGAAGGACCAGCGCCTCGAGCTCTTCTCCCGGAGACACGATCTCAGCAGGTTTGACGTCGTAGCGGATGGACAGCTCTCGAGCGGGTATTACCCCTTCCGACTTGTAGCCTATGTCGAGGAGCACTTCTTCTTTGTCAACCCGGACGACAACACCTTTAACGATGTCGCCCTCATTGAATATCTTGATAGTGCCGTCGTAGTCCGGCACTTTCTGGCTTTCTTCGGGGGGAAGGCCCAGGCTGGCCAGCGATTCGGCCGCCCCTGCGCCTGTCAGGGGGTTTTCTTCCTCATCCTCCGCAAGTATTGCCGCTCTTCTCTCTTCTTCTTCCGTGCTCTCGGTCGTCTGTCCTGAGTCGTCGGTGGTCTGCTGGTCGTCGTCTGTCATCGTGTCATTTTCCTTCCAATAGCGAACGTGTACGAGGTATATGAATAACACATACCTTTTAAGGCCGCAAGTTTGCCGCACATGGTCTCATCGCGCCGGTCGTGCGCCCTGGCGGGGCTATTTTTCTCTGCCCTCCAACGCCTGCCGCTGAGCGGTCCCGGCCGGGTCACTGCTTTGCTTGACCCCAGTTGTCATAGACGCCCATGTCGACCTTCAAGGGGACCACCAGATCGACTGCTCCGGACATCTTTCGGGCCACCAGGTCTTTCATCGCTTCGACCTCGTCCGGGCTGATCTCGAAGATCAGCTCGTCGTGGATCTGCAGCGTCATCCTGGACGAGAGGGCCGCCCCCTCGATGGCCCGGTCGACATCTATCATCGCCTTCTTGATGATGTCCGCGGCGGTGCCCTGCAGCGGAGTGTTGATGGCGAGCCTCTCCCCCAGTTCCCTGGTCTGCCTGTTGGGACTCGCCAGCTCGGGTATGAACCGCCTGCGCCCGAGCAAAGTTGCCGAGTAACCGTCTCGCGCCGCTTCCTGTATGCACTTTTCGCGGTACTCGCGAACGCCCTGGTAAGTCTCGAAGTAGGTGTCGATATAGGCGGTGGCCTCTTCGATGCTGATCCCGAGCCTCGACGAGAGCCCGAAATAACCCATCCCGTAGACGACGCCGAAGTTCACGACCTTCGCCATGCGCCGTAGCTCCGTCGACACCTCTTCTGCCGGAACGCCGAACAGCCTCGACGCAGTCTCAGCGTGAACGTCCTCGTCACACTCGAACGCCTCGAGCAGCAACGGGTCGCGGGACATGTGGGCCAGGACCCGCAGTTCAATCTGTGAATAGTCTGACACGAGCATCTTCCACCCCGGCTCCCCGGGGACAAAAGCCTCACGGATCTTCCGACCGACCTCGGTCCTCACCGGTATGTTCTGAAGGTTCGGGTTGCTCGAGGATATCCTGCCGGTGGAAGTGGAGGTCTGGTTGAACGTGCAGTGGACCCTCCCGGTGCGCGGGCACACCAGCGCCGGAAGCACGTCGAAGTAGGTCGACTTGAGCTTGGAATATTCCCTGTACTCAATGATCTTCGCCGCTATCTCATGAGAGTCGCGCAGAGACTCGAGCACGGATGCATCCGTCGAGTAGCCGGTCTTGGTCTTCTTGAGCGCCGGCAGCCCCAGCTCCTCGAAAAGGACCTGGGCAAGCTGTTTTGTAGAGCCGATGTTGAACTCGCGGCCCGCGAGCGAGTAGATATCTTTCTCGAGCCCGGACAGGACCGAGGCCGCCTCGCGGGATAGAGCGTGCAAGGCCGCAGAGTCCAGGGCGACTCCCGTCTCCTCGAGGTCCTTGAGCACGAACATCAGCGGGAGCTCGATCTCGGCAGCGAGCTTTGTCATCTGAAGCGCGTGCAGCTTCTCTTCCATGACGGGCGCCAGGTGGAATATGCGCGCGGCGTCGATGGCGGCGGCCGCCTCCCGTGCGCCGTGCAGCGCCTCCTCGGGCTCGGGGTCGAGCAGGGATGGTTGTTCATCTCGCGCGCAGGCGTCTTCCAGGCCCTTCACCTCGATGGATCCGCCCATATTCCGCTCCCATATGTCCCTCAGGAAATAGGTCCCGAGCGACGGGTTCTCGAGGTAGCCGGATATGACCGTATCGAACGAGACTCCCCGCGGGGTAAAGCCCTGCTTGTCGAGCGCCTCCAGTGCCGCCTTTGCCTCATGGAACCAGCAGTCGACTTCGTCCGACTCTATGATTCTTATAGCAGAGTCGAATGCGTCGGACTGCTCCATGCGCGCCACGAGGACCCTGTCCTGGACCGCAAGGGCTACGGCGTCCAGCACGATATCGCAGAACCCTGACCCGGAGAGGACCGGCGCTACTCCAACGCTGCCGGCGTCCCGCGCCGCCGCAGCGAACCCGGCCAGGGCATCCGCATCGTTGACATCCACCAGCGTATAGACCAGTCCGCCGCCGTGGGCCTTGACGTCCTCCGGAAGCAGGTCACCGTACATGTCCATGAAGCGTCTGGCCAGTGTCCTGAACTCGAGCGCGGACAGATAGTCGAGCACCTCGTGCTTGTCCCAGTCGGCGAACGTTACCCCCACCGGGTCGATGTCCAGCGGCACCTCGGTGTTGAGCTTCGAGAGCTTCCTCGAGAGAAACGCAAGCTCGCGGTTCTCAATAAGCGCGGTCTTACGCTTTGCCCCGGATATCTGATCGATATTCTGATAGACGCCGTCCAGTGACCCGTACTGCTTGATGAGGGCGGAGGCGCCTTTCTCCCCGATGCCCGGAACCCCCGGTATGTTGTCCGACGCGTCCCCTTTCAAGCCGGCGACGTCAGGAAGCTTCTCCGGCTCGACTCCGTACTTAGCCTGTACGGCGTCACGATCGAACGAAACCGTCTCGGTGATGCCTTTGCCTGTCATGAGGATGCGCACCCCGGGCCTGACCAGTTGGAGCGTGTCCCTGTCGCCGGTCACGATCACGGCCTCGCTCCCCGTTTCAGCGACGCGCAAGGCGACAGTCGCCAGGACATCGTCGGCTTCCTGCCCCGGCACGGTCACGACCGGCACTTTCATATGCCCGAGCAGGTGTCCGATCATCTCGATCTGGCCTCGAAGCTCTGGTGGCATTGTCGGCCGGTGGGCCTTGTACTCCGGGTATTCCTGCGTCCGCTTCAGCTCCGAGCGAGGACCGTCGAGCGCTACGATCACCGCGTCCGGTTTCTCCTCGTCCAGTACCTTCAGGAGCATGCTCGTGAAGCCGAACACCGCGTTGGTGGGCTGGCCGCCGGTCGTCGTCATGCTCATGGGCAACGCAAAAAAAGCCCGGTATGCCAGGCTGTGGCCGTCGATGAGCAGGAATTTCCTTCCGGGATCAGGCAATATCACAGACCTTTCAATCAATTCGCGTATAGCCGCAAGAGCAACTGCCTCGACCCGCTGTCCTCACCTGCTGTGACATGACCGAGCATGAGCCACTCCATTGTGGGTTGTTCCACTTGCTATAATATCCGATGAAACGCCGAAGTGGCGGAATGGTAGACGCGCTGGTCTCAAAAACCAGTGGGGGAAACCCCGTGCCGGTTCGACTCCGGCCTTCGGCACCACGCTCCCTTGCCCGTTTCATCAAACGGTTTCATTCTTAACCTGTGCGCGAGCGCACATATCTCGAGACAGAGTGAAACAACCTGATAGAAGAATCTGATTTTTATATCAGCAGCTTATGGACGAGAGGGCCTGGCGGCTCACTCTCCGGCTTTAGCCTCCACCTTGGCCTTGGGCTTCGCGATGTAGCACGCGACGAGACCGAAGACAGGGATGAGAAAACCGATCCAGAACCACGACTTCGTGTTCATTCCCTTGCGGGCGGCGACGGCGCCTGACCAGCTGCCCAGTATCACCCCGAGCAGGATGTAGCCGATTATGACCCACCAGTACCACTTGGTCCAGGAGTTCCACGCCGGCTGCTTGGCCATGAACGACCCGAGCGTCGCGTATGCGTAATAGATCATCTATACCTCCAGAGGACAACGAACACTGAGCGTATGATACCAGAGAATCGCTGGCGGCAAGCCCGGAATCATCAACCCCGGCGCCGCTCCTTTCTCAAACGCCTCGTCTCTTTCCTGACCACACGAGGCGAGGCGTTTTGGCCGTCATTCCTGTAATCGCTCGCGAGTGGTGTCGGCTGATGCGGCTGCTCCCCGGAGCTCATGCCGTACCTGCCTATGTCGACGGGGTTGGCCGCCGCGTCTTCCGATGGCTGGACGTCGGCCATCTGTTGCCCGGAGCGCACGCCGTAACTGCCTATGTCCAGGGGAGCGGCCGACGGCTCCTCCTCGTCCGGTCCGCGCTGTATCACCGGCGCGTCATCGCTGAAGCTGGAAGGGTATTTGCTGCTGAAGCCTTCGTCGAACGTCGTCGGCCCCGTGTACTCAGCGCACTCGAAGCCGACGGTCGAATGGCAGAGGTTGCAGTAATCGGCATGGTCGGGATTCTCGGCGCCGCAGGACGGGCATATTATCGGCATCTTTGTCGGGCCTCCGTTCGAGCTGGATCAGCGCCAGGGTCAGTCAAGCGGCCTCTATCCGAGCGAACAATGTCTCTGGCGGCCAGGCAGTGCGCCACTCTGCGCGCCGGACGCTCTCGCCCGGCTGCACTGCCTGACCCCCTCGAGACAATTATTCTCACACGCCCGAACAATTCCTTTGGCATCAGTCCGTCAGGTTGCCGGAGATGTACTCCTCGTATCCGCCGAGGTCCAACAGGCCGTGCCCGCTCAGGTTGAACAGTATGTTCTTTGACTCGCCTGACTCCTTGCACTTCAGTGCCTCGTCGATCGCGCACTTCACGGCGTGTGACGACTCCGGAGCAATGATCATGCCTTCGGTCCGGGCGAAGAGCATCGCCGAATCGAAGACCACCGTCTGGGGGTAGGCGACCGCCTCGACGTATCCCTCGTTGACCAGCTTC
>Ga0209745_1001866_pt1 | contig 12290 bp, 11 predicted proteins | sample BarGraNGADG00312_FD_184495 | JGI IMG/M metagenome (GOLD analysis project Ga0209745, IMG submission 184495) | Arctic peat soil microbial communities from Barrow, Alaska - Barrow Graham LP Ref core NGADG0004-312 (SPAdes) (version 2) | ecosystem: Environmental > Terrestrial > Soil > Wetlands > Peat... | reverse complement strand
GAATATTACTCGTGGCCATTCTTTAAAGGAATCACTGAAGGTGGATCAAGAGCATATATGACTGCATATAACAAATACAACGGGATTCCCTGTACCGTTCACCCGGTTATCATGAATGTGACAGTCAATGAATGGGGGCAGAACGGTATCGTTGCAACTGACGGCGGCGCATACCGTCAGCTGGTAACAAATCATAAGTATTATCCCGACCTGAAAACGGCGGCCAAAGGTTGCCTCGATGCCGGTACCACAATGTTTCTTGATAATTATAAGGAACCATTGACCGAGGCGTTAAATGAAGGTCTGGTAACGGAAAGCCAGATAAACAGGGCCGTGAGGGGTAATTTGCGGGTGATGCTTAAACTGGGATTGCTTGATGACCCTTCCGAAACCGGAAACCCTTACCTGAAAATCGGCATCACCGATACTATTGCACCATGGATGAAACCTGAAACTGTGGAGTTGGTAAGGGAAGCCACCGCAAAATCTGTCGTCCTGCTAAAAAATGAGAACAGCATGCTCCCGCTCCTGAAGTCAGAGATAAAAACCATTGCTGTTATAGGCCCCGTTGCAGACATAGTAATCTCAGACTGGTATTCAGGCACGCCTCCCTACAGGGTATCAGTACTGCAGGGTGTGAGAAATGCAATGGGAAAAGATGTCAGAGTTTTGTTTGCGGCATCAAACAAGGCGGACTCAGCCGTTATCGCGGCGCGTGAAGCCGATGTGGCTATAGTATGCGTCGGCAACCATCCTCTCAGTTACGGCCTGCCATGGGGACAGAACCATGTAGCCAGCGATGGCCGCGAGGAAGTGGACCGGCAGGCTCTGTCACTGGAGCAGGAAGATCTCGTTAAGCTTGTCTATGCAGCAAATCCCAAAACAGTGCTGGTGCTGGTCTCAAGCTTTCCCTACACCGTTAACTGGTCTGAAGACAATATCCCTGCTATTCTGCATGTATCGCAGTCGAGCCAGGAGCTGGGCAACGGGCTGGCCGATGTGATCTTCGGCAAAGTAAGCCCCGCCGGTCGCCTGGTGCAGACATGGCCTTCGTCGATAGACCAGCTGCTGCCAATCCTGGAGTATGATATTCGTAAAGGCCGAACCTACCAGTACAACAAGACCCAACCGCTATTCCCCTTCGGCTACGGCCTGACATATACCACGTTCAGTTATTCGGATCTCAAGACTGATAAAAAGAGGCTCGGTTCTGGCGAGACTGTCAATGTCTCTCTCAGTCTTGAAAACACGGGCGATTTCGACAGTGACGAGGTTGTCCAGCTTTATGTCAGTTTCCCGGAATCGAAAGTTGAAAGACCTGCCATTGCCCTTAAGGGATTCAGCCGGGTACATGTCAGGAAAGGCCAGTCGCTTACAGTGACCGTTCCACTGAAAGCTGATGATCTTCAATACTGGGATATTGAAAAACACGCCTTCGTTCTTGAAAGAGGAGAGGTGAATCTTTCTGTGGGAGCCTCGTCAGCAGATCTTCTGCTGCATGGCACAGTTGAAATCAGATAGCCGTTAAAGGGGTTTCTGCGGCACCTTATAGAGCAGCTTAAGGTCATACCCGAGGCTGCGGGCCTTGTCAAGAATCCTGTTATATGTCACATCATCCATCTGCGGCGACCGGGCCAGTATCCACAGGTACTTGTCGGCCTTGCTTCCTATCAGCGCCCACTGGTAATCAGGATCCATATCCATGATAAAGTAATCCGCGTAGAAAAACAGGAAGAAGGCTACTTTCAGGTGGCCATCCGTAGGTTTGCCGGCAAGCTTAGCCTTTCCGACGGCTGTGTCAAACTCACCGTCAAGGGTGTTCTTATATCCGGCATTTTCAACCTTCACCTTACCGGTGGGAAGCAGGGTATAATTGGCAGTGCATCCTACCAGTCCCTTTTCAAAGGAGTGAGGGAATCGTGCTATCTCGTACCATTTTCCGAGATAACGGTTAAGTTCGAAGTTCTTTATGTAGGGTCTCTGTGCCACTCCGGGCTGCAAGATAATGAATAATGCCAGCACCCCAAAGACCAGTGCGGAAATTGAAATAGCCCTGTTTCTGTTCATATCTGAATTTATTAGAACGATACAATTATTTAGCCATCAAAGATAATTACTAATCGACAATCATATTTTGGTTGATCATCGGCCTTATAAAATAAACTTGTCATTTGCATTATTGCAGCGTAACTTTGGAATAATCTATAGCGGCATCGATCGTATATTATCGTTTAACTTAATGAAAGGGAAAGACTATGTCAAGATTTATCGTCATCTCCATTTTTCTTGCACTTACAGCATGCACACAGCAGACTGAGAAGCAGAAAATAGACCTGAATGCTGAAGAGCAGGCTGTTCGCGCAGTTTCCATGCAGTGGTTGGATCTTGCAAAAAAACACGATATACCAAATATCGTTTTATTGCTAACGGATGACGCAACATTTTACAGGGAGAACAATGAACCTGCTGTTGGTCATGATGCGATTCGAAAGATTGAAGAACAATATCTGGAGAGTAACCCTACTTTCGTCCCTAACTGGTCGACAGACCGTGTTGAAATAGCTTCTTCAGGGGACCTGGCTGTTGAATGGGGGACCTGGTCAGATGCAGGGAGCGGGCTCGACGGGACAGCGGAAGATCACGGCAGATATGTTACAGTCTACCGTAAAGTTGATGGCATCTGGAAAATCACTACAGACATTTCAGTAAGCACCAAGCCAGAAGAAGCTCCAAAGTAACCATGTGTTCTCATACACCGACCCTCGCCTTCACCGGCCAGTGATCAGAGATGAAAATGCCGTCTGCAATGATCCTGAATGTCTCATGCGAACGGACCTTCATTCCATTGCGGATGAAGATATAATCGATACGGTTGTCGCCCGCAGTATCTTTCCACCCGTTGAAGGTGTATGTCTCTCCTGCAGGAGGTGTTTCTGAGATAGTGTATGAATCAACGGCATAGCCCTCTTCGGTCATCCTGGTTATTGCAAGGCTCTCCGGCAGAGCATTGAAGTCGCCCGAGATCACGAAGTTGTTGTCTCCGGCCAGCTCTTTCAGCTTCTCCAGCAGCACCCCCGAGCTCATCACACGTGCAGAGTCGCTGATGTGATCAAAGTGGGTATTCATATAGAGCAGCGTATCCTTCACGGTCTTATCGTACAGTCGCACCCATGTTGCTATGCGTGTCAGCGCTGCCCCCCATCCCACTGAGCCGGGCACATCAGGCGTGGCCGAGAGCCAGAATGTCCCGCTGGCGACCGGACTGAACCGTCCGAGGCGGAAAAAGACCGGACATGCTTCCCCCAGCTGCATACCGTCATCACGACCGGCTGCCACTGAACCGTAACCGGAAAGGGCAGAATCAAGATACCGGTACTGATGCCACAACACCTCCTGCATACCCAGCAGATCAGGTATCTGATCATTTATAAACCCGGCCACAAGCGGAGCCCTGTTAGACCATGCATTGATGCTGTCAAAGGGGGTGTCCAGCCGTATGTTAAAAGTGATTACATCAATATCACGATCCTCCAAGGTGATACACGAGGCAAAAAGAATTGCTGTCAGCATCACTGCGAAAACATTCCTGAACAAATTTTTGAGTTTCATAACATTGATAACCGGCCATTAAATTTTCGGCGGATAGCCGATAACGTTTCTTATCTGTTCGTAAAGGGGTTGCAAATGATTGTACATCTTTGAATAGACCTTATCATACAAGTGGTTGTACATCTCAACATTCCAGCTGTCGGGGACAAACTGTTCACCGGTACGGGTCATTGATGCAACAGCCGCAACATGATCACTGAAGAACTTCATTCCTACGGCGGCATCAATAGCAGCACCAAGAGAGGAGGTCTCGTAAGTATGAGGCCTGTAGGTAGGAAGGTTGAAGACATCCGCGGTTATCTGCATAGCCTGCCTGCTCTGCGACCCACCGCCGGAAATGATGATCTTGTTTACAGGGATTTTAGTCCTTTTTACAGTCCTGGCCAGCCCCTCCCTGAGTGAATATGCCAGTCCTTCAAGGATAGCCCTGTAAACATGTGCCCTTGTATGAACGTCGCCGAAACCTATTATGGCGCCCTTGGCTTCCGTTCCGGGAGTCTTCAGTCCCGGCGACCAGTACGGCTGCAGAGTGAGCCCCATTGAACCTGCCGGAATATCTTTTATCATATCGTCAAAAAGCTCTTCGGCAGGCCTGCCTGTTAGTTCCGCAAGCTGTATCTCCTTCAGTCCGAACTCTTTCTTGAACCAGTTTATCATCCAGAAACCTCTGAAGATCATTACTTCAGTGTTATAATAATCCGGTACGGCACTCGGATAAGGCGGAAAGAACGGGATAACCTCAATATATTTCTTATGTGTTGTCTCTACGGTACATGTGGTCCCGTAGCTTAAGCAGGCCACGTCGGGCGAGACAACCCCCGAGCCCAGAACCTCGCATGCCTTATCTGCAGCAGCGGCTATCAGGGGCAGTCCTGCCGGAATACCTGACTTTTCAGAAGCCTCCCTGCTGATATATCCAAGGATTTCAGACGGTTTCACCAGCTTCGGTAGCTTGTCCCTTTCAATGGGATACATCTTGGAGTACATGTGACTTTTATCGGCCCACCTTTGCTTTTTGTAATCAAAGGGAAGATATGCGACGGTACAGCCTGTCGAATCAGTATAATCACCCGTCAGCACCCACGTCAGGTAACCGGAAAGGAGCAGGAACTTACTGGTTTTTTCCCAGATATCCGGGGTATTCTGCATTATCCAGTTGCACTCTCCGTTCTTTACCGTGTAGACTACGGCCTCGCGCATGCCGACAACGCTCAGAGCCAGCTGCATCAGTTTACCAGGGTATTTATCCACGGCACACTGTCTCTGATCGAGCCAGGTAATAGCAGGCCGCAGCGACCTGCCCTCCTTGTCAAGGTTGACCAGTGTGGACCGCTGGGTAGTAATCGTTACGGCTTTTATTCTTTCCTTCTCATACTTCGTCTCAGTCAGAAGCTTACGAAGGGTTTCATACATCCTGTCCCTGAAGTATTCAGGTTGCTGTTCAGCCATCCCGGGGCCGACAGAGAAATACGGTTCAATCTCGGTTTTGACAATCTGGAGAACATTTCCGGAAAGATCAATCAGGGAAGCCCTTACCGACTGTGTGCCACAGTCGATGGCCAGTATCAGTTCATCGGATGAATTCATATTTTCTTTATTAAAGGCCCAGTGTTCCGCCGGGGTTCATAATATTGTTCGGATCAAAATGTCTTTTCACTGCACCAAGCACCGCCATCGACGTCTTTCCGAGGTGTCCCTCCATCCACGGGGCCAGAACCCTCCCCACACCGTGGTGGTGGGAAATTGAACCTCCGTTTTCAAGTATCGTATCCACCAGACCCCTGTGAAAAGCAGCAAAGTCACTCTTCTCATTCCCCTTTTCCATGGGAGTGAGAAAGGTAAAGTAGAGGTTCGCCCCGTTCTCATACACATGGGATATATGTATCATTATAAAGGCTTTGGGACGAGCTTTCACGTATGCATGTGCCGCAGACCACACCCTGAGAAGGTTTTCCCACGTGACCGCAGTCTCAAGGGTATCCGCCATTATGCCGATATCCATCAGCGGGTCACGCATGTAAGCGCTCGAGTATCTCTGGGCAAGCCATTTTTTTACAGGGCTCCTGCCGATAAACATACTATTGCTCTTTCCGGCAGTCTGCTTTATCTTTCTCAGAACGAATTCCGTATAATCTTTTTCACCTTCGACGGTAACAAACATCATGGACCGTTTGCCCGGCATAAAACCACGCATCTTCAGGAACCTGTCGGCAATGCTGTTGTCAAACCCGCTGGTTCTGAAAGCAATATCCGTTTCATCGGGATCCGATATCCTGAACAGATGGGGCCTGCCATATTCGCTCTGGATCATCCTGCGCATCGTCTCTACTGCCTGTTCAAATGATCTGAAGATAAAAGCTGCAGATGAGGTGTTCTTTGGACGATAGATATGCATGTGAAGAGTGGCCTCAGTTATTACCCCGAGTGTGCCCTCGGACCCGATGAAAAGCCTGAAGATATCCCAACCCTGCGCTGTCCGCGGAAACTCCTTCGTCTCAATGACGCCTGCAGGTGTTACAACCTTCAGGGCGACGACCATATCCTCTATCTTGCCGTATCCTGTCGAGGCCTGCCCCGCTCCCTTGGCAGCGATCCACCCTCCTACGGTTGAGTATTCAAACGACTGCGGGAAATGACCGCAGGTGTATCCGTGCCTGTTCAGTTCCTCTTCAAAAGCCGGACCGAACATCCCTGCCTCAACGGTCACAGTTTTGTTTACTGTGTTCAGCCTGACAATCCTGTTGAGATGCTTTGTCAGATCAAGCGCAATGCCTCCGCCAGGCGCCCGTAACGCCCCGGTAACTGATGACTGTCCGCCCACAGGTATCACCGGTATCTTCTCTTCACTGCAGAACTCAATGATCTTTACAATCTCATCATGACTGTTTGGTGAAACGACGGCGTCAGGCGGATCCGGGATCCGGTTAAGCCTTAAGTCAAGCAGCTCGTCATAGAATTTCCCGTAAGAAAATTTTGCACGGGTGAAATCATCAGTCCGGAAATTTTCACTGCCGACAATGCTCTTCAGAAAAACAAGCTGGGCGGGCTTCAGCATCGGGGGCTTATCCAGCTTAACGGTCTCCGTCCCGGGGAGATACTTCCCCCTGAAGTCAGAGTCTGTCAGCCCGAACTTCTCCTTTATCAGTTTTTTCATCAGGGGCTCAACCTCTGCTTCCCTCTTGTCTCCCCATTTAAGTATCTCGCGGTAAGTAAATTCCATTTCTTAACTTTTAAAATAATTCATATACCCTCATCATTGATGCGACCTCCTCATCAACCCTCTTACTGTCCCAGTTCAGCATTTCCGATGCGATGGCTGTTATCTTATCTATTATATTTTTGCCGGGATTGCCCAGGGTCCCGGTACCAGTCCTTCTTAACATAATATCCCTCAGTGTCCTGGCACATTCATATTTTATTGCATAGACAACCTCCGCCAGTATCTCACCGTCATGACTGACCACCTCGGCATATCGCGGATCATCTCTCGCGATCTGAAAAACGACTTTGCTTTCAGTCCCGTAATTCCTGCTCACATATTCGATGGTGTTCCTGCCAAAATCCTTGTAATTAAGGTGTTGTCTTATCATGAACTGTCTCATGTCCCTTATCTCGCAGCCTGAAAGATAAAGGTTGTCTGAGACAGAATCCGAAAGCACCCTGTCGAGCTTCGTCGAGACCAGTTTCAGAACTTCCCGGGCAAGGCCCCTGCTGGTGGTGTATTTCCCTCCCTCTACAGTGATCATACCTTCGATTCCGTCGGTGGAGTTGTCATATACTTCGTACTTTCTTGACGTCTCGTATGATCCTCTGGTCTGGTCGTCCACCAGCGGCCTCAGACCACCGTAAGCATGCAATATATCGGAAGCAGAGATACTTTTACCGAAATTCTCATTGACACCCTTTAGTATCTCATTGATGCTCTCCATTGAAACACGGTATTCATCAGGATTGCCGTAAAACTCCTTGTCGGTGGTGCCTATGAGGGAATGATCGCGCCAGGGCATTATCATCATGTGCCCGCCGTCTTTTCTCTGAAGGGAGACGACATGGTTACCCGCAATCTTTTTTGTGATTATGTGAATGCCCTCCGAGCGCTTGACTTTATGGGCCGGGGAATCTTTTTTCGATGCGAGGTTAAGGATCTTGTCGGCCCATGTCCCCCCGCAGTTGACAATCAGGTCAGCATGAATATTCTTAATTTCACCTGAGAAGGTATCCCTGACCTTCACCCCGGTGATCCTGTTATCATTTTCAAAAATAAAACCCTCTACAGGGGTGTAGTTCGATACTCTGGCACCGTATTCGGCTGCCGATTTGACGAAGGCAAGAGTTAGCCTCTCAGGGAATATGCTCTGATAATCAAAGAAATAAAACGCATTCCTGAGATTTTCCTTTCTGAGGTTTGGCTCCACCCTGATGGTTTTCCTGTGTGAGATAAGCTTATGGTTCTCGAGCTTCTTGCCCTTGTCCCAAGTGTCTTTTTTATCATATGACAGCATATCGTACAGGTACATGCCCAGGAGCATCTTCCAGATATTTCCTTTCCATTTCTTGTAGTTGGGCATAATAAAAGGCAGCGGGTAGACAAAATTGGGCGCGATATTGCCGAGTATCCTTCTTTCGCGGAGCGATTCGCGCACAAGCCTGATCTCCCCGTTTGCCAGGTACCTCAGTCCCCCATGGATCAGCTTCGATGTTGCCGCGGAGGTGGCGCCTCCGTAATCCTTTTTTTCAAACAGGGCGACCGAGAGGCCCCGCGCAGCAGCGATGTATGCCACGGCTCCTCCGGTGATGCCGCCACCGACGATTATCAGGTCAAACTTCTGCCCGTTCTCTTCTTCGACATACCTTTTCAGAACCATGTTCAACGGCGTTTTAAAGTAAGCATGTAAGTTACTTCAAAAACACTTTAAAACATAATCATATTAAAGAGACATTGCCCCTCCCGGTTTAGACCCCTCCCCGTGAAGCCGGAAGTCTTCACGGGGAGGGGTGTCCCGACCTCCGGGACAGGGTGGTATGTCAGTCCCGCTGCTCGCAAAATCCATTATAATTATTCCTTAAACAGCCTGTACCTCGCTGACACCATCATAAGCGCTGCAAGCAATACAAACAGTCCTATGTTCCCGGCAAGGAAAGCATAATCCTTCAGCGCCAGAAGCACGAAAATGAAAACATAAAGAATCGTCAGCAGCCCGCTGATGACAAGCACGATCCATCCCTTCTTCAGCAACGACCGGAAAAAAGCAGAGAGAAGACCTATTGTTGCCACCGACGAGATCAGGTAAGCTGCATTGAATCCGACAAGCTCACTCAGTGAGGTAAGCAGTGAAAAGAACAGTATCAGCGCCAGTGACACCAGGAGGTAATAAAAGATGTGAATACGCTCCTTCGACCTGATCTCGATAATGATCAGCACCAGGAAGGTCAATGCGATGAAGAGCAGCCCGTATTTTGCGCTTCGTTCCGCCTTGGTGTAATGATCTGCCTGCAGAATCAGGTCAACACCGAAAGCATCATCCGAGGGAGTGTAGCTCTTGCCTGTCCATACCTGCGGGAAGCTCCTGTTAAGGTGTGTCACAACCCACCTGGCGGTGAAGCCATCCTCTTTAACATCCCTCTCGGCCGGGAGGAAAGTGCCCATGAACGAAGGAGCATCCCACTCCGAGGCAAGAGACACCTCTGTCGTCTTTCCCACAGGGGAAAATGAGATGTTGCTGCTTCCCCTGAGACCAAGGTTTATGCTGAAATTCCCGTTGAAATTTCCGGGCACACCCGGATCTATTGCCGTCGGGAAGGAGATGCCTTTTTCGAAGAGATCGGTCTGTCCTGCTCCCGGCTGAGCGATAATAACCGCCTTGTTGAAATTCATTTCCACCTTGTCCCTGATGCCCTTGTTGTCAGAGACACCAATTGAAATATATGCCTGCCCCCAGTCGTAGATGTAATCGTTCAGATGCTCATAGCCTGCTATTGAGAAGCTGCCTGTCATCTGAATGTCAGAGTCATAGACCACCGTCTCATAAATACCCCTGTACCTTTTCTCCGGCATCAGCCTGCCGGTGATCTTCAGGTCATCGGGAAGGATGTGCATTGTTGTAGTAACGTACTGGCCGTCACCTGAGATGACCTTTGTTCCGGGAACGTTCAGCACCGGACCGGTGACAGTCTGGGCTCCAGCCCACAGATTGCCTATCTCGGTTCGGGCTGTCTCCGCGTTCCTGGACCTTTCCCTGATAACATCCGTGATAAGTAAAAGCGGGATCAGAAGCATGAGCCCCAGAAATCCCAGAAGAATCATTTTTACAGTCATCGACTGGTACCATTTTTCCTGTTTGACAATTTCATTTTCCATTTTAGTAGTTTTTAGAGTACTTTGTATTTCAAAGTGTATGAATAAAAAAAATCATTGTTTGTTTATCAGATTTTCGAGTGCATTTATATGTAGCCTGAAATTCTCCATGCCTTCTTTGGTTATAGTGTATTTTGTATTTGGCTTGCGGTTTATGAAGCTTTTATCCATCGATATATAGCCGGCCTCTTCAAGCGCCCTGAGGTGACTGGCGAGATTGCCGTCTGTTACCTCAAGCGTCTCGCGGAGACTGATGAAGTCCATGCTGGTGTTTACTGCCAGCAAAGACATGATACCCAGCCTTACGCGGCTCTCAAAAGCCTTGTTGAAGTTTTCCAGCACTCTTTTCATCCCTTGTATCTGAGATGCATGAACAGGCCGTAACCGATATGGATTACCCCGAAACCAATTGCCCAGATCAATACCGACCACTGCGGAAGGAGAAGGCAGATAAGCCCTGTCATTACCTCCAGCACTCCAAGCCAGTGTATCTCTCCAAACGTGAATTTTCCGGCACTGATAACAGCCAGTCCATAAAAGATAAGAGTTGAAGCCACGGTTATGTTGGCAGGGACCCTGCTGAGTGTAATCAGTATAAAGAGACCTCCAGTTACCAACGGAAGGAGAAGGCTTGCCAGCATCCTGCGTGTGACGGGTGTCCATGCATTGTGTCCGCTTTTCCTTGCCTTGCGGGAGGAAAAGAATATTGCAGCTGCGAGCGACAGTACAAGCACCGCCCCCATGTCGGCAAAGAGAAGCATGACTGCCCTGTGCCCTGCAGGGTCAGCTGTAAATGGTACCGAATACCATTCTTCTGACATCGAAGTGCCGGTAATTATCAGGTTCGCCACCACTGCTCCACCTAAGGCAAGCAGGCCTGCAACTATACCGGATAGGCCGCTGAGCGACAGGAACCTGGACGATTCCTCCATTATCTTCTTTATGACCTTTATGTCTTCAAGATGCTGATCTGACTGGTTCATATAACAATTTTATAGTACTTTGCACTACAAAGTAAATAAAAATATTTCAATCCAAACGCTTTAAAGTGAAATTTATTTTAAACAGTACGTATTTGCCTCATTATTAGCAGGCCCATGATGATCTCAACAAGTCCAATGGCAAAGTATGCCGGTTGCATCCAACTTATGAGGCCGGTAGTAAGAAGCTGAACGATTATCCACAAAACAAGACATATTCCCAGTATCATCCCGCTGATGGCGGAGTATCTGCTGTGAACAAAGCAAATGACCGCGCCTGCAAGAGTTAATAGCGGTGAAGCTCATAGGTCACCCAGTCAACAGGGTACTCTCCTATTCTCAGTGTCACTGTCGACGATGACATCGCCCCCACAACGCCCAGCCCGTTTTCAATATTGGTGTAAACCAGCACCGGCTCAGTGATAAAGGCATCGTTGGTCTGCATGTGCGCCGATGACGTTCGCAGATACATGTACAAATCCTCAGTTATCGACTGCAATTCAAAATTGAATAAAGAAAACTCGTAATAATCCGTGTCCGGCCGCCTGAGATTTATTTCCAGTGTCAGTGCATACTCCTTCCCTGCAATCAGGTCATCACTGAATATATGATAGGTGTTCTGAACCTGCATATCGAAAAGATCCTGCTCCTCCTTCCGGGGAGTTATTACCGGGTCATTGTCTGAGGCATAACTGATGTCGCTCTCATATATTGTAACCGGGATTTCCGGAGACCAGGGTACTGACTTGTCTCCGTAGTATACGCCCTCTGAGCTCCGGGCTGCTATCCTGTAAAAGTTATTTTCCCCTCCCGGATCGCTGAACCTGACTTTAGCTTCCATCAGTAAATATCCCTCAGCCTGCATGTCTTCAGTGGTATCCAGGCCGATGACCGGTATAATATCCGGAAGCCTTGCCTCCCCTGATGCCTTTTTCATCCCTGCAATCTCTACCTCGATCCTGTAAGTGCTGCCATAAACGGGTTTCACTCCCTGCGACACATACTCTGAATACGGCACAGCCTGGTAATATTCCGATAGCGGCTCAGGCGCAACATAGGTCAGCGTCTCAATAAACTCACCGTCGCGGTAAAGCTTCACCACGGCATCGGTAATCTGTTTGGGGACATACCTCTCTTCAAAGACAGCATGGCTCTTTGCCACAGATACCGTTATCACGTTTTCGGGCTGGAGCAGCGAATATATCACGATCTTGGGGTCGATCTTTTCACCTGTGAACTTAATCTCCTCTGTGCATGCAACGGTAAGTAACGTCAGGATTGCAAGCGCCGACAGATATAATAATATTCTTTTCATCATCATCCGCGGTCAGAATTTAAATGAATAC
>Ga0209745_1001862_pt1 | contig 12296 bp, 10 predicted proteins | sample BarGraNGADG00312_FD_184495 | JGI IMG/M metagenome (GOLD analysis project Ga0209745, IMG submission 184495) | Arctic peat soil microbial communities from Barrow, Alaska - Barrow Graham LP Ref core NGADG0004-312 (SPAdes) (version 2) | ecosystem: Environmental > Terrestrial > Soil > Wetlands > Peat... | reverse complement strand
GCCGTGCCCGGGCTGGTGAACAGCACGGCATACCGTCAGCTCGTCTCGCGCAACGGCGCCGGGATGAAGCTCGGCGACGTCGTTCTCATCTGGGGCGCCAGCGGCGGACTCGGCTCGTATGCCACGCAGATGGCGCTCGCCTCCGGCGCAACCCCGATCTGCGTGGTCTCCAGCCCTGACAAGGCCGAGATCTGCCGCAAGATGGGCGCCGAGCTGGTCATCGACCGCAGCCATAACACCGGCGAGGGTTACCGGTTCTGGAAGGACAAGAACACCCAGGACCCGCGCGAGTGGAAGCGCCTCGGCGCCAAGATCCGCCAGCTGACCGGCGGCAAGGACCCCGACATCGTCTTCGAGCACCCGGGCCGCGAGACCTTCGGCGCCAGCGTCTTCGTCGCGCGCAGGGGCGGCACGATCGTGACCTGCGCGTCGACCTCAGGGTTCCTGCACGAGTACGACAACCGCTACCTGTGGATGAGCCTCAAACGCATCGTCGGCTCCCACTTCGCCAACTACCGCGAGGCGTGGGAGGCCAACGACCTGATCGTCCGAGGGCTCATCCACCCGACGCTGAGCAAGACCTACTCCCTGGACCAGGTCGGTCAGGCGGCGTACGACGTCCACCGCAACCTGCACCAGGGCAAGGTCGGCGTGCTTGCCCTCGCCCCGCAGACCGGTCTCGGCGCCACGGACCGGGAGAAGCGGGCAGCGCTCCTGCCCGCGATCAACCGGTTCCGAGACGCCTGAGCGCAAGGTCGAGTAGAGGAGGGTCGATGGCCGCCCACGATGACCTCGCCGACCGGATGGACCGCGCCCGCAGCGGGCTGCTGAAGGCGGGGTTCGACACGCTGCTTGTCACCCCGGGTGCCGACCTGCGCTACCTGACCGGATATGACGCCCTGCCTCTGGAACGGCTGACCTGCCTCGTGCTGCCCGCCAGCGGAAAGCCATGCGTGGTGGTACCCGCACTGGAAGAACCGGCCGCCCTCGCCTCGCCGATCTCCCTACTCGGCATACGGACCGTGCCCTGGCAGGAGACCGAGGACCCGGTGGCGCTGGTCACCAGGATCCTGGGAAGCGTCACCACGCTCGCCCTGGACGACCACATGTGGGCCGAGAAGGTGCTGGCGTTTCGTGCCGCCATGCCGAACGCACAACAGGTTCTGGCCGGCCCCGTGCTGCGGCCGCTGCGGAAGCGCAAGAGCGCGGCCGAGGTCCAGGCCCTGCGCGACGCCGGTGCGGCCATCGACCGGGTGCACGCCCGGATGGCGCAGTGGCTGCGGATCGGTCGCACCGAGCGCGAGGTGGGTCGTGACATCGCCGACGCGATCATCAGCGAGGGTCACACGCGGGTCGACTTCGTCATCGTCGCCTCCGGGCCCAACGGCGCCAGCCCGCACGCGGAGGTGTCCGATCGGGTTCTCGAGGCCGGCGACACAGTGGTGGTCGACATCGGTGGCACGACCGCGGCCGGCTACTGCTCGGACGAGACCCGCACCTACAGCCTGGGGAACGCGCCCGCCGAGGTCAGCGAGTACTACGCCGTGCTTCTGCGCGCACAGCTGGCCGCCTGCGAACACGCCCGTCCGGGGGTGAGCGCGGAGTCGGTCGACGCGGCGGCTCGTGACATCATCGCCGCCGCCGGGTACGGCGAGGCATTCCTGCACCGCACCGGTCACGGCATCGGGCTGGAGACCCACGAGGAGCCCTACATCGTGGCTGGCAACCACACGGTGCTCGAGCCCGGGATGACGTTCTCCATCGAGCCGGGCATCTACCTGCCAGGGCGACAGGGCGCGCGGATTGAGGACATCGTGGCCATTACCGACGACGGCAGTGAGCGGCTCAACCTCCGACCCCGAGACCTGGCCGTGCTCCCGACCTGACTCGCGGCCAGTGCCGCGACGGTGCTGGCTGGCGGTCACATTAGGCTCGGCGCCGGAGGTCATGAACGATGTTGAAACGATGGTCCGACTTTCGTCGTCGTGCCGCCGGTGGCCCAGCAAAGTGGCCTGCCCGCCGACCACGCGCCGCGGTACCCCAACAACCTGCTCAGCAACGGCTTGATCCAGGACCTCGACAGTCAGTATCACGTGCTCGACAAGTTCCAGGTCGAGTTCCAGAAGCTGGTCACCAACGGCAACTTCATCAGCGGGGTCTTCGGCGGGGTGCTCGGGGCGAGCAAGGCCTTGGCCTCGGGATTCTTCGCGATCCTGACCGTTCTGGTGCTGACTCTCTACTTCCTGTCGTCCCTGCCCAGGGTGAAGGACGCGGCATACGGCATGGTGCCCAGCTCACGGAGGCCGCGCTTCACGTCACTGTCAGAGGAGATCATGCGTCGCGTCGGCAGCTACGCCATCGGGCAGGTGGCCGTCGCAACCCTGAACGCGGTCTGCAGCTATGTCATGATGTCGATCGTCGGCATCCGGTATGCCGCTGTGCTGGCCGTCGTCGTCGGTCTCCTGGGCCTGATTCCCATGGTCGGCGCATCGCTCGGAGCCGCCGTGGTCTGTCTGGTCGCCTTGTTCGATGATCCGCAGAAGGCGGTGATCGCCTTGGTCTACTACGTGATCTACCAGCAGGTGGAGAACTACGTCGTGGTGCCAAGGATCATGCAGCGCACCATCTCGGTTCCCGGCGCCGTCACCGTGATCGCCGCCCTCATCGGAGCCACACTGGCCGGAGTGCTCGGCGCCCTCCTGACGATTCCCGTGGCGGCCGGCCTGTTGCTGATCTGCGAAGAGGTCGTACTGCCGCGCCAGCGTCAGACCTGAAGATCACCGTCCCAGGTGGTCGGCAACGGGGCGGTGCCGGGGCTCACGGTGGCCACGATCTCGTCGAGCGCCCGACGCACGTAGTTCTCCCCGACCCACAGGTGTCTGGCGCCCTCGACGCCGACCACCCTTGCCTGGGGAATGATGCTGAACCGCTGCTCCGCCTCGGCGGGCCTCAGGTAGTCGTCAAGCTCCGGCACGAGTGCGACCAGCGGCTTGCCCGAGCGGGCCCACCCCTGCAGGTGCTCCGGACCGCTGAACTTCAGCGGTGGGCTGAGCAGGATGGCGCCGGCAACCGCGGGGTCGTTGCCATACATCAGGGCAAGGTCGGTGCCGAAGGACCAGCCGAGCAGCCAGCGGTTCGGCAGCGCAGGGTCGTAGGCGACCTTGGCGAACTCGATTGCGGCGGCGACGTCGAAGCGTTCGTCACGGGCATCGTGGAAGCTGCCCTGCGACGTGCCACGGGGCGAGGTCGTGCCACGGGTGTTGAACCGCAGGACGGCGATGTCGGCCAGCGCAGGCAGGCGGTAGGACGCCTTCTTGAAGACGTGGCTGTCCATGAAGCCGCCATGGGTGGGCAACGGGTGCAGAGTCACCAGGGTGGCGACCGGATCCCGCTCGAGTGGCAGGGCCAGCTCCCCCACCAGACGCAAGCCGTCCGATGTGTGGAGCTCGATGTCACAACGGCGTGCCGGCAGAACCGTGTTGGCCCGGATCGGATGGGCGCCAGCGACACTCATTGAGACAACACGGTCATCGCAGCCACATCAACAGAGCCCATGTCATCGAGAGGATCCCCTGGGTGTACGCCGGCCACGAGCGGTCCAGCAGGGGGTGTGCCAGTGCCGGCGGTCTTCCAGGCCACCGATCCCATCAGCCGGCCAGGCAACAACATGCGGTATGCCGGGTGCCACCTCTTGCTGACAGCCCGGGCACCGGAATGACTTGTCCGAGCCGGCGCCGCTGACCCGGCGGACAAACCACTCACCGTCGCTGTGGGACTCACGGCGCGGGACCCCACCCATGGCACGGTCCAGATCGAGCGCGGTGCCCTCTGGACGTCGGCGATGTCGTCGGGACATGACCCCATTATCGCAGTCGCGTTCGCAGGCTCAGGCCTGGTTACGGTCAGGCGTAGGTGCGGAAGCCGCGTCCCACCTTGCGACCGAGGTAGCGGGCGGTGACGAGATGCTCGAGCAGCGGCGCTGGGGCGAACCCGCGCTCACGGAACTCGAGGTAGAGCTCGCGCTGGATGGCGAGGGAGACGTCGAGGCCGACCGCGTCGAGAAGCTCGAACGGGCCCATCGGATACGCGCAGCCGGTCTTCATGGCGGTGTCGATCTCATCGGCGCTGGCGTAGTGCGCCTCAAGCATCTTGACCGCGTCGTTGAGGTAGGGAAAGAGCAGGGCGTTGACGATGAAGCCGGCGCGGTCCCCACACGTCACCGGGTGCTTGCCAATCTTCCGGCACAGATCCTGGACCGTGGCCACGACGTCATCCTGGGTCGAGACCGTGTGAACGACCTCGACGAGCTTCATGATCGGGGCGGGGTTGAAGAAGTGCATGCCCACGACATCCTGCGGGCGCTTGGTCATCACGGCGCACTCGATGACCGGCAGCGAGGAGGTGGTCGTAGCCAGGATCGCGCCGGGCTTGCAGATCTCGTCGAGGTTCTCGAACAGCGCCTGCTTGACCTTGAGGTCCTCCACGACGGCCTCGACCACCAGGTCGACCTGGGCCAGGTCCTCGAGCGCCGTGGTGCCCTTCAGACGTCCGGCGACCGCGTTGCGGTCGTCGTCGGTGAGCTTGCCCCGCTGGACCGCCTTCTCCAGGCTCTTGGCGATGGCGACCTTGACCGCGTCGACCTTGGCCGCGGAGCGCGCAACGTATGTGACGTCATACCCTGCCTTGGCGAAGACCTCGATGATCCCGGTCGCCATCGTGCCGGAGCCCACGACGCCAACGGTTTTCACGGTCCGTCTTGTGCCAGAGTCACCCTCGGCACCGGGGTCGGGGGGCGTGAGGTTGTCGGCGACGACCGTGGAGCTACCTGCCTCGTCGTAGGTGTAGAAGCCGCGGCCGGTCTTGCGACCCTTCAGCCCACCGGTGACCATCTGCTTGATGATGGGGCTCGGCGCATGCAGCCGGTCGCGTCCCTGCTTGTACATCGTGTCCAGGATCTCGTAGGCCGTGTCGAGGCCGATCAGGTCCATCAGTGCCAGGGGGCCCATCGGCAGTCCACACCCGAGCTGCATCGCCGCGTCGATGTCCTCACGGGTGGCATAACGGCTCTCGTACATGTCAACGGCGTGGTTGAGATAGCCGAACAAAAGTGCGTTGGCGATGAAGCCGGCCTTGTCGCCTATTACCACGGGCATCTTGCCAAGCCGTTCGGTAAGCGCCTTGACGTCCTCGATGACGGCATCCTCGGTGACCACGGTGCGAACGACCTCGACCAGCTTCTGCACCGTCGGCGGGTTGAAGAAGTGCATCCCGACGACCCTGCGCGGGTGCTCAGTGGCCACTGAGATCTCGGTGACGGACAGGCTGGAGGTGTTGGTGGCCAGGATCGCCTCCGGCTTCACGATCTGGTCCAGCTGGGCCAAGACGGCACGCTTGAGATCGAGCTGCTCGGGCACGGCCTCGACCACAAGGTCACACTCTGCGAGGTCAGCGAGGTCGGTGGTGCAGCGCACCCGGTCGTGCAGCTCGGTCTGCGCCTGTTCTGTCAGCTTGCCCCGGGAGACGGCCCGGTCGGTCGAGTGCCGCAGGACCGCCTGGCCCTTTTCGACAGCCTCCGGCGATACCTCGACCGCGACGACGTCGAGGCCGTTACGGGCGAACACCTCCACGATGCCTGCACCCATGGTGCCAAGTCCGATTACGCCAACTGTTGCGAAGTCATGAGCCATGTCGCTGAGTCTGTCAGAGGACCCCAAGCAATGGGGGGCCAGACCCTGTGAGGCGATGATCACGCTCGTCGCCCGGCTCGGTAAGATTCCCGCCGTGCGACTGGTCATAGCGCGGTGCAGCGTGGATTACGAAGGTCGGCTCCAGGCCCACCTGCCGCTGGCGACCCGGTTGCTGGTGGTCAAGGCCGACGGCTCGGTGCTCGTCCATAGCGACGGGGGCTCCTACAAACCGCTGAACTGGATGTCACCCCCGTGTGCGATGGCCGAGGTCCTTCCAGAGGAGGACGAGATCGCTGACGGCGTCGAGCTGATCTGGGTAGTCCAGCACGCCAAATCCGACGACCGCCTTCGGGTACGGCTGCACGAGGTGCTGCATGACTCCGCCCATGAGCTCGGCGTGGACCCCGGTCTGGTCAAGGATGGCGCCGAAGCCCACCTGCAGAGGCTTCTCGCCGAGCACATCGCCACGTTGGGCGAGGGATACACGCTGGTCCGCCGGGAGTTCATGACCGCCATCGGACCGGTCGACATCCTGTGCAGGGACGCCTCGGGCGCGACGGTTGCGGTCGAGATCAAGCGCCGGGGGGACATCGACGGCGTCGAGCAGCTCACACGTTACCTCGAGCTGATGAACCGCGACCCCCATCTCGCGCCGGTCGTCGGCGTCTTCGCCGCCCAGGAGATCAAACCGCAGGCGCGCACCCTGGCCAAGGATCGCGGCATACGGTGCGTGACGCTGGACTACGACGCGCTCAAGGGCATCGACGATGTGGGCTCACGCCTGTTCTAAGTTCCTCGCGCGCGGTCCATCATTCTCAGGTGAGCACCAATGCAGGCACCCTGATGACCGGTCGCCTCGGCACGCCGCTCGCCGTCGTCCCCGATGGCGCTGTGCTGGTCGAGGGTGACCGGATCGCGTTTGCCGGTAGGGCTTCCGAGCTCCCGCAGCAGTGGACAGACGCGCAGCTCCCCGTTGGCTGGACCGGGCGACACACTCTGTTGCCCGGGCTGGTCGACGCACACTGCCACGGCGGTGCCGGGGGCGAGTTCGGCGCAGATGCCGCATCTGCTGTTCTGGCCGTCGACCACCACCACCGCGGCGGAACGACCTCGCTGTTGGGCAGCCTGGTCGCGGGCAGCCATGACGCCATGATCAGCGGGGTGGCGACCTGTGCGGCGCTGGTCGCCGCAGGCGACCTGGCCGGGATACATCTTGAGGGACCGTTCCTGTCGATGGAACGCCGGGGCGCCCAGAACCCCGCAGTGCTGTGCGACGTCGACGCCGGTTTGGTGGAGGCCCTGGCCGAGGCGGCCACGGTCGCCGGCGCAGCGGGAGCACTCGCCCAGATGACCTTCGCCCCCGAACGCCCCGGCGCGGCGGACCTTCCGGCGCTGCTGGGCTCCCACTACGTCCTGGCCGCCATCGGTCACACCGACAGTGACGCCGAGACCGCCTGGGCTGCACTTCGCGCCGGCCTGGACGCGGCGCCGCGAGGTGGACGGCCGCTGGTCACCCACATCTTCAACGGTATGGCGCCGCTGCACCACCGCGCGCCTGGGCCGGTCAGCGCCGCCATCGCCGCCGCAGGCCGTGGTGAGGCGGTCCTGGAGGTGATCGCTGACGGCGTCCATCTGGCCCCAGCCACGGTGCGGATGCTCTTCGATCTCGTTGGCGCGCAAGGGATCTGCCTGATCACCGACGCCATGGCGGCCAGACCACCGTTTCGAGCCCCGCGAGGTGCCGATTCGGTGGTTTCGGGGCAACAAGCTGGTCGTGGATGGGTGGTGGGTGGCTAGTCGGTGGATAGGCCGCGCGAGGCCCGGATCACGTCGACGATGCCGCCCATGATCTCGGTCAGCCCGAAGTCCTTGGGGGTGAACACTGCGGCGACCCCCATGCCACGCAATCTCGCAGCGTCCCGGTCCGGGATGATGCCGCCGACGATGACAGGCAGATCGCTGGCGCCGGCTGCTTTCAGACCATCCAACACGCGCGGAACCAGCTCCATGTGGGAGCCCGACAGGATCGAGAGGCCGACGCAGTGAACGTCCTCTGCCACGGCGGCGGCAACGATCTGCTCGGGAGTGAGCCGGATGCCCTGGTAGATGACCTCGAAACCGGCGTCGCGCGCCCGGACGGCGACCTGCTCGGCGCCGTTGCTGTGGCCGTCAAGGCCGGGTTTGCCCACCAGGATGCGCAGTCGTTGACCACACTCTTCACCCGTGACGCGGACCCGCTCGCGCACCTGCGCGAGGTCCCCTCCCACGGCAGCCTCGCTGACCCCCACGGACCCGGAAACCCCCGTGGGTGCACGGTACTCACCGAAGACCTCCCGCAACGCCTGGGCCCACTCCCCCGTGGTGAGACCAGCCCGCGCAGCGTCCAGGGACGCCGGCATCAGGTTGGCACCGGACCGTGCGTCACTGACCAGGCGGGCACGCGCCGACTCAGCTGCGACACGGCCAGATTCGGTGGAGTCGCGATCCCTGCGCCACGCGACGACTGCGGCGACGGCCTTGGCCTCCACGTCGTGATCGACCGTCATGATCGCCGCATCGAGGTCGGCGGTGAGCGGGTTCGACTCGGTCGTCTCGAACCTGTTGACGCCCACCACGATGTCCTGGCCCGCCTCGATCCGCTGACGCCGCAGCGAGTGTGAAGCCACCATCGCCGACTTCATGTAGCCAGACTCGACCGCCGCAACCGCACCGCCCATCTCCTGGACCCGGTCGATCTCTGCCCTGGCCCCCTCGAGCAGCTCGGCCACCTTGGCCTCGACAACGCTGGATCCGGCGAACAGGTCGTCATACTCCAGCAGGTCCGACTCGAAGGCCAGCACCTGCTGCATCCGAAGAGACCACTGCTGGTCCCACGGCCTCGGCAGCCCCAGCGCCTCGTTCCACGCCGGCAGCTGCACAGCCCTGGCCCGTGCGTCCTTGGAAAGCGTGACAGCCAGCATCTCCAGCACGATTCGCTGGACGTTGTTCTCCGGCTGCGCTTCGGTCAGGCCCAGCGAGTTGACCTGGACGCCGTAACGGAATCGGCGCTGGGAGGGGTCTGTCACGCCATACCGCCGGAGCGTGAGCTCGTCCCAGAGCTGCACGAACGCGCGCATCTTGCACATCTCCTCGACGAACCGCACGCCGGCGTTGACGAAGAAGGAGATCGCCTTGACGACCTGGCCGAAGCGCTCCGGCGGAACCTGACCCGAGTCCCGGACCGCGTCAAGGACCGCTATTGCGGTGCACATCGCAAACGCGATCTCCTGCACCGGCGTCGCGCCGGCCTCCTGGAGGTGGTAGCTGCAGATGTTGGTCGGGTTCCACCTGGGGATCTCGGCGACCGTGTAGACCACCATGTCGGTGATCAGCCGGATGGAGGGCTGCGGCGGGAAGACGTAGGTCCCGCGCGAGAGGTACTCCTTGATGATGTCGTTCTGGGTCGTCCCGGTGAGCGCCTTCACCGCTGCCGCCGGATCCTGACCAGCCGCAACGGCCTGCTCCTCGGCGACCACCTGGTACATCGCGAGCAACCACATTGCGGTGGCGTTGATGGTCATCGAGGTGTTCATCTGGGCCAGTGGAATGTCAGCAAAGAGCCCCCGCATGTCGCCGATATGCGAGATCGGCACGCCGACCTTGCCGACCTCACCCAGGGACAATGCGTGGTCGGGGTCGTAACCGGTCTGCGTCGGCAGGTCAAAGGCGACCGAGAGACCGGTCTGTCCCTTGGCCAGGTTGCGCCGGAAGAGCTCGTTGCTGGCGGCAGCATTGGAGTGGCCGGCATACGTGCGCATGACCCACGCGGGGTCCTTGTCTGGGCGACTGCCAGGGCGATTGCTGGGGCGATCGGTCTCTGCCTGTGACATAACGCTGAATGTACCGGCTGGTTCAGCCCTGCTGGGAGGTCCTCACTCGGTGAAAGGCACCACAGTCTCGATGAAAGGCACGCCTGTCTGCGTGACAGGCAGCACAGTCTCGATGGAAGGCGCCTCAGTGAGCACGGCCTCGCCCGGCCCACGCGCCAGGACCCGATGAAGACGGGAGGCACGCAACAGCCGGTCAAGGCGGGGTGAGACATCGACCAGGACCAGCCGGCGCCCGACATGACGCGCGCGATGATGGATGCCGACGATCACCCCTAGTCCAGTGGCGTCATGAACCTCGGCCTGGGCCAGATGGATCAGCAGGTCGCCCCCTCCCCGATCCAGGATGTCGTGCAGGGCCAACCTGACCTCGGCCACGCTGGTCACATCCAGTCGACCGGAAACCACGACCTCCTGCCCTACAGAGACCTCTGCCACGCCCACGGGTTGCCTCCCCGCGGCAATCAAGCTCATGCTCAGCTCCCCTCGAGCCACCGTTCTCGCCCGGGAACCGGCCCGTGACTTGTGCCTATCCTGTCGCCTCCACATGCCAAGTCCCTGGGAGGCGGAGGGTAACGATTCGATAACACCAGTTCGAACCGGCCACGGGGACTTCCGCCGGATCACAAGCCCGCTGGATCACACGCCCGCCGGATCACAAGCCCGCTGAATGAAAAGCCCGCTGAATGAAAAGCTCAGAGATAGGGAGCAGCCTCATCCGGTTCGCGGGTGACATCGGCTCCGAGTCGGCGCAGCGCCTCGGCAAAGCCCGCATAACCGCGGTCGATGTGATGGGCCCGGCTGACCGTCGTCGTGCCATCGGCGACCAGTCCGGCGATGACCAGCGCGGCCCCTGACCGGATGTCGCTGGCCTGGACGGGGGCTCCGGAAAGGCGTTCAACTCCATGCAGCATGACGTGGTGGCCGTCGACCCGCGCCTGCGCACCCAGACGTGCAAGCTCTTGCACGGTGCGGAATCGCGCCTCGAAGACGTTCTCGGTGACCATGGCGCTGCCCACCGCCACCGCGTTGTAGACCAGGGCGAAGGGCTGCAGGTCGGTGGGAAACCCAGGGTAGGGCAACGTGGCCACGTCGAACGCCAACCGACGCCCCGACGCTGTCACCCGAAATCCGCGATCGGTCACCGCGATGTCCGAACCGGCGCCCGCCAGCAGATCCAGTGCCGTGCCCAGGTGCGCTGGTATGGCGCCGACCACCTCGACGTCGCCACCGGTCGTGGCCGCGGCGAACGCCCAGGTGCCGGCCGCAATACGATCGGGAACCACCTCGTGCGACACCGCCGTCAGGGTGCTGACACCCTCGACCTCGATGACCGATGTTCCTGCGCCCTCGATCCGGGCACCCATCTCCGACAGGAACGCTGCAATGTCGACGATCTCAGGCTCGCGTGCGGCGTTTGTCACCCGGGTCTTTCCCTTGGCCAGCACCGCTGCCATCAGGATGTTCTCGGTCGCGCCAACGCTGGGGAAGTCCAGTCGGATGTCGCCGCCGTGGAGGCCACCCGGCGCCTCGGCGATGAGGTAACCGTGGTTGACATGCACCCTGGCTCCCAACGTCTCCAGCCCTGAGACGTGCATGTCCAGACCGCGGGACCCGATCGCATCACCGCCGGGGACCGCCACATCCGCCCTGCCGCACCGGGCCACCAGCGGGCCGAGAACACAGATGGAGGCTCGCAGCGCCCGAACCAGCTCGTAGTCGGCGCGATGCTGGATGCTGTCGGGGACATCGAGCTCGACCACCCCGGAGTCGGGGTCGTAGTCGACGATGCACCCGAGCCGACGCAGCAGCTCGGCCATGATCGTCACGTCAAGAATTGCAGGCACGTTGCTCAGGTGGGTCCTGCCCACGGCCAACAAGGACCCCGCCATCAGCTTCAGGGCACTATTCTTGGCGCCAACGACCGACACCTCTCCCCGCAGGCTGGTGCCACCGACCACACGAAACCGCTCCATCACCGGCGTGAGCCTACCGGTGCCATGTCTGAGAGGATTCCGTCCATGGTGAACTTGACAAGGATCTACACCCGCACCGGCGATGACGGCAGTACGGCACTGGGGGACTTCAGCCGCACCACCAAGACCGACCCCCGCCTGGTTGCCTACGCAGACACCGACGAGGCCAACAGCTCTATCGGTGTGGCGGTCACCTGCGGGGCCCTGCGCGAGGATGTGAGTACAGTGCTGGTCAGGATCCAGAATGATCTCTTCGATGTCGGCGCGGACCTGTGCACACCGCTGGCCGCCAGCTACGAGTACCCGCCGTTGCGCGTCCAGGACGTCTGGGTCGACGAGCTCGAGGCCGACTGCGACCGTTTCAACGACGAGCTGGAGAAGCTGCGGTCGTTCATCCTCCCCGGCGGCACCCCCGGGTCGGCATACCTTCATGTGGCCCGGACGGTGACCCGTCGTGCCGAGCGCTCCGCCTGGACGGCGCTGGAGGCGTATGGCGACCAGCCGGCGCCCGAAGGCAGCCCCAAGGGAGTGGGCGGGATCAACACGCTCACCGCCAAGTACCTCAACCGTCTCTCGGACCTGTTGTTCATCCTGGGACGGGTGGCCAACCTCGAGATCGGCGGGGACGTGCTCTGGCAGCCGGGCGGTGGGCGCACGCAGGCAGGTGGCGAGCACTAGGACCCCGAGTCCGTAACGGTTGACCCGGTGGGAGGCGGCCACGATGGTGCCCGTGGCCGTTCGAGGGTGGATGAGAGTCCTGGCGGAGG
>Ga0209745_1001858_pt1 | contig 12305 bp, 8 predicted proteins | sample BarGraNGADG00312_FD_184495 | JGI IMG/M metagenome (GOLD analysis project Ga0209745, IMG submission 184495) | Arctic peat soil microbial communities from Barrow, Alaska - Barrow Graham LP Ref core NGADG0004-312 (SPAdes) (version 2) | ecosystem: Environmental > Terrestrial > Soil > Wetlands > Peat ... | reverse complement strand
CAGAACGCATCGACCGCAAAAGGGTCGCCCTCGACCGACGGTCTTGACCCACGGTGTGTATGACCGGGGTGTCCGTACGGATATAATCATCGAGGACAACCCTGGCAGCGAGGTGCCGTGGAAGAGGAAAAGCAAGACATACAATTCTCGATAGAGGCGCGAGAACTTACCAAGATGTACGTCAACTTCACGGCTGTGGACGAGCTCGACCTGCGGATCGAGCGTGGTGAGATTTACGGCCTTCTCGGCCCGAACGGCGCGGGTAAGACAACCACCATCAAGATGCTCTGTGGCCTGCTCAAACCGACGTCGGGAGAGGCCCGCCTGCTGGACAGGACGCTTCCCGACAGGGGCGTCGCCTCCATGCTTGGTTACATGCCCCAGGACACCGCCATATACCCGGGTATCACCGTACACCAGAACATCCAGTTCTTCGGCCAGGTGTTCGGGCTCGGGAAAAACGAGATCGCCGAAAGGGAGAGGGAGCTCCTCGAGTTCATCGACCTGGAGAAGTGGCGTGACGTTGTGGTGGCGAAACTGAGCGGCGGCATGATGCACAGGGTTTCGCTCGCCTGCTCGCTCATCCACCGACCGCCGCTCCTCTTCCTGGATGAGCCTACGGTCGGGGTCGATCCCGAGCTCCGCGCCTCGTTCTGGGAATACTTCGAGGAGCTGGAGCGTGAGGGCACCACCATCCTGATCACCACTCACTACATGGATGAGGCCAGCCACTGCGACCGGGTTGGGTTCATGAGGGACGGCAGGCTAATCGCCGAGGGGCGGCCCGGAGAGATACTGGAGATGTCGGGCACCACCTCGCTCGAGGATGCCTTCCTCACTTACTCGAGGAGGTCGAGCGAGAGGTGAGGGTCCCTCGTTTCCTGGCGGTAACCAGGCGAATCTTCATGGACTTGAAGAACGACAAGCGCACCCTCGCCCTGATGTTCATCGCGCCGATATTCGCCATGTTCGTGTTCGGCCTGGCGTTCTCAGGCGAGGTGAAGAACCTGCGCACGGAGGTTGTCAACCTCGACAGGGGGCCTACGGACACGGTTACCCCCACCTTCTCGCTGTCCGGAATGATATTCGGCAATATTGACAAGAGCGTCCTGAAGCTGGAATCCAGCTCCAGCGTCGACGCGGCAAAGGCGAAAGTCGAAAACGGAGACGCATACGCCGTTATCGTGTTTCCGGAGGGACTTACCAAAAACGTTCTGGCCGCCAAACAGGGAAAGCCCATCTCCGAAAACACCACCGTGCAACTTTACATCGACCAGAGTAACGTGAACGTGGCCAACGCGGTGGTCAAGACGGTCAACGAGGCGCTCCTCAAGACCGCGGACCAGGCGGGCATGAAGCTGCCGGTGACCGTCGACACCGTAGCCATCTACGGCAAGAACGCGCGCTTTATCGACTTCTTCGTACCGGGCATTATGGCGTTTGTCGTTTTTATGCTCACGACGTTGCTTACCCTGGTGTCGTTCGTGGGAGAGCGAACCTCAGGGACGCTACTGAGGATGCTCGCCACACCGCTGAGGGAGCGGGATATCGTTCTGGGCTATGCCTCCGCCTTCAGTGTAGTCGGAATCCTTCAGTCCGCCATCCTTCTGCTGGTGGGCATCCTCGCGTTTCACATCATCATCGTGGGCAACGTCCTGTTTGCTTTTGTGGTCATAGCGTTACTGGCGGTTGTCTCGCAAGCGCTGGGCATCTTGCTCTCGAGCTTCGCCAAACGCGAATCGCAGGTCATACAATTCCTACCGTTCGTATTGCTGCCCACCTTCCTGCTGGCCGGTATCTTCTGGCCGCTGGAGGCTATACCGTCCTGGTTGCGGCCGTTCTCATACCTGGTTCCTCCGACCTATGCCGTGGACGCCTGCCGCTCGGTAATGCTCAGGGGCTGGGGACTTGGGAGGATCTGGATAGACATCGTCGCGCTGATGGGTTTTGCGGTAGCCTTCCTGGCGTTAGCGACCGAGTCGCTCAGGGTGCGAAAGGGCTAAAGCTGATCAGCGCTGAGGGCCAGAGAAACAGGGGGCTCCCGGATGAAGAGTAGACTGGGGAAGGCTGAGATCATTGCAATGGCGGTACTCACCCTGGCGCTTGTGGCAACGGTCTTAGCGGGCGGCTGCGACAAAAAAGAGGTGTCTCTGGAATTCGACCCCTCACCGGAGAACCTGGTCGTTGAGTTGAGGACAAGCGGCGGCCTTCCTACCCCCTGGGTCGATGGCATCTCGGAGTTCAAGCTATACGGTGACGGCAGGGTAATCGAGCGGCCCGGCGGAGACGAAAGGAAACCGATGGTGGAGGGCAGGCTCACGCCGGGCGAGGTACGAGCCCTTCTGGAGAATATCAGGGATACTGGATTCTTCGGGCTTAAAAGCGAATACGCCAATAGAAAGGTGATGGACGGCGTAACACAACGTATCACCGTGAACCTCAAGGACCAGAAGAAGGAGGTCCGGGTGTACATGAAAGACGTCAAGGAGTTCGCAGGAGCGAAGGACGTTATCATGGGCTACCCGTTCCGGGACTCTCGGGACTACGTCCCGGACAACGGCTACCTGCTGGTTCAGAAAAGCCAGGAAGCGTCAACGGATCAGCCCGCGCCACCGGAGGTCATGGCTTTCCTGCCCCCAACCGCCGACCTGCTCCAGGCGGCCGACAACCGCAAGCCCATCGAAATCAGCGGTGAGAGCCTGGTAAGCATAATGAAGTACGAGAGCACTCAGAAGTACAGGGGCCTCACCGTAAAGGTGGACGGGTCGAACTTGACCGTGTTCCCGCTTTACGAACCGGTAGTGCGGTAAAGGGGGTCACGTTTCACAAGGACCAACAAGGCTCGACAAGGTCCCACCCCCGTTGGGCGGAACCTCACACACCGAGCCGGCAAATCAGTAGGTAACGGTTGTGTCAGTTATATTTAGCCCTGGCCACTACCACGCAGCAAGATGAATTCAACTTCTCCGGGATTCTGGTAGACTCCAGAGGGCAGGTTCTCAACTACCCAACTACGCTCTTCCTCACGTATATCCGCGGTGTTGTGGCAGGCCGCCATTATGTCGTTCTTCGTAGCGGGCCATTGCTCGACATGCTCGCGTAGATGGGTGGTGAGCTCCCTTGACATCTGATGTACCTCCATTCCAGTCACCTCCTCTCAGTCAGGTGGCTTCCCCGGCCGGCTCCTCGCCAAGATTTCCTTCCAAGCACCATTGATATCGGTAGAGATTCGATTGCTCTTGAGCCTCTCCTCCATGGGGTCGTCCAAGAATTGGGGTCAGACCCTTGAATTTGAGTTCTCGACGGCAATAACAAGTAACTCTATTGAACTCATATTCAAGGGTCTGGCCCCAATTCCTTCATGTCGTTGCGTACCTGTACAATTGAGTTCGTGACATACACAGAGAACCGCCTAACTCAAAATCTAAAAAAGCGGTGTGCCGAGCACGTTCTCGATGAGAAGTGGCTGCTCGCTCCGTCCAGCCGCGTAGGTATGCAGTGGTTGGATTCCGTCGCCCGCGCGGGGCAACCGGTTCTCAACTTCCGCGTCAATACGGTCAAGCGATTCGCCCTGGACATCGCCGCGCACGCCATGGAGGAGCGCCATCTCGAGTTGCTACCGGACAACGGCACGCGTGCTCAAGTGCTCGTCGGCCGTCTCTTCGGGCAACCAGCCGAGCACGGACGGGGCTACCTGACGACGTTGACGCCGACACCCGGCTTAAATGAGGCGCTTACTCGCGCAATCCGCGACCTGCGGATGGCGGGTCTCACCGCCAACGAGCTCGAAGCGGTGGACTTCGAGGTCGCCGCCAAGGGCAACGAAGTAAAGAACTTGCTTGCCGGCTATGAGCGAGAGCTTCAAACAGCCGGCCTGGTCGATTACGCCGGCGCGATCATTCTGGCGATGGAAAGGCTTCAAACCGACCCGTCGGCTCTCGAAGAATCGACACTGGTGGTCATAGCCGATTATGAGCTCAACGAATTAAGGGGGCTCGAGAGGCGCTTCTGGGATTCCATCCCCCGAGCCAACCGCGTTGTACTCGAGTGTGACCGGCCAGGACGGATCGCGGAAAGGGCCGCCACAAACTCTGCTTTGCTTTCATTTGTGGCAAGCCCCGCGGAGGCGCCCGCTCCCGCGGCGATTGATGGAACCGCCGACATCTTCCGGGCCATAGGAGAGGTCAACGAGGTGCGAGAGGTCCTCCGGCGTTGCGTCAAGAACGGCATCCCGTTCGACGAGGTCGAAGTTCTATATACCGATGCGGCTACCTACGTCCCGCTCATCTTCGAGCTGTGTTGCCGACTCGAGCCCGGCGGCCCGGCCTTCGCCCCTGTCACGTTCGAGGAAGGCATACCGGCATACTATTTCCGGCCCGCCAGGGCTCTCCTCGGCTGGCTTATGTGGATGGCCGAGGAGTTCTCTCAGCCGGTGCTGGTTAGGATGGTGACAGAGGGCCTGCTGACCGTCGACAAGGTTGGTAAGGACGAAATAACTCCTTCCAGGCTCGGGGCGATCCTCCGTTCCATACCAATTGGGGGCACGCGCGACCGGTACCTCCCCGCGATAGAACGCGAGCTTGCATCTCTACGGCGCAGGGCGGAGGCCGGCGATACCTCGCCCGAGAAAGAGGACGAGATTGAAACCCCTGAGGAGCGCCGCGAGCATCTTAGGGAACTGAGCAAGCGCATCGAGGGGCTTGTTGCCGTCCGCGAGCTGGTCGCCGACCTCCTCAATATCTCGCCCGCGGCCGGATGCGACCAGCACACTTTCCTCAACGCTGCAATCAGTTTCCTCGAGCGACGGGCACGGCGCGTCAACGAGTTCGACCAGTACTGCCACAAGCGGCTCCTGGAAGAGATGGCCGAGCTTGCCAACTGCCTTTCTGAAGGCGACATAGGGGGATTAGTCCCAGCGCAGTGGCTTTCCACCCTGACGGGCTCGAGGACCATCGAGGGAAAAGGCCCGCGCCCCGGCTGCTTGTACGTGGCGCCGTTGCGCGGTGGGGGGCACTCCGGTCGCCGGCACACCTTCGTTATCGGTTTGGACGATACCCGCTTTCCAGGGGAGGGCCGCCAGGACCCGTTGCTCCTTGACGGGGAGCGGGGCCGCATCTCAGAGGAGCTACCGACCGGCGCAGGACGCCTCGCGCGCGAAGTTGATGATTTCGCGAGACTCCTTGCGGGGCTTCGCGGCAACGTTACCCTTGGGTACTGCTGCCGCAGCGTTGTTGATGAAAGGGAGATGTTTCCGAGCCCCGCGTTGCTATCCGCTTATCGAATACTCCACAACCGAGCCGGAGACCGATCCGACCTGGAGAGCTGGGTCGGTGACCCAGCATCGTTTGCTCCCAGCGACCAGGCGGGCAGCATCGATGCTACCGAGTGGTGGCTCTGGCGCACCTGCGGTGAAGCCCGTGTCCAGGACATGGCAAAGACAATCTCGGGCGCTTTTCCCAACCTTGGAAGGGGCCTGGTCGCCAGGGCTGCCCGCGAGGGGGACGCCTTCACCGAGTTTGATGGCTACGTTCCAGAGGCGGGGTCGGCCTGCGACCCGTCCGGCCCTGCCGGCCACGTGCTGTCCGCGTCGAGACTGGAGACCCTGGGCCGATGCCCGTTCGAATACTTCCTCAAGTACGTGCTCGGCGTCGAACCGCTGGAGGAGTACGAGATAGACCCGGGGGTCTGGCTCGACCCGGGGCAAATGGGTGTTCTCCTGCACTCGACCTTCAGCAGGTTCATGACCGGTCTAGCCGAGAAAGGTCTATCTCCGGAGTTGGAACGTGACGCGCCGCTGCTTCGCGCCATCATCGACGCTGAGATCGCAAAGTGGGAGAAACTCCGGGCGCCCCCAAGCCCGGCCGTGCTGGAGCGCGACCGCGGCGCGCTCTATCGGGCCGCGCGCATTTTCCTCTCCGAGGAGCAGGAGCACTGTCTGGCGAGCCGGCCCGCGTTCTTCGAGGTTTCCATCGGGGTGCGACCTGAGTCGGGCGGCACCCCGCTCGACCGCTCCGAGCCGGTCGAGGTCGAGCTGCCGGGCGGCCAGGTGGTCAGGGTATACGGCCGCATCGACCGCGTGGACGAGCTGCCGCTGGAGGGCAGCGCCTGCTATGCGGTATGGGACTACAAAACAGGAGGCAGCCGTAGATACGACCTATCAGACCCGTTCAAACAGGGCAGGTTCATGCAGGGCGCGGTATATCTCGAGCTGGCCGCGGCGGCTCTGTCCCGGCTCGAGCCGGATGCCAGGGTGGTAAGGTTTGGCTACTTCTTCCCCAGCGGGACGGCGCACGGCGAACGACTGGTCTGGGAAGCCCAAGAGCTAACCGAAGGCAGGCCGATCGTGGCCCGCCTCTGTCAGATGATAGCGACCGGTTGCTTTCCTTTCACCGACGACTCTGAAGACGTGCGGTACAGCGACTACCGGCCCGCGTTCGGCGACGTCAAAGCGCGGGCGACCGACACCGGGCGCAAGCTCGCGAATCCGGCGAACCTGGCGCTTCAGCCGTTCCGCGAGCTCAGGGGGGTGGGTGAATGAGCCGTCCCGAAGGCGACCCGCCGGACCAGGACCAGCGACGCCTCGTTCTAACCGAGCTCAACCGCTGCGTGCTGGTGGAAGCGGCGGCCGGCACCGGCAAGACCACCTGTATCGTGGGCAGAATGGTCGAGTTGCTGCGGCGGGGTGAGTGCGCCGACATTCGCACTTTGGTGGCCGTCACTTTCACCCGCAAGGCCGCGGCCGAACTTCGCGGGCGGTTCCAGGTCGCGCTGGAGAAGGCGGTGCGCGGGGCAGAGGGCGATGAGGAAGAACGACTCTGCCGCGCGCTAGACAACATCGAGCAGTGCTTCATCGGCACTATCCACTCGTTCTGCGGCAGGTTGCTGCGCGAGCGGCCCGTGGAGGCGGACATCGACATTGCCTTTGAGGAGATCGACGAGGACATCGACGCGATCATCTGCCGCGATGCGTGGCGCGAGTACGGCGCGGCGCTCCTGTCGGGCGGAAACGAAGAAACAACTTCCAAGCTCGACCGGCTGGGTTTACAGGTCTCCGACCTCGAGGGAGCTTTCAACAATTACATTACCTATCCGGACGTGGATCAATGGCCCGTTCCCCCTGCGCTCGACATCTCCACCGAGGTAGAGGCCGCCGCTCGGGCCGTCGAGGATTACGCCTCGCACATGAGGGGCCTGGCGCCGGACCTGCCCAGGTTCTGCGGTAACGACAGACTGATCCCCAGGTACAAGCGAATACCGCGGGCGGTTTCGCATTACGACGACCTGCGCGACCCGCCGCAGCTGATGGAGCTCCTGAAGGAACAGTTCGATTTTAGTTCCGGGGAGGTCCAGAAAGAGTGGGCAAAAGACGGCAGGTTCAGCGCGGCGGATGCCAAGGAGGAAGGGCGTCGCTGGAACGACTTCCGCGATGCGGTAGTGACCCCTACTTTGCGCTCCTGGCGCGAGGCCCGATACGGTTTGGTTCTTGAAGTTCTAGCCGAGGCGCGCAAGCTCTACGATGCGCGGCGGGCCGAACTGGGGTGTCTCAACTTCCAGGACCTGCTGATGAAATCGGCGGCGCTCCTTCGCTCCAACCCGCATGTTAGACGATACTTCAGCGGGCGTTTCACACACATCCTGGTTGATGAATTCCAGGATACCGATCCCGTCCAGGCGGAGGTGATGCTACTGCTGACAGCGACCGACGCGGAGGAGACCGATTGGCGCAGGTGCAGGCCGCGCCCCGGCTCGCTGTTCGTGGTTGGAGATCCCAAGCAGTCCATCTATCGCTTCAGGCGGGCGGATATCGAGACCTACAACGAGGTCAAGCGCATAATCCTCTCCGCGGAGACCGGTGAGCCCGGGCTATTTGTCCGCATGTCCGCCAACTTCCGCGCCGCGGAGCCAATGCTCAACTGGGTCAACGATATCTTCAAGCCCGACCCGGAGGGCCCGGCCAACGGTGAGACCGCGATCATGCTCAGGTTTCCGCGGGAAGCAACCGAGCGCTCCCCCGCCTACGTCAACCTTCAAGCGGGACGCAGGGAGGGCAATGAAGGCATGCTTGCGGGGGTATACCGGCTCTGGTTGCCGGAGGACGCGGGCAACAGTGAGGACGCGACCGGCTACGAGACCGACTTGATCGCGCGCTTCATCCGTTGGGCCCTGGACTGCAAACTGACTGTATCGCGCAGCCGTGAACAGCTCGATGACGGCATGAGCCCTGAGGTCGACCCATCCGATTTCATGATAGTTACAAGGATGACCAAACACCTAAGCGCCTACTCCCTGAAGCTCCAGGAATACGGCATCCCGCATCAGGTCACGGGCGGGACGGTGCTGAACGAGGTTGAGGAGCTCCAGCTGCTGCTAACGTGTCTCAGGGCCGTGGCCCGCCCGGACGACCCGATTGCCCTCGTCGCGGCGCTGCGAAGCGAGCTGTTCGGTATCAGCGACGCCGCGCTTTTCAGGTACAAGGCGGCGGGTGGGCGCTTCAACTACGACTTCGGTGTTCCGCCATCACTGTCCGCGGACGACCGCGAGTCGTTTCATGACGGTTTCTCCAGGCTCAGTAGCTACCGTATCTGGCTTTCCAGGCTCCCCGCGGTGTCCGCGATCGAGAATATAATCGCGGACCTCGGATTGCTGGTTCTGGCGAGCTCGCACCCGGGCGGAGACGTTCAGGCCGGCAGTATTGGCAAGGCCATGGAGCTGCTACGCGGGCTCAGGCGAGAGGCGTGGACCGTCGAACAGCTCGTCGATTTTCTGGATAGTATCCTCGATCCCGACGCGACAGGGTCGCAGAAGTACGACGGCATATCCGCCTGCCCGCGACAGGCGCCGGTGGTAAGGATCATGAATCTGCACAAGGTCAAAGGTCTCGAGGCGCCGGTGGTGTTTCTGGCCAACGCATACGGCGAATCGAGCCATCCAGTGGATCTATTCATCGACCGCTCGGGAGCAAAAGTCCTGGGCTACATGGCTGTCTACGGCGTGCCGAGAGGCAGGGCGCGCCGGGGCGAACTTCTCGCTCATCCCCACGGCTGGGACTCGTTCTCTGCAACGGAAGCGGCGTTTAACGTGGCGGAAGATCTGAGGCTACGCTATGTCGCCGCCACCCGCGCGGGCTCGGCGCTGATCGTCACCGAGCGCCCTCAAGGCAAGAACCGCACGAACGCCTGGAGGCACTTCGCCGGCTTCATCCCCTCCGATCAGATACTCGAGGACCCCGGCGAGCAGACTGCGCCCGCCCCGGAGACTTCTGTTATCTCTTGTGGGGAAGCGGAGACGGCGGACCGCCAGATAAACAGGCGTCTCAAAGAAGCCCGAACACCGACCTGCGAAGTCTGGGCCGCCAAGGAGTACGCCCTTTCAAAGCTTGAGCGGGAGCCGATTGAAATGGCGACGCTGGAGCAGCGGGAGGGGGAACCCGCAGGTCAAGAGATAACCGCAGTTATGGATCCGTCGGCCGAGGGAGAGCATGGCTTGGAGTGGGGGCAGGCGATCCACGGGCTTCTCGAGCTTGCGATGCGCCACCCGGATGCCGACCTGATCTCTCGTGCCAGGACTGTTCTATCCGAAAACGAGTTGGATGCGACCCTCGCGCTGAACGCGGCCGACACCGTGGCCTCGGTTACCGGCTCGGAAATCTGGAAGCGAGCGCTTGCTTCGAAGCGGCGAATGACGGAAGTTCCGTTCGAGCTGATGTTGGAGGACGTTGCGCCGCCGACGATTATTCGGGGGGCGATAGACTTGATCTTCTCGGAGGACGGTGGCTGGGTGCTGGTCGATTACAAGACGGATGCCATCAACGATCGAAGAGACGTGGATGAGTTGTCAAGACGGTACGCGCCTCAGCTCCGTTTATATATGCAAGCGTGGGAACGCTGCACCGGGAACAAAGTCATCGAAGCGGGCTTTTACTTCGTAAGTACCTGCCAGGCGGCCGGCCGTTATGTGCGGGTCGACATATAGGGACGGTATCAATGGGCGAGGGCTACACTTGATTTGCGGGTCTGTCGTGGGGCATACTGTTTAAATGGTTGTACCGCCCAATAAGACCCGTTTTGCCGTTGTCGGGCGCGGGACTGAATGGGATTCTTCAGCGAGGATGCGGGTTGTCCCCAGTGGAAGTGAGGTACGCGGAGATGGCCGAAATCGAGCTTTGCAAGGAGTGCGGTGTTTCTCTCATTGTCTCGGAGGGCCACACCTGGCACGACAACGGAGTCATGACCCAGGCCGACGACCCTGACCACCGGATGACCTTCTATGAAGCAAACGACATCAACGGCGTCTTTGCAGGGCTGGAGAACATGATCGGTCTCTCCATCGACAGGATCATAATCGAGAGCAAGAGCAGGGAGGCCAAACAGTACGCCCAGAAGACGTTCTCCCCACTTGCCGATGAGGTCAAACGGAGGCTGGATGTCGAGGCGGTCGCCAACTACCTCGCCGAGCATGCCAGGGCGTTCGGGTTCGGCGACGTCAGGCCTCTAAATTTGCGCCACCAGGGTGACGACGACGACTATCTCACCATGTCGGTTAAGAACCCGCATTCGCTCCTCATCTTGTGCGCCGAGCTTCTCGGCATCTGGGAGGTTATTGACGGGCGCGAGTACTATGCTACTTACGATAAGGTCGGCGAGGACGAGTACAACATCACGAACCGGGTGGGCCCTCACCCCGTCGAGCTGAGGGAGCGTCTGCAGTTCCACAGTTACCCGTTCAAACCCGGCGATATCGTCTTCGAGCGTTGCTGGACCTGCAACGTGCCCCTGGGGGTCGCCGAGTACCAGTGGAACGTGGATGCCGGCACGATCACTCAACCCGAGACTGGCAGGAGAATGGCGATAATCGGTCCCAGCGGGATCGAGTCCATAATGAGTGACCTGGAGGCCGAGTTGGGCAAGGCCGTCCCCGCCGGCGTTATCGAGGCCCAACGACTGCATATAAAGCAGGCCATGAAGGAGGACAACTGGAAAGGCGCGCCCACGGACTACCGGCAGGCGCTGGCTTTCCGGGGTCTTGGCAACCTGACCCACTTCGGCGGCCGGCGGGAGCACCTCGAGGTTGTCATCGAGAACGCCTGCATGCCCCTAATGACCGTCGGCTTCGTCCAGGGGTTCTACGAACTGGCCCTGGGGTACGAGGAGAGCTCATACGAATACGAGTTCACCGACGACGGAGTCCTCAACGTCGATATCATGGCTTCAGGGTAAATAACTGCCGAACCTTCAGCTTTCCCAGAGCTGCGGAATCCGGATTACTTGATGGAAGATTTTGTGATAGCATCTTAGCCCCGGGAGGGGATTAGACTGCAGGTAAAGCAACGTTCCACTACCGCGGTACTGTTGAGGGAGGTAACGACCGGTCACAGGTCTTCAATTCTAAGGTAAATCGGGGAAAAGGAGGGAACGGTATGGCGTTTCAGTACGGGACCGACGAGTGGGAGAAGGAGTATGTGGCTGAGCTCGCTAAGAGGATGGAGCAACCGCCCCCTTATATCTACTTCACTCCGGAGTGGGTGGCGACCTACGAGAAGGCTATCCAGAACGATGCTGTGTACAAGGAGGCTGCCAAGGACTGGGAAGGCACCGTGGTGTTGCACTGCCTGCCCGACCCGCAATACGGGGTGGATATCGACCTCTACGTCTTCATGGACCTCTGGCACGGCGACTGCCGCTCCATCAGGATCGTTCCGCAGGAGGCGGGAGAGGCCGGCGACTTCGTCATCACCGCGGCGATCGAGCGCTGGGCGCAGGTCGTCAAGAAGGAGCTCGATACCACCAAGGGGATGATGCAGGGCAAGCTCAAGCTCAAGGGAGACCTCCCCACCATAGTGCGCGCCGTTAAAGCGGCCGTGCGACTTACCGACATCGCCGGGGAGATCGGGGGCATATTGCCAACCGAGATGTCGCCGGAGCAGATCGAGGAGCTCAGTGGCATCGTCAAGGGGCTGGGGGAGAAATTCCTGGGTGTGACGATCTAGACCGTTCTCGGACGGAATCAAAGATCTATAGCCATATAGCGGGTCGCAGTTTTACAGAGGCTGGAGCATAACGGAAGTCTGGTCCCCGGCGGTCCGGAGCCGGGTTCAAATCGTTACTATCGATCTGTAAAGGGAGTGGAACATGGCCTACGAAAGAGACCTCGAGTTCATCTATTCCAATCCTACAAAAATAACCTACCGGGAGCGCTGCGTAGAGGATACTGGTGTTGAGGTAAGCGAACTTGGCTGCAGCAAGGCGTTCCTGGTCACCGACCCGGGTGTAGTCGAGGCCGGCCTGGCCGCGCGTGTCCAGAAGGCG
>Ga0209745_1001856_pt1 | contig 12311 bp, 8 predicted proteins | sample BarGraNGADG00312_FD_184495 | JGI IMG/M metagenome (GOLD analysis project Ga0209745, IMG submission 184495) | Arctic peat soil microbial communities from Barrow, Alaska - Barrow Graham LP Ref core NGADG0004-312 (SPAdes) (version 2) | ecosystem: Environmental > Terrestrial > Soil > Wetlands > Peat ... | reverse complement strand
ATTTATAACAAGGCTTTAATTTACAGGAGCCAGAATAATGCCGCCTCCTTCGAGGAGACAATCAACTCATATCTTGGAAAACTGGATACCGCCAAGGATGCCGACAAGGTAAAACAGGCATCAGTATTGGCGCTTGAATATTTCCGCGCCGCCGGTTCACAGGCAAACCAGGCAAATAAACCTGATGACGCTCTTTCCTTGCTGGATAAAGCCGCCAAATACGGTGAAGACAAGGACCTCTTCTACTATTATGCAGATGTCTACAACAAGAAAAAGAACTTCGACAGCGGAACAGAATATGCACAGAAGGGCCTAGCCCTTGAGACAGGTGCTGCTGAAGCCAAAGCGAAATTTTACTTCCAGCTTGGCCTTGCACAGGCAGGAAAAGGAAAAACAGCAGATGCATGCGCTTCATTTAAGAATGCCATGTACGGACCATTTGCCGAACCATCAAAAGCGCAGAGAATAATCCTTAAATGTCAATAGGTTTTAATAATTTAAGATAGTTAGTCCCGCAAGATCAATGATCTGCGGGATTTTTTGTTTTAATGAGTGACGCCTGCCTGCCTGCAGGCAGGAAATTGGTGACGGATTTTCGACCGGAGAGCATCATCTAATTTATAATTATCAGGATAAAGCTGATAAAAGCCGTAATATCAAGGAAATACAAAGCTGCGACATGTCTTGCATTTTTAGAATGATTTTTATTTGCTATTTGAAATAAAACATAATTCATTATATTCGACCCCAAAATCTTTTCAATAAGACTATAATAAACACTTATGCTTATGTTACTTCATCAGCAGTTTGTTCGTATGGCAAAGAAGCATGCTAAAAAGCTTGCAATTATTGATAAAACCACAGGAAAAAAAGTTACTTATTCAAAGGCTTTGATAGGTGCTCTGATACTGGGCTCAAAATTCACTAAGTATGACGATGGGTACATTGGTATAATGATTCCTACTTCTGCGGGTTGTGCATTGGCTACAGTTGGAGCATTAATGAGTGGAAGAATCCCTGTAATGATAAACTATTCAACAGGTGCTGAGTCTAACGCAAAGTATGCTCAGAAAAAATGCAAATTCAAAACAATCATTACTTCAAAAGCATTGCTGGATAAAATTGATTGTCCGAAAATTGACGGCATGGTACTGATTGAAGATATAATGGAAAGTGTTACTACAGGTGATAAACTAAAGGCGGCTTTGAAAGCAATACTTCCTGTCAATATGATCCTGAATGGTATTCATAAAGGGGATGAACAAGACACAGCCGCAATTTTATTTACAAGCGGAAGTGAAAAAGATCCAAAAGCAGTCCAGCTGACCCATCGTAATATTGCTTCAAATATTGAAAATTTTGGTGATTATGTGAAAATTCATGAATCAGATGTTTTATTGGCAAATCTGGTTTTTTACCATGTATTTGGCTTAACAGCAAATCTCTGGGTGTCGTTCTATTATGGTATGACTATGGTGTCTTACGCTAATCCTCTTGATTTTCAAACAATTTGTAAAATTGCACGTGAGGAGAAGCCAACAATAATGGTCGGCACCCCAAGTTTCTTCTGGGGTTATCTCCAAAAATCAGAACCTGGAGATTTTAAAACTTTCAGACTAATGGTAGCAGGAGCTGATAAATGTCCGGATGCCCTGAGGGAAGGGTACATGAAAAAGCATGGGGTCACACTTCTTGAGGGTTATGGAGCTACTGAAACATCACCGGTTATTTCTGTAAACTCCCTTGAATATAACAGACCTGGCAGTACCGGAAAAGTTCTTCCAAATGTTCAGGTCAGGATTGAGAACTTTGAGACTGGTAAAGAGTGTACAACCAGGGAAGTTGGAAAGATCTTTGTAAAAGGGGACTCTGTAATGAAAGGATACTATGATGATCCGGAACTTACAGCAGAAGCCCTGACTGATGGCTGGTACAATACCGGAGACATGGGATTCTTCGATGAGGACAATTATCTATGGCATGCCGGCCGGTTTAAGAGGTTTGCAAAGATTGGAGGAGAGATGATCTCACTGGTTAAGGTAGAGAATACCCTGGAGAAGCATCTTCCGGCCGGAATATCCTGTTGTATTGTTGAGGTTTCGGATGAAAAAAAGGGATCATATATTGTGGCAACAGTCTCCAGGGAAGTAAACAAGACAGAAATACTGAGGAAGATGTTAAAAGAATTGCCTATTATCGCTCTTCCAAGGCAATTTATTGTGATAAAGGAGTTACCTATGATGAGCACCGGGAAGATAGATTTCCGCAGCGTTACCAGAATGGTCCAGAAGATATTGAGCACTTCCAGCTCAGACTTGTAGTGAAAAAACCAGGCTTCTATTTACGGTCGATGCTGATATCAAGCATTGACGCCGGATCTTCAATTGGTTCAAGATGAGTGAAAACTGTAGTAGGGGTATCAGGAAAAAGCATCCGGATATCCTTTTCTATTTTTTCTGCAATATTGTGGCCTTGATGAATATTAAATTTCCCTGGCATCAAAAGTTGGACAAAAATAAATTTTCGTTGTCCCGACTGCCTTGTCATCAGGGAATGAAATATAATATTTTGCTGCTTATATTTTTCGAGGACCTGATTGATCTTATCTGTTTCATCTTTCGAAATAGCAGTATCGAGTAATCCTGAAGCCGACCGTCTTATAAGCTGATATCCCGTCCATATAATATTAATGGCAACTCCTATTGCTACAATTCCATCGAGGACCAGCCAACCTGACAGCTTCACAAGGGCAATCCCCAACAAAACACCTCCGGATGTTAAAACGTCAGTCATAAGGTGTTTACCATCTGCTTCAAGGGTTATTGAATTATTCTTTTTTCCGTTTTTAACCAGGATAGTTGAAACAATTAAATTTATGAGGGATGCACCGATAGCTACCAGTAAACCTAAACCTACGTTTTCCAGAGGTTGCGGATGGAGAATTCTTGGAACAGCTGACCAGATAATACTGAAGGCGGCCAAAACTATTAAACCACCCTCGATCGCACTTGAGAAATATTCGGCTTTGTTATGTCCAAATTCATGTTCCTTGTCAGGTGGTTTTTCTGCCAGATTTAGCATGAATAAGGCAACCACAGCCGCAACGAGATTCACACATGACTCCAAAGCATCCGATAGCAGTCCGACAGAGTTGGTAAGTAAATATGCTGCAAGTTTTAACGAAATGGTTAATAAAGCAGCTACTATGGAAAGGTAGACGTACTTCTTGAGTGACAAAGTTGCCATCGAATAATGATTAATGTCTAAAATAGGAAAAAGAATTCTTTGGGAAGAATAACCATCATATATATTTTGTACCCCTGATTTATAGTTCTGAAGTTTATAAACTCACGCATCATCGATTTACCAAAAATAGTTTAATTTTATTCCACAAAAGTAATTTAAGCAAAAGCTATGAAAAAAGTAGTATTATTTTTGATAATCAGTCTGATATCCGTCAGCTGGACAAGCCATAAAAAGGTCGGAAGTATTTATCGCTATTTCTGGGGAAAAAATGATAATTACAACATATGGATTATTGACGGAAACCGGGTCCGCCAGAAGATATACAAGGAGTGGCTTTACGGAGGTAATGAACAGCGGTATACATTTAATCCCAGAGGAGAAATCTGGATTGACAATGCCATATCAAGCGAAGAATTTGATCTGACTGTAGCACATGAACTCAATGAGAGGCATCTTATGGCGAAATTTGGCTGGACATATCAGGCTTCTCATGATTCTTCGTTAAGGCTGGAATTGGTTATAAGGCATAAAAATGAGGAAATTTGCCGTGCACATGAAGCTTCGTTAAAAAAGGTAGGTGTAACCGATTCATATAATATAAAGGAGATCAAAAATATTCAGGACAGCATTCAGCTTCAGAACATCTATCGTATTCCGGTGGGGAAAAGAGATGGCATTTCGATCTGGGTAGTAGACGGATACCTGGTACGTAAAAATATATATCCCGATTTTGGCTTCAGTGGTAATGATCTGGCTTATCATTTTATACCCTCAGAGGAGATATGGATTGATGGTCAGGTTTCCTGTGAGGAGACTGAATATTCAATCGCTCTTGAAATGATTGAGCATAAATTGATGGAAGAGGGGAAATCTTATAGTGATGCTTATGAGGCTGCAGTTCAAACGATCCAACAACAAAGAGACGCTATGGAAAAGTTACTACAATCTCATTTTAAAATCGCCATCCCCGATTCTCTGTCGCGTGATGCCGGGGTAATTGATCCGGACGAAAAATGACAAAGAGACGTTATTTGCGAAAGCGTGGGATGCTTATTTTAATTTGTAGTTAAATCTCAATAAAGTTGCATTACCGGGCCCTCCTTCATTTGAAATAAGCATATCACCATTATTTAGAAATGTAATACCTTCAGGCTGATTAAATAACTTCGGGTCAAGTCTCTCCATATATTCAAGATTCCCGTCTAAATCAAAAACAAAAAATATTTGTTCTACGCCTGAAATCAGAAAAAGCTTATTTGTTACAGGGTGAATACCTATAGCAGAAGTCCTTAACTCAATTTTTGGTTCAGATTTCTCTTTCTTTTTAGAAGTTACCGGAAGATCAAGTTTATTCTCAGTGGCATATTTTTTAATCGCTTCCAGATCAAATTTAATAACAGGATTATCAAGAAGCCTTTTTGTCTCCAGGCTGAAGCCATAAATGACCCTTTTGTTTATATTCTTTCCTTCAATATTGCTTTTTGGTCCAATCAACAGCATGTTATTCTTTTTATAGTAACAGAGCCCTTCATTATCCTTTGCAGGAATTTCTGATTTATATGATATACTTGTTAATCCGGCAGATTTATAATCTGGTATTTCATATAATATTCCATCACTTCTCAATACAAAGATTTTATTACCTGCCCTTGCTATTCCCTCATAATCGCCATTACCATGAAAAGTAAAATATTCTCTGATATTGTTTTTTGATAAATCATAAATAACCAGGATGCCATTTTCATCCTGTATGCAGGCAATGGTTGAATTGTCTATTTCCGTAATTCCCGAGATTTCATGAAGAATTCCCGGTAAAACATCAATCTTATCCGGATTAGACAGATCATAACCGATAGGATTGTAGTTCCTCCCGGATTTAAAAGTTGGAATGTTGTCGTTGTTATTTTTGAATTTGCATCCGATGATGCTTAATAAAGCAATAAATATGACAGGATTAAATACCAATTTGCTGAAGGAATTCATATTTACGGCTTATTGATTTTCATGTTCTAATAATTCGTCAACATAAAAATGTTAACCCTGGTTTAAAGTTATCAAATTTAAACTTAACCAGAGGCAATAGATTCTGTGAATATAGTAGTCTATCTATTAGCTGCCAAACACAACTTTTCCCCATTAATCTGGATGCTTTTTAGCAATAGCTCTTCTCATTTACTGTGGTCAATTTAAAACGGCCCTATTATGATAAGGCTAATGATTTTTCCAATAAATAGTAATTTAGATTATCTTGTTATGGGAAAAAACTACCCTTAAACGGAACAATAAATGTATTTTACTGGAAATTAGTTGGTCAATTTAACGGAAATATAAATATGAAGACAAATCGTCGCAAATTCATTTCGACTACCGTTGCAGGTGGTCTGGCCGCTGCAGCGTTACCATTATCATACTGTGGAGCAGAGGCAAAATCCAATGATCCTGTAACAGATGTAAAATCAAGGTATGCAAAGCTTGATGAAATACTTAAAAAACCTGTACTAAAAAAGGAACTGTTTACAAACCCGGTAGTCATAGAAACCCTCGAATTGCTATATTTTGAAAAGAGTTTTTTATGCCGGGTACGTTCAAAAGACGGATCAGAAGGAATTTCGGTAGGTCACAGTGATCTTTCTACTCTTTTCCCAATTTTCCTCAAAAAGCTTCAGCCCTATTTTATTGGTCAGGATGCACGGGAACTAGACTTAATTTTAGAAAAGATTTATATCTACGGTTTCAATTTCAGATATAATGGCATTGCACTTGGATTGCCATTAGCGACAATAGAATTTGCCATTCTGGATATGCTTGGACACATAGCTGATAAGCCTGTGGGACAGTTGATCGGAGAAATCCACAATCCTGAAGTTGCTGTATATGTGGCTACTGAATTTCGTGAAAAACCACTGGAAGAGCATTTTGACCTTATTAAAAAAGCAGTAGCTGAATATGATGCTCATGCACTTAAAGTTAAGGTGGGTTATCAGTATGCCGGAACAAAAGATATTCATTATCCCGGAGTACCTGGAAAGACTGAAAAATTAATACCACTCCTTCGTCAGACATATGGTGACGATATGTTTCTCTATGCTGATTCAAATGGCTACTATAGCGTAACTGAGGCTATACGAATTGGTAAGCTTCTGGAAGAATATAAATATAGTTATTTTGAGGAGCCTGTTATGTATGACCATTTTGAAGATATCAAAGAGGTAGCAGATGCACTTACGATACCTATAGCAAATGGTGAGCAGGATCAGAGCTTTGTCCATTTTCGATGGTCTATCGCCAATGATGGTCTTGATATTGTTCAACCTGATATTTATTATTTCGGAGGAATGATTCGTTCTTTGAAAGTGGCACTCATGGCCGATGCATTCGGGAAAACTATTGTCCCTCATATGTCAGGAGGGGGTCTGGGATTTCTTTATGATTATATACTTGTTTCCGCTGTTCCCAATGCCGGAGCTCATCACGAATTTAAGGGACTTGATACAACTGTAATATTTGAATGCCCGACATCGCCATTGAAAATCATAAACGGAAAAATTAAAGTTCCTACCGGACCAGGAATGGGTGTTAATATTGACCCGGATTTTATTAAAAAGCACGAGGTCGTAAAAATGTAAGGAGTTTTTTAATAGTATGCCCTCCTTTTAAGAAACATTGTTATGCACGACAAAACACTATTGACCGGAATCTTTCTCTTCTCCCTGGCTCTGATCTCAAATTGTCAGGAAGCAATAACTAAAGAAAAAAAGATGAAGTTGATTGCTGAGATAGACAGCATACTTCAAAGTCAGGTTGACCAGGACAAAATTCCGGGGGCTGTTATCCTGATCAAAAAAAATACTCAGGTTATTTACCAACATGCATACGGGTATGCACAAAAATATGATTACAACCATAATCTCCTGAACCCGCCGGAGAAAATGACAGTTGATCACCTTTTTGATATTGCCTCACTCACAAAAGTCATTGGAACCACAACTTCGGTAATGTTATTGGCAGATAGAGGACAAATTAATATTGAAGCTCCGGTTTGCAACTACATAAAAGCTTTTAACACACCTGATAAAAAAAAGATCACAATCCGTAATCTTCTCACCCATTCTGCGGGATTGTATGAATGGTATCCACTTTATTACCTTGCTTCAAACAAACAGGAATGTTTCAAAATAACAGGAGAACTTCCTTTAAAGTTTCCCGTTGGAGAACAACGCCGGTACAGCGATCTTGGATTTGTTCTCCTTGGTGAAATTATTGAAATCGTTTCCGGCTTGCCTCTGGAACAATTCATGAAACAGAATATTTTTCAACCACTTGGCATGAAAAATACAGATTTCAATCCCCTCATATCGTTTGGTCCTGTAAAAATTGCGTCCACATCGGCAGGTAATCCTTATGAAAAAAGAATGGTTTATGATTCTACCCTGGGATTCAAAATAAAAGAGATTGATCCTGAACGATGGAACGGTTGGCGAACCTATATTCTCAGAGGAGAGGTAAATGATGGAAATGCCTGGTATGCCAATGGAGGAATTTCAGGAGCGGCAGGATTGTTTTCTACTGCTAACGACCTGCAAAAACTTGTTGATATATTGATTAATAAGGGGATGGTTGGTTCAAAACAATTTATATCAGGCAAGACGATCGAAATATTTCTGACAAAAGACAAATTCAATAACGGTCTTGGCTGGATGATGGATCCCGCTAATTCCTTTATGAAGAATGCGCCCGAAGGTTCATTTGGTCATACAGGATTCACTGGAACCAGCATTACTGTCATACCACATGATAAAATTTCAATTATCCTTTTAATCAACCGGCAAAATACCGGCTTGTTGAACAATGGCGAATATTATAATGTAAATCCTATTCGGTTTCAGGTATTTAAGACTGTATCAAAATATTTGTAGTATGAGAAAGGATTTTACTCCAGCTTTTAGTGTAAATTTTTATCCAGCCAAAGGTGGTCAGGGATATTTGAACTTATTTGATAATTTTAAAAATAGTTCGCTTAGCTTTACAGAACAATTTAAACAGTTATCTGTTTCTTTGATAATGAAAAAGGGTACCTCCATATCATTGGTGCTTTTAATGATTGCAGCAATGTTGCACTTTTCAGTAGCAGCACATTATTGCAGTGGAAAGATTGTGGCTTCGAAGGTATCACTTACAGGTAAGCTGGCAAATTGCGGTATGGAGGGTTCAGAAAAGGAATTACCTCTTCACGGAATAAACTTTTCGAAACATTGCTGTGATGATGTTGTAATTTCTTTTGTAACAGACAATAATTACACCCCGTCGTTCCCCATTGTTCAGAACTCTTTTCAAGACAATTTTCAGATTTTAAGCATACCAGCAGGATATCCAGTTCTCTCTCTTTCAGTTTCAAATTTAATATATACAAATGCAAGCCCTCCCGGGGTAATGATGTTCACTAATGTGGACCTCTCCGACATTTGTGTTTTCCGTATCTGATCCTTTCAGTTCCATTCTGTTTTACAAATGAGATGTTATCCGTATTTGTAATATTTCTTATCTTTCAATCAATCTTTTAGTATTTACAATTTTAATTTTCAAAACAATGAAAAAGAGTCTTTTAGTTATTGGTTTTGTTTTGGTTGCAGTTCTGGCGTTCAACTCATGCGGAAGCGGTTCATCTAAAGAAAAACAATCAACAACAAAGGAGGTAGCAAAGGTTCAATACACCTGTCCGATGCATCCAGAGGTTGTCAGTGATAAACCGGGAAATTGTCCCAAATGCGGTATGGCCCTTGTTGAAAAGAAATAATTGCTCCGGCATCGATTAGCAGGTCACCGGAATCTCCCGGTACTAATCTCTTGATTTGCCGGTGGCCTGTATTAGATTTTAAATTATTAAAAGAAAAACAATCTGATGTTTAACCGATTAGTAAAATACTTTCTCGAAAACAGGCTTATTACTTTTATCTTACTGATCGCTTTCGTGGTTATGGGATTAGTGACTATGCCATTCAATCTGAAATCGGGATTCTTGCCGAGAGATCCGGTACCCGTAGATGCTATCCCTGACATTGGTGAAAATCAGCAGATTGTTGCAACTGAATGGATGGGTCGTTCACCAAAAGACATTCAGGACCAGATAAGCTATCCTTTGACAACTGCTTTACTTGGTATTCCCGGTGTTCAGACTATCAGAAGCACTTCGATGTTCGGAATGTCATTTATCTACATCATATTTAAAGATAATATAGAGTTTTACTGGAGCAGGTCAAGAATCCTTGAAAAACTTAATTCTCTTCCACCGGGAACATTACCTGCCGGAGTGCAGCCTGCACTTGGTCCGGATGCAACAGCTCTGGGTCAGATATTCTGGTACACTCTTGAAGGACGTGATCCTAAAACCGGAAGACCAAATGGCGGCTGGGATCCCTCAGAACTCAAAACTATTCAGGATTTTTATGTTAAATACAGTCTGTCATCTGCCGAAGGTGTTTCTGAAGTAGCATCAGTTGGCGGATTCACAAAAGAATACCAGGTTGATCTCGATCCCAATGCTCTTAAGGCTTACAATGTGTCCGTTATGGATGTTATGAATGCCGTTAAAAATAGCAACCTCGATATAGGTGCCGAAACCATTGAACTTAATAATGTAGAGTACATCATTCGCGGTCTGGGATATGTCAAAAGTCTTAATGATCTTGAATTATCTGTTGTTGCTGTCCGGAACAATGTTCCTGTTCGGATTAAAGATGTGGCACATGTCACTTTTGGTCCTGCCACAAGGCGAGGCGGTCTTGATAAAGCAGGTTCAGAAGCTGTCGGAGCCGTTGTGGTTGCAAGGTATGGCTCTAACCCGATGGAAGTAATTAATAATGTAAAAGATAAGATTAAAGAAATCGAAGCTGGATTACCACAAAAAACTTTGCCTGACGGGTCTGTTTCAAAGGTAACTGTTGTACCGTTTTATGACAGGACGGGGTTGATCAAAGAAACAATCGGTACACTTCAATCTGCTCTTTCCCATGAAATTCTTATAAGTATAATTGTGATTATTGTACTGGTGATGAACCTCAGTGCTTCTATAATTGTCGCCGGGTTACTGCCATTAGGTGTTTTAATAACATTTATTCTAATGCGATTTTTCGGCATTGATGCCAATATTGTGGCATTATCCGGTATTGCAATAGCAATTGGTGTTATGGTGGATATCGGTATTGTGGATGTGGAGAATATTCTGCGTCATCTGGAAATGCCTGAAAATCATGGGATACGCGGCAAAAAACTAATGCAGGTAATTTACCAGGCAACAACGGAGGTAAGAGCTGCTATTGTGACCTCCATAGCGACAACCATTGTAAGTTTTCTTCCCGTGTTTGCATTGCAGGCGCAGGAAGGGAAAATGTTTCATCCGCTTGCCTGGACAAAGACCTTTGCTCTCCTTTCAGCATTCGTTCTTGGTATTATAGTGCTACCGACACTTGTACATATTTTCTTCAACATCCGTTTCGACACTAAAAAAATCAGGAAAATTTGGAATGGGATACTAATAATAGCCGGCATATTCTTTGCAATTGTCTGGCATTCTTTTCCTGTTATTGCATTAACGGCAATTGGCTTGAATAATCTGTTTGATAACTTATGGTCAGAAAAACGTAAAGAATTTCCAAACTATATTAATATAGGCATCACTGTTCTGGTCGCAACATGGTATCTGTCTATCGAATGGCTGCCGCTCGGAGCACACAACAGCGAGTTTGTCAATTTTTTATTTGTTGCAGGAATTGTAACGGTAATTCTTCTTGCCCTGATGTCTATGGTACATTTTTACGAAAATATTCTTCGATGGGCATTACTTAATAAATGGAAGTTTCTCATAATCCCTGCATTTACCTTGTTTTTTGGACTATTAGTCTGGCAGGGTTTTGATAAAATTTTTGGATTTATCGCAACGGGAGCTGAAAAAGCAGGTTGGAAAAGTTTTCGGAATACAGCAGTCTGGCAAGGTCCGGTTAAAATATTCCCCGGTACAGGCAAAGAATTTATGCCTTCCCTGAATGAGGGTTCATTCCTTCTAATGCCAACAAGCATGCCGCATTCAAGTATTGAAAAAAATCTTGGTTATATAGAGACTCTCGATAAACGTCTTACGACAATACCTGAAGTTGAAGTAGCAGTCGGCAAATGGGGACGGGTAAATTCTGCTCTTGACCCTGCTCCGATACAGATGTTTGAAAATACAATTAACTACCGTTCAGAGTATATTCTCGATGAGAATGGCCACCGGATGCAGTTTAAAGTGGACAAAAAGGGCAATTATGTCCTGAAGGGCAATTCAACATACAATCCTGATACTGAAAATTTCAGAGTTATTCCTGAGGATAGTCTTATTGCAGATAACAAAGGAGAATATTTTCGTCAATGGCGGCCGCAAATCAAAAAACCTCAGGATATATGGAACGAAATCGTTAAAGTAACCGATATTCCGGGGCTGACCTCTGCTCCCAAATTGCAGCCCATTGAAACCCGCCTTGTCATGCTTTCGACAGGTATGCGGGCACCGATGGGACTTAAAGTGTATGGTCCCGATCTTAATACAATAGAGGAAGCCGGGATGATGTTTGAGAAAGCTTTAAAGGAGGTACCTTCAATTAAAGCCTCAGCGGTTTTCTACGACCGTGCCGTCGGCGCTCCCTATCTTGAAATAAAACTTAACCGTGAAGCAATGGCCCGTTACGGAATGACAGTAAGCGATGTACAGGAAATATTACAGGTTGCTGTCGGAGGGATGACACTTTCAACCTCGGTTGAAGGCCGGGAACGCTTCCCGTTAAGGGTAAGGTACGCCCGTGAACTGCGGGATAATCCTGAGGATTTAAAACGGATTCTTGTCCCCGCAATGAATGGTGTACAGATTCCACTTGGAGAAATTGCTGATATTGATTATACCCGCGGTGCCCAGATGATCAGGAGCGAAAACACTTTTCTTGTCGGTTATGTCATTTTTGATAAGCTGGAAGGGAAAGCCGAAGTTAATGTGGTAGAGGAAGCCACTAAGATTGTAAAAGGTAAAATTGATTCGG
>Ga0209745_1001855_pt1 | contig 12320 bp, 10 predicted proteins | sample BarGraNGADG00312_FD_184495 | JGI IMG/M metagenome (GOLD analysis project Ga0209745, IMG submission 184495) | Arctic peat soil microbial communities from Barrow, Alaska - Barrow Graham LP Ref core NGADG0004-312 (SPAdes) (version 2) | ecosystem: Environmental > Terrestrial > Soil > Wetlands > Peat... | reverse complement strand
GGACCGTCGAAGACCGAGGTCCGACCGCCGGCGCGGCCGAGCGACGTGCCGTCGGCGCTCGCCTCGACGACGCCCGAGAGCACCACGACTACCGTCTCCCGCTCGCAGCGGCGCTCCAGCGATTCGCCGGCGCCGAGGTCTGCGAGCTCGAGCCCGATGAGGTCGGCGTCGGTTCCGGGCGTGACGAGAGTCCGCATCATGGAGTTCCTTCCGTTTCGAGAGCGGCTCGGGCCGCAGCATCCACGCGATCAGCTGCAGGTCGGCGTTGAGCACGTCGGGCGAGACGCCCTTGGGGATGACGGCGTACAAATTGAGCCACCACCGACGAGTGCTACCCCTTGCTATGCACGGGGCGGAAGGTCTAAGATCTGCGATGGCTGATGGCTAATATATCACCAAGGAGGACACATGGGTACTCTTCGTCAGGGCCTGTGGCGCCGCGTAGCGGTCTTTGCGACCGCTGCCATCGTCGCCGCATGCTCGAGTTCTGGCTCCCCAACGCCGAGCAGCCCGGCATCCGCGGGTCCGTCAGCGGCACCGAGCGTTGCCGTATCGGCGGCCCCGTCCCCGTCGGCCGCCCCGGTCACACTCACGGTCTGGGGGTCGCCCGACTGGAACGCGGCCCAGAAGGCCGAGTTGCAGGCCTTCACAGATACCACCGGGATCAAGGTCAATCTTGAGCTCCCCAAAGACCAGGCGACGGTCATCGCGAAATGGAGCGCGGGCGAGAGGCCCGATGTCATGTTCTACTTCGCGGATGCAGCGCACCTCGTCGCGCTCAACCCGGCGCAGAACCTGCAGGATCTCTCGAACGAGCCGTTCGCAGCGCAGCAGCTCCCGTCCATCCAGGCGGCCATGAAGTTCGACGGTAAGACCTATGCCGCGCTATGGATCACCCCGTACGTCTTTGGCATGCTCTACAACAAAGCCATCTTCACCGAGCTCGGGCTGCAGCCCCCGGCCAATTTCAACGATGTCCTTGCCATCTGCAAGACGATCAAGGCCAAGAAACCCGACGTCGCTCCTGTCTTTGCCGGCGGTGGCGACATGTGGCCGCTGCAGGCCGTGGTTATCGAGATGAACCTCGATGGCGAGCGCGACGGGTCATGGATCAACGGCTTGAACACGGCCACGTCGAAGTTCACGGATCCGGCCTGGCTCCAAGGCGTCCAGGACCTGAAGCAGTTGGTCGACGGCGGGTGCTACAACAAGGATCTCCTCACTGCGACCTTCGAGCAAGAATCCCACACCTTGACAACGGGCAAAGCCGCGATGATCTTCAACAACACCTACGAAGCCGGCGTCATGCTCACCAACGATGGTGCGTCAAAAGTCGACTCCACGGTAGGATTCGTCGGAATCTCCCAGAATAGCAACGCCGCTGGGTTCCAGGGCAGCGCAGGGATCGAAGCACCCAAGACGGGCGACCCGGCGCACGAGGCCGCGGCCCGACAGATGATCAACTTCTATCTCATCGACGGGTACAAGACATTCATCAACGCGTACAATGACACTCCCGTCATGCAGGGTGTCGACGCTCCTGCTGGCATCCCTCAGATCCTAAAGGACGCGAACGCCGCCTACCTCAAGGACGGTGTACCGATTTTCTCGCAGGGCCTTCGGGCCGACTACGGGGACTTCGCCACCGCGCTCAATCAGATGGTGGCGGGCAAGCTCACCCCCGAGCAGGTCGGCCAGGCCATGCAGGCTTCGCTTGAGAAGAGTGCTAAGGCCATCGGTCTGCCTGGATACTAGAGTGTACTCGCCGAGACTCCCCGCGCTCACCTCCAAGGACGCGCGGGGACCTATCGGGCTGCGACGCGGGGAGCGGGTGCTATTCCTGCTCCCAGCGTTCGCGCTTCTGGTCCCGTTCTACATCATCCCGAACGTCCTCAACTTCGCGGTCTCACTGACGAACTGGAGTACGTTCGCCTCGAGGTTCCACTTCATCGGCCTCGACAACTTCGCTGACCTCGCCGCGACCGGGGGGCTTTGGGACGTCATCGGTCGGACCATCGTCTTTGCCGTCGCCGTCACCCTGATCGAGAACGTCGTCGCCCTTGGCCTAGCGGTCGTCCTGGAAGAGCCGAGCCGAGTGAACGTCACCTTGCGAGCGGTCTTCTTCATCCCCGTCCTGATCTCGTCCCTCTCTGCTGCCTACGTCGCAAGAGGCATGCTCGACCCGACGGGTCCCGTCAACCAGGCGATCAGCGCGGTGACAAATCCGCTTGGTCTGGGTCCGTTCACGTTTAGCTGGTTGGGCGACACCAACCTCGTCCTCTTCCTCGTGGCCATGATCCATGCATGGAAATGGGGTGGCACCGTGATGCTCATATACATCACGGGTCTGGCCGCCGTGCCACGTGAGTTGCTGGATGCGGGTCGCGTCGACGGAGCCACATCCTGGCAGCTTCTCCGTCACGTCAAACTGCCGCTCCTCGGGCCCGCGCTTACCTTCAATCTGACGCTGTCGCTCATCGGGGCGCTCGGAGCGTTCGATACGATCCTGGTCTTGACCCATGGTGGACCCGCTCGCGCCACCGAGGTGATCAACTTCAACGTCTGGAGGCTGTTCTCTCAAGGGTATCTCGGTGAGTCTGCAGGACTGAGCATGGTGCTGTTCGTCCTGTGCGTCCTATTCGCGCTCCCGCTCATCATCAGCTTGCGGCGACGAGAGGTCAGACTGTGACAGGCACCACGGAGCGCTCGAAACAGCGTAATTGGCAGCGGGGACGGATCGTCCAATACACCCTCTTGATCGGCCTCGCGGTCGTGACCGTGCTGATCCCACTGTGGATCGTCGTGGTCAACTCCTTCAAACCGCTCGGCGAGGCGAACCAACTCGGCATCGGGCTGCCACAGACATGGAGGATCATCGAGAACTACTCCACGGTCATCAACGAGGGCCAGGTGCTCGTCGGGTTACGGAACACGCTCCTGATCGCGGTCCCGGCCGTGGTGACGCTCGTCTTCTTGAGCGCCCTGTCTGCGTGGATCTTCGCCCGGAGTCGGGGGCGCACGAGCGAGTTCACATACTACGTGTTCATCTCGGGCATTCTAATCGCGCCGGCGGTCGTCACGACCTTGCTCGTCCTGCAGGCCCTGGGAGTCGGCGGTACCCAGTTCGGGATGGTCTTGTTCTACGTCGGTGTTGGCCTGCCTTTTGCGGTATTCCTGATGACCGGGTTCATCAAGACGATCCCCGTCCAGTTCGAAGAGGCCGCCAGGATCGACGGAGCGGGATCGTTCACAGTGTTCAGGCTCGTGATTTTCCCCATGCTCCGGCCGGTTGTGGCGACGACAGCGTTCCTCTTCTTGCTGAACATCTGGAACGATTTCCTGTATCCGTTTATCTTCCTGCCTGGCGGCGACCGACAGACGCTGACTATGAGCCTCTACAACTTCGTCCAGGGCCAACTCTTTACGATCAACTGGAACCTGCTCTTTGCCGACGTCGTTTTGGTCAACCTGCCGTTGATCATCGGATACCTGTTTGTGCAGCGCCAGTTGGTGACCGGTCTCCTGGGTGCCGCTAGTAAGTAGTCGAGCAGCGCCGGTCGCGCGATCGTTCGGTCACGGCCGGTATTCGCCCAAGCGTCGATGGCTAGGGCTCGATTAACGAAGAGCAGCGGGCTCCTGATCGATGATTGATCTCGTGCGCAACAGGTGACGGGTTGCTTGGTGAGGCGTGATGTGTGATGTGTGATAGACTCCGATTAGTGAGGGCGCGTTGGAGGGCCATCTTCGATGTCTAGCGAGCCGTTTCCGTCGCGGTCTCCTTGGCGCGTCGCCATCGTCGGCTGTGGGAATGTTGCCCTTGACGACCATGCGCCGGCCTATCTCGCCCTCCCGAAGCTCTTCCGCGTCGTCGCCGCCGCGGACCCATCGCTGGAGCGCCGCCGGATTGTGGCCGAGCGGCTCGGTCTCGACGCCGCTGCTCGGTACGAAAACCTCGAGGATGTGCTCGGAGCGACGGATGTGGACGTCGTCGACGTGTGCACGCCGCCAGGGCTCCATCGGAGCATCGTCGAAACTGCGGTGGCGCACGGATGCCATATCCTATGCGAGAAGCCGCTCGCGACGACACCGAAGGATGCCGAGGCCATCGTCAGTGCCGTCGCCGCAGCCGGCGTGACGCTTGGGATGGTCCACAACTACCTGTGGTTCCCCGAGGTGATCGCGACCAGGGCTCTGCTCGCCGACCACGCAATCGGAGAGCTTCAGGTGATTCTCATCGACTCGCTCGGCGGTGACGACAATCCGAGTGCAGCCGGGTACCGGCCGCGCTGGCGCCATGAATCCACGGCGGGTGGCGGCGTGCTGATGGACCTCGTCCACCTGGTTTATCTGGCCGAGGCGCTGCTCGGCGGACCGATCGAGCGGGTGACTGCGACAGTCGACGCCGTCGACCCTGACGCCGTCGTCGAGTCGCTCGCGCTCTGCCGCTTCGATGCGGCGTCGGGATCGGCATTGGTAAACGTCGGATGGGGCGTCGGTCCTGGCGGGCTCCGCGCCAGCGGAAGCAACGGATGGATCGAGTTCCGATATCGGGACGGCGCAACGGGGCCGTACGTTCCCATCGAGGTCGCGTCACTGACGCAGCGCGGGCGCGAGCCGGTCCCGATCGAGCTCGACGATCGACGCGATACCCACCGCGCTGCCCTCGAGAACTTCGGACGCGCGCTGCTGGAGGGTCGCACGCCGGTGGCCGACGCCCGCGCCGGCGCTCGGGCGGTCTCCCTGACCGTCGCGGCCTATGAGTCGGCCGCGCTCGGCGTGACCGTTCCGGTCCCCCTCGATCCCCTGGATCCCGTCTTTCAGGCTGGCGTGTCCGGCGTCGCGGAGCTGGACCTCCCCACTTGGAGCATGGTTCGTCGACGCGGACTGTTCGGGGCCAAAGGGCCGTAAGGATGGACATTGGCCTGTACACGGACTCGGTCCCTGACCTCTCCTACGGTGCCGCTCTCGACCTCGCGGTCGACATCGGGGCTACCGCCGTCGAGATCGCGACCGGCGGGATGTCCGTGGCGCCCCACCTCGACCTGGACCTTCTCTTGCGCGATCGCGCGGCCAGGGAGCGGTGGGTGATAGAGCTCCAGCATCGAGGCCTTCGCCTTGCGGCGCTCAACTGCTCGGCATGGCTTCTTCACCCCGTGCGAGGCGATCGCAGCCGCTCCGTGGTTGAGCGGACGATGCAGCTTGCGGGTTTGCTCGGGATCCGGAAGATCGTCACGATGTCGGGCCTTCCGGGCGACGGGGACGGCGCGACGACGACGAATTGGAGCTGGTCGACCTGGCCTACGGACGCGGTCGAGCTTCGCGAGCGCCAATGGGACGCGGCGCTTGAGCTGTGGGACGGACTCGTCGACGTGGCGCGGCATGAGGGCGTCACGCGAATTGCGCTGGAACTCCATCCATGGCAACTCGTATTCAATGTGCCGACGTTGCAGCGCTTGCGAGCGGCGATCGGGCCGGAGATCGGGGCGAACCTTGATCCATCGCACCTGTTTTGGCAGCAGATGGACCCAGCGGCGGTTATCACGGATCTCGGTGGTGCCGTCCATCATGTTCACCTCAAGGACACCGTTCTCAACCCCGCTCGTGTCGCGCTGAACGGGGTCCTCGACCATACCTCGGACCCATCTCAACGAGCCTGGACATTCAGGGCCGTCGGGCTCGGCCACGACGCCGCAACATGGTCGGGGATCCTCGACGCGCTGCGCCGGGTGGCCTACGACGACGTTCTATCGATCGAGAATGAGGACCCGTTCCTGATGCCGGTCGAGGGAGTCCGGACGGCGGCCTCGTTCGTCCGCGAATGTCTTGGTCGTAACGCCTGACAGCCGCCGGCTTCTGAGAACCTAGTGCATCAGGTCGTCTACACTCCTTGGCCATGAGATCCCTGTTCCACGACGGCAATCTCGAGCTCCGGTCGCTGCAACAGCAGATCCATGACCGGCTCCTCAGTCGCATCCTGCGTGGTGAGCTCGCACCTGGGGATCGGATCTCGCCCCCCGGGATCGCAGCCAGTCTCGGCGTCAGCATCACGCCGATTCGGGACGCCGTGAACCAGATGGCGGCCGAGGGTCTCGTCACGGTCACGCCACGCCGTGGGACGATCGTCTCGCCGATCTCCATCCGTGACATCGTGGAGATGTACGAAATCCGGCTCACGCTGGAGCCGCGTGCAGCTCAGCTTGCCGCCGGGCGCGTGAGCGATGACCAGCTCACGCACCTAAGCGAGCTCGCCGAGTGGCTGGAATCGGGCCCGGCAGCCGCAGACGCTCGCATCGAAGACCTCGAGACGTACCTTCAAGAGATCTCAACCGATGCGGAGTTTCACTCGGCCGTGGTCTACTCGGCGGGCAACCGTCGTCTGAGCACGCTGTACGACGGCCTGCGTCCGCACGTGCTCGTTGCGCGAACGGTCTTCCCTCGCCACTACCGCGGCCAGCCACATCGCCGCGGCGAGCACCAACGGATCGTCGACGCGATCGCTGCACGTGACGGCTTCGCAGCCCGGGACGCGATGGTGGCCCATCTCGAATCGGCGCTCGCTGACACGATGCGTTACGTGGAGGAGTCCGGCGACCAGGCCGGGGTCGTGCCGACGTCATCGTCACGATGACTCCCGGCTCGCAGTCGGCCGCACTGTCGCCGGTGACCGTGTTCGAACGACGTTATGCGTCGCAGCCGCGTGCCATGACCGCGCCTATGACAGTCGAGGGTGCCGCTTGGGACTCATGGAGGGCCCGGTTTTGCGAACGCTTGTCGGAGCGGCTCGGTGTCCGCCCTACGCACGGATCCCGACCGGGATTCGAGGTCCTCGATGAGACGCGCCTTGACGACCACCGCCGGCTTCTTCTGGCCGTGGAGTCGGAGCCTGGCGTCGTCGTCCCGACATGGCTGCTCGTGCCCAACGGACGGGAGGCCGCCGGGCCAGCGGTGATCGCGGTTCATGGGCACGGAAGCGGCGTCAACGAGATCGTCGGACTGCGGCCCGACGGTTCGGCACGCACGGACCCGGCCGGCTACCAGCGGGACTTCGCTCTCGCTCTCGTGCGGCAAGGGTTCGTCGTCGCCGCCCCAGAGATGCTCGGATTCGGGTCGCGTCGTGACGCCGCGGATGCGGCCCTGGGTGATGATGCGAACTCGTGCCGGACGATCGCCATGTGGTCCCTGATGTTTGGCACGACCGTCATCGGCCAGCGCGTCCTCGATCTCGTCCGAACGCTCGACATGCTCGCCGACCGCGATGATGTCGACGCGTCCGCCATCGGGATCTTCGGTATCTCGGGCGGGGCGACCGCCTCGTTGTTCGCGAGCGCGGTCGACGACAGATTCGCCGCGGTGGCCCTGAGCGGATACGTCACGTCGTTCCGGGCCAGCGTGTTGTCGATGGAGCACTGCATCTGCAACGTCGTCCCGGGCCTGTTAGCTGACGCCGAGATGGTGGACATCGCGCTCAGCCTGACCCCGAGACCGCTCCTCCTCGAAGCGGGGCGTAGCGATCCGATCTTCCCGATCGCCGCGGCGGAGGCGGCTGCGCGACGGATCCGGGAGGGCTACACGGCGCTCGGCGCCGGCGACCGATTCGAGCTCGACGTCTTCGACGGTGGGCACGAGGTGTCTGGCGCCCGCGCATTCGACTTCTTGACCCGGTGGCTCACCCGTTAGTCGAGCTGCACGGTGCGTCCCGTTCGTGCGCTTCGGTGCGCCGCCTCGATCACCCGGATCGTGTCTCGCGCGGCCTCGGCGGTGACCGGCGGATCGATCCCGTCTCGGATCGCGCGCGCGAGCGCTCGGTAGTACGACGCATAGGTCGTGCTGGCTCGAGGTACTGACGCGACGGTGGTCGCTCGTCCCGTCTGCCGGACGAGACGAGCGGGAGCCGCGGGCCCGATCGGTGCAAACGGGCCAAGCCCCGCGTCAAGGACCCGCTCCTGTCCGTCGCGTCCTCCCTCGACGACCAGCGAGCCGTACTCTCCGTGGACTTCGAAAGTTGGGCCCGCCAGTACAGTACGCTCCGACCCCAGCAGGATTACCTCCACATCGCCGTGATCCAGCAACAGGACGAACGCGTGGTCCGGCCGCCCGTCCGCGGCCGTCAGGCGGGCGGTGACGGCGCGGGGCAAGCCGAAGAGCGCGACCGCCTGGTCGATGAGGTGGCTCCCGACGTCGAAGAGCAGGCCGCTACCCGGACCTGGCGTGCGCCTCCAGTCGTCCGCGACGGGGTGAGCGAGGAATTCGAACCGCGCTATGTAGCGCCGGACCCGCCCGAGTCGGCCCGACGAGACGACTTCGCGCACCGTCTGAAAGTCATCGTCCCAGCGACGGCTGTGAAAGACACTCAGGACCCGGCCTGTCGATCGCGCTAGCGCGATGAGTCGGTCGGCCTCCCGCACGGTCGGTGTGAACGGCTTGTCGACCACGACATGACGTCCCGACCGGAGCGCGTGTGTGGCCAGCCTCGCGTGGGTCGCATTCGGCGTCGCGATGATCACGAGTTCGACGGCGTCGTCGCGAAGGAGCGACGTGAGGTCGGGCGCGACGCGCACATGGGGCAGTCGCTCGCGAATGCCGGGGTCCCGTCGGTCGGCAACCACGCGAAGGTCGAATTCGGGAAGAGAGGTCAAAAGCGGGCTATGAAAGACGCGACCCGCTATGCCGAACCCAACGAGCCCGACGCCGATCGGATCGCTCACCGCCCTACGTGGCCTGTCCACATCCAAGCCGCTATCCTACCTGATATGTGCTATATCATAGTTGCATGCTGATCCCGACCCGGCTGCGTTGTGAGGACCTCATCGACCCGCTCGGGATCGACGTCGTCGTGCCGCGGCTTTCCTGGCAGTTCGCCGGCGACGACGAGCAGCCTCGCGGCCGGCGACAGACTGCGTACCAGATCGCGGTCGCCTCTCATCGCGATCTACTAGAGGCGGGCGAGCCGGACCTCTGGAATAGCGGGATCTTTCAATCGGATGCGACCGTCCAGATCGCGTACGCAGGTCGACCGCTCAGCTCGCGCGATCGCGCGTACTGGGCGGTCCGAGTCTGGAGCGGCGATGGGTCGACCTCGGAATGGAGTGCTCCCGCGCGCTGGACGATGGGGCTCCTGCGGCCCGACGACTGGCAGGCGCGTTGGGGGGGACGCGATGAAGACGTGCGGCCTGACAGTCTCCCGGCGAGGTACCTGCGCCGCGAATTCGAGCTCCCAGCCGATGCCGTGTCCGCCAACCTGTACGTGAGTGGGCTCGGCTTCCATGAGGTCCTGGTGAACGGCGAGGCGGTGTCCGACCACCGGTTGGACCCGGCCTTGAGCAACTACCACCAGCGCGTGTTCTACGTGACCCATGAGATCGCCGGTCTCCGTCGAGGACCGAACGCGATCGGCGTGGTCCTCGGGAACGGTCGGTTCTTTGCTCCGCGTCACGTAGCGGCGAACGTGCCGAGGCCGCGTGGCCCGAACCCGGAGGATTGGTTCGAGCCGTACGCCGCCACGGACTTTGGCTACCCCAAGCTCCTGCTCCAGCTCGAGGTTGCCACCGTCGACGGCGGTCGGCACACGATCTCGACCGACGGCAACTGGCGCCTGACCACGAACGGGCCGATCCGGGCGAACAACGAATATGACGGCGAGGAATACGACGCGCGCCAGGAACTCACCGGCTGGAGCAAGCCGGGTTTCGACGATGGCACCTGGGAGACCCCGGACCTGGTCGACCCGCCCCCGGGCGTGCTGCAGGCGCAGATGCTCGAACCTGTGCGCGTCCTCGGGGAGCTGCGACCGGTCATGATCACACCCATGTCCGCCCGGAGCCGGATCGTCGACTACGGGCAAGCCATCTACGGCGTCTCGCGCATCACCGTCCGCGGTCCGCGGGGTGCCCGCGTCGTGCTGCGAGGCGCCTACGGATTGTGGCCCGATGGACGGATCCGTGTCGAGGACAACCGGACGGCGCGAACCACGGACATCTATGTTCTCGCCGGCCACGGCACGGAGACGTGGGATGCTCGGTTCCGGGGCCAGGGAGCCCGGTTCCTCGAGGTTACGCTAGACCCGGGCGTTGAACTCGAGGCGATAGTCGGGCTATCGCTGGGCTCGGACTGCCGTGCGGTAGGCGAGTTCACATGCTCCGACACACTCCTCCAGCGCATCTGGCGGAACGTCTGGTGGGGACATCGGAACTACCACCGGAGCGTGCCGATGGAGCCGGATCGCGACGAGCGGCAGGGCTGGCTCGGCGACCCCGCCAAGGACTCGGAGAGCGACGGCTACAACTTCGATGTCGCGGCGTTCTACCGCAAGTGGCTCGACGATATCCTCCTCGAGCAGCGGCCGGACGGCGAGATTCCCGAAGTCGCCCCCTCCTTCTGGGAAGCGTACCACGGCGATCTCGTTTGGCCGAGCGTCGTCACGGTCCTGCCCGAGTGGCTATACGACTTCTATGGCGACCGACGCGCAGTCGAACGGGCCTACCCGGCGATCGTCCGCTGGCTGGAATTCGTCGAACGTTCAGCGCTGCCAGATGGGACGTACGATCGCTGCCAGTACGGCGACTGGTGCGACGTCTCGACGATCGAGCTCGCGGGGGAGCGACCGACCGGCTCGACAGCGCGTCCGCTCATTGCCACCGCCTACCAGGCCAACAATCTCCGGATCGCCGCTCGTTTCGCCGCAATGCTCGGATTTGACGGTGCCGCGGCGCTCTATGCTCGCCGCGCGGCGAAGATCCGCGACGCCTTCAACCGTGTCTTCTACGACCCCAAGCGGGGCATCTACGGTAGCGGCAGCCAGACGTCTCACGTCCTCCCCCTCGCGTTGGGCCTCGTGCCTGCCTCCGAGGTCGAGCGCGTCGTCCTCCACCTCGTGGATGAGATCGTCGTGCGCTGCGACGGACACGTGTCGGGTGGCCTCATTGGGATGCAATGGCTCATGCAGACACTCACGAAGATCGGCCGACCCGACCTCGGGCTGCTCGTCGCCAGCCAGACCACCCGTCCGGGATGGGGCTACATGGTCGAACATGGCGCGACGACCATCTGGGAGCGCTGGGACTCCGACACCGAGGGGCCCGGGATGAACAGCGAAGCGCTCCTCATCCTCGCCGGGAACCTCGGATCGTGGTTCTACCAGACGATCGCCGGGATCGAGCTCGATTCGTCGGAGCCGGCGTGGCGACGCGCGCTCCTCCGACCCCGGCTCGTCGGGGCGATCAGCGCCGCGCGCGGTGCGCTCGACACCGTTGTCGGCCGGTACGTCAGCGATTGGCGCTGCGACGATGGGTCCGTTGAGTGGACGGTCACCGTCCCGCCCAATGCCACGGCGACGGCATGGGTCCCGACGGACGACCCTGACCGCGTGACGGAGGCCGGAGACCCCGTCGCGACGAGTGACGGCGTCCGGGTCCTCGGTCGCGAACCTGGCGCGGTTGTGCTCGAGCTCGTCGGGGGCACCTACCGATTCAAGGCGCCACTCAGGATCCCGACGAGGCTGGGTCTACTGGAGGTTGACGAACGGGCCCGCCGTGCACGAGAAGCTTGCTCCCTGGAATGAAGCGTGCGTTCTCCGTGCACACGAGGCGACGATGGACGCCACATACTCGGGATCGCCGACGTCCTAGAAGCGGACCTAACCCCGGATCCACCGAACGCCCGGCGTGATTCACGATCCGGGACACGCAACCAGGTGCCCTTCTGAGTTGGGAAGATGGCGGTGATCAAGCTGCCAAGACCCAACGAGAAGGACACCTGATAGATGCGATCATCCCACGGTCTCGATCGGCTCGCCACGTCCTTTGACGACGACCGCCTGGTGGCCGACGCGGGGCTCCTCCTGCCGGCCACGCTCGCCGCGCACCTCGGCCTCAAGGAGCTCGTCGAGGAGCACCTCGACCTCGGGCAGGCGCCGGGCCGGGCCAACCCGGGCGACAAGCTCCTGAGCCTTGTCATGTCGGCGCTCGCGGGTGGTGACTGCATCGACGACGCGGACGCCCTGCGGGCCGGCGGGACGGGACGCGTCCTTGGCCACGTGGTGAAGGCCGCCTCGACCCTGGGCACGTTCCTGCGAAGCTTCCGGTGGGGCCACGTCCGCCGCTTGACGCCGTCAGTCGCGAGCTCATCGCGCGGGCCTGGGCGGCCGGTGCCGGACCCGGCTCGACTCCCTTCACCATCGATCTCGACTCGACGATCTGCGAGACGTACGACCTGGCCAAGGAGGGCGCTCTTCACCACGGATACACCGGCGTGCGCGGCTATCACCCCCTCCTCGCGGTCGCGGCGGGCACCGGTGACGTGCTGATGGCGCGCCTGCGCGAGGG
>Ga0209745_1001854_pt1 | contig 12323 bp, 10 predicted proteins | sample BarGraNGADG00312_FD_184495 | JGI IMG/M metagenome (GOLD analysis project Ga0209745, IMG submission 184495) | Arctic peat soil microbial communities from Barrow, Alaska - Barrow Graham LP Ref core NGADG0004-312 (SPAdes) (version 2) | ecosystem: Environmental > Terrestrial > Soil > Wetlands > Peat... | reverse complement strand
TCGCCCGGTGCCACCCGGAAGGTGACATCGTCGACGGCGACGCGGCTGCCGAAGCGCCGGGTGAGATGGGCCGCCTCCAGCATCGCGATGCCCCGCTCCGGCATCGCGATGCTCCGATCCGGCAACGCGGTGCCCCACTCCGGCATCGCGGTGCTCGGCTCGAGGTGACTGATGGGATCCTCCTCCTCGTGTCCGGATGCCAGCCTCCAACGCGCCCATCGCGAGCGGTAGGGACCAAGGTCCCGTCCGGTCCGCGGTTCGGGCGCCACACCTGATCTGCGTCGGTGTCGGTGGCACGTCGTAGCCTGCAGCCAACATTCGGATGGTGCTGGGAACGGGGAGGTGAGCATTGTGAATCGGATTGAGGGACAGCTGGTTCTGAGCCCCACGGACCTCACGAAGCACCTCGCCTGCGCGCACGTCACCACGCTCGACCTGGCGGCGCTCGATAACCCGGGCGGCGGGGCCGGAGCGAAGATCGCTGACGACGCCCTCAACCTGGTGTTCAGCAAGGGCATGGACCATGAGCGGGCCTATCTCCTGCGCCTGCGCGAGGCGGGGCTGGAGGTCACCGAGATCCCTACGCGGTTCGACGTGACCGGCCGCATCGAGGCGGAGCAGGAGACCCTCGCCGCGATGCGCACAGGGGTGGACGTGATCTACCAGGCGACCTTCTACGACGGGAGTTGGGGCGGCCAGGCCGATTTCCTGCTGCGCACCGATCGACCCAGCGACCTCGGCGAATGGTCCTACGACATCGCCGACACCAAGCTTGCCCGTCGGCTCAAGGTGCCCGCGCTGCTCCAGATGGCCACGTATGCCGAGCGGCTGGCTCTGCTCCAAGGGGTTCATCCCGAGTTCCTCAGCGTCGTCACCGGCGACGGCGTCGAGCGCCCCTGGCGCCTGGCCGATGTGGCGTCGTACGCCCGCAGAGCTCGAAGCCGACTGCGCCTGGCCGTCGAAGCTCGACCCGCCACCCAACCAGTGCCGGTGGCTCACTGCTCCCAGTGCCGATGGTCGACTCGTTGCTGTGACCTCTGGGAGGCGGCCGACGACCTCTCGCTGGTCGCCGGGATACGCAAGGACCAGCGGCAAACCCTTGTGGATGCAGGGATCGCGACCGTCGCTGATCTCGGCAAGGCCGATCCTGCCGACCTCCCGCGCAGCATCGGTAGGCCCTCCCGGGAGCGGCTCACCCAGCAGGCCCGCCTGCAGGTGGCCGAGCGCACGACGGGTGCGCCGACATACGAGCTGCTCTTGCCCGAGCCGGGCAAGGGTCTGCTTGGGCTGCCCACGCCCAGCCCAGGAGATGTCTATCTCGACTTCGAGGGCGACCCCTTCGCTCATGGCGGGGCGGGCCGTGAGTACCTCGCGGGCCTGTGGGACCGCGAGGGCACCTTCACCTCGTGGTGGGCGCACAGCTTCGAGAGGGAGCAGGTGCTCACCGAGCAGCTCATCGATCATCTGATCGCCAGGCTCGAGGCCGATCCCGACATGCACGTTTACCACTACGCGGCCTACGAGCAGACGGCGCTCAAGCGCCTGACCGGCCGCCACGGGACGCGTGAGACCGAGCTCGACACCCTCCTGCGCGGGGAGCGGTTCGTCGACCTCTACGCCGTGGTGCGGGGCGGGATCCGGATCAGCAAGGCGTCCTACTCCATCAAGAAGCTCGAGGACTTCTACTGGGGCCAGACGCGCTCAGCGGGCTCGGACGCCGAGGTCGCCGACGCCATGACCAGTGTCGTCGAGTACGAACGGTTCCTGGTCGAGGAGGACACGGCGGTCCGCGACTCGATCCTGGGCTCGATCGAGGCCTACAACCGCGAGGACGTGCGTTCGACCCACGACCTGCACGCGTGGCTGGAGCTGCGGCGCGACGAGCTCGAGGCCGTCCACGGGGCTCAGGACCGGCCCGAGGTGAAGGACGGTCAGGCCGGTGACGAGTCCTCCGCCGCTGAACAGGCCGAGGCAGATCTGGCCGAACGCCTGCGCGACGCCGGGCAGCCCTTGCTGGCAGGACTGGTCGGCTGGCACCGGCGAGAAAACCGCCCCCGGTGGTGGGAGTTCTTCCGGGTCGAGGATCTGGACGACGAGATGCTGGTCGAGGACGGTTCGACGATCGGTGGGCTGTCGGCGCCGGCGCAGGTGGGTGCGGTCAAGGCGTCGTTGCTGTGGCGCTATGACTTCGAGGCACAGGACTGCAAGCTCTCGGTCGGCCACCAGGCCCACGACGTCGACCAACCTCAGGCGGCATTGGGCGAGGTGGTCGAGCTGGATCCCGTGGCCGGCTACATCGTGCTGAAGAGGTCCAAGAAGCGCGAGCCGGCACAGCCACGGGGGTTCGGGCCGGAGGGTCCGATCAACGTCAAGGTGTTGCAGGCGTCGATCGCTCGAGTCGGCACGCAGGTGCTGGCGGGTGAGTCGCCTTTGGGCAGAGCGCTTCTGGAGCGCCAGGTGCCACTGCAGCTCACGGTGAGCGCGGAGGAGACGCCATCGGATCTGGTGGTCCGCGCGGGTCGGGCCCTGTCCGGGCAGGTCCTGGCAGTGCAGGGCCCTCCCGGTTCGGGCAAGACGACCACGGGTGCGGCGTTGATCCGGGCGCTGCTCGACGACGGGCTCAGGGTCGGCGTCACTGCCCTCTCACACAAGGTCATCAACAACCTGCTGGTGAAGGTGGATCGCCCGGCCTTGCAGAAGTGGGACGAGCAGGAAGACGGCGGTTCGGACCAGATCACCGTCGTGGGCACGAACGACGCGGTCGTCGGTGCCCTGTGCGGCATCAACTTCTCTGGCGCCACGGCGAACCTCGTCGGTGGGACCGCGTGGCTCTGGGCCCGTGCGGACATGCAGGACCTGGTTGACGTGCTGGTGATCGACGAGGCCGGGCAGTTCTCGTTGGCCAACGCCGTCGCCGTCTCCTCAGCCGCCCGGTCCATGGTCCTGCTCGGCGACCCTCAGCAGCTGACCCAGCCGACGCAGGCGGTCCACCCCGACGGGGCGGGCATCTCCGCATTGGACCACCTGCTTGACGGCCACGACACGATCCCCCCCGACCACGGAGTGTTCCTCGACAAGTCGTACCGGATGCATCCTGCCATCACCGAGTTCGTGTCGCAGACCTCGTACGACGGCCGGCTGGCCCCAGTCAAAGGGCTTGAAACGCAACGGATTGCGGCTGGGGGAGCGCTGTCCGGGTCGGGCCTGCGGTGGATTCCCGTCGCCCATGAGGGCAACGACTCGGCCAGTGACGAGGAGGCCGAGGTGGTCGCCGGGCTTGTCGCCGATGTATGTCGAGGCACCTGGTTCGACGCCAAGGGAGTTGAGCACCACCTGACATTGCACGACGTGCTGGTCGTGGCGCCGTACAACCGGCACGTCGCCCGGTTGCTGCACAAGCTCCCAGTCGGCGCGAGGGTGGGCACGGTGGACAAGTTCCAGGGGCAGCAGGCGCCCGTGGTGGTCTACTCGATGGCCAGCTCCAGCGCGGCCGAGGCGCCGCGCGGCGTCGAGTTCCTCTATGACCTGCACCGGCTCAACGTCGCTGTGTCGCGGGCCAAGGCGTTGACCTGCATCGTCGCCAGCCCCGATCTGCTCGATGCCGAGGTGTACACCCCTGAGCAGCTGCGTGCCGTCAACGCGCTGTGCCATTACGTCGAGGAATCCACCTCCGCGGGAGGAGACCTCACGGACTGAAGGATCTTGCACGGCTGACGGCTGCATCAACGCATCATGAGCAGTGATGCTATGATGCAACAATGAGAACGACCATCACGCTCGACGCTGACGTCGAGGCACTACTGAAGAAGCTCATGAAGGAGAGGGGACTGTCCTTCAAGGAGGTCGTGAACTCCTGCCTGCGCGCCGCACTCAGTCCGGCCGCGCCACGCGTCGACTATTTCTTCCCGACGTTCGACCTGGGAGCGCCAGCCGTCGACACCGTCCACGCGCTCCGCCTGGCGTCGGATCTGGAGGACGAGGAGACCGCTCGCGAGATGAGCGTCGGGCGGTGAAGATCGTCGACGCCAACGTCCTGCTCTATGCCGTCAACCGTCAGTCGGTCGAGCACGCCGCGGCTCATCGTTGGTTGACAGGTGCCTTGTCGGGCAACGAGGTCGTCGGCCTGCCGTGGGTCAGCCTGCTCGCGTTCATCAGGCTCTCCACCAGCAGGCGTATCTTCGCCGCGCCGTTGCCTCCCGCCGATGCCATGACGGTGGTCGAGTCCTGGCTTGCCCAACCTGCCGCAGTCACGGTCGAGCCGACCATCCGCCATTCTTCGGTGCTGCGCGGTCTGCTCGTGCAGGCGGGGACCGCAGGCAACCTGACGACGGACGCCCACATCGCAGCGCTCGCGATCGAGCATGCTGCCACGGTCGTCACGTTCGACCGCGACTTCGAGCGATTCGACATCCGGGTGCAGCTGCCGACCTGAGGGCGTGTGGGGTCAGCCGAGACGGCGTCCGAAGAAGCCAGCCAGCTGGTCATACAGCGGCGCGTCCTCGGCAACGTCGATCTCCGGGCCGAAAGCCTTGCCTTCGTCCTCGCTACCGCGGAACTGAGGCCGCAGGGTTGCCCGCGCCCACGCGAGTGCCGTGTCCCCGACCTCCGAGTCCAGATGTGTGGACTGCCCCGTGGCGACGGCCAGGTCCCAGCCGTGGACGGCGAGCTCGGCGATCTGCTGGTCAACGGGGAAGCGCTTGGCGACCTCGCCCATGCCGGGCAGCTCGACGGTGCCGCTCAGGTCGCCGGCGGCGCGCCAGGCCCGGACCAGAGCGGTGGCGCCGGCCCGGTAGGCGTCGATGTAGTCGCCTTCGACGGCGGCCCTGGGGGCGGACCAGTCGGGCGTGCCACCGGACGCCCGTTCGGTGAACTGTGCGAGGTCATGGACGAGGTGGGCAACCAGCTCGGTGACATCCCAGGAGCGGCAGGGCGTGGGCAGGTGCTCCTGGTCATCGCGGACGCCCGCGATGATGGCTCCGGTCTGGTCGAGTGCCAGCAGCAGCAAGGTCACGGGGTCGGTGGTCACGGTCATCGTCGCCTCCAGAGAGCTCAGGTGTGCCAACTTCGGCCAGTATGGCGATTGTGTCGCCCCAGGCGCTGGTTCGGTAGCCGGACCGGGCATGCTCGTCCTCATGGACACGACGTGGGACATCGAGGGCATCCGTTCGCACTATCCGGCGCTCAAGGGCGGCACGGCATACCTCGACGGTGCCGGCGGGACGCAGGTCCCCGAGAGCGTGATCGAGGCGATCTCCGAGGCCCACCGGTCGGGACTGAGCAACCTTGGCGGCCCGTTCGCAGCCAGCCGTCGCTCGATGAAGCTGATCGCCGACGCCCGAGCGGCGGTCGCGGACCTCACCGGCGGCGAGGCAGGTGGGGTCGTGCTCGGACCGAACATGACGACACTGACCTACCGCATGGCCGCGGCGTTGGCCAAGACCTGGGCGCCCGGCGACGAGATCGTCGTCTCAGAGCTCGACCACGACGCCGACGTCCGGCCGTGGGTGCAGGCCGCGGCCACCGCGGGCGTGACCGTGCGCTGGGCACGGGTAGATCCGCAGACCACCGATCTACCGGCCGGGCAGTATGCCGAGCTGGTCACCGCGCGCACGAGGCTCGTTGCCGTGGCTGCGGCCTCGAACCTGATCGGGACCGTCACCGACGTCGCCGCGATCAGCCAGATCGCCCACGCCGCAGGGGCTTTGGTCTACGTCGACGCGGTTGCCGCCGCCCCGCATTTCCGGCTGGACATGTCTTCGCTGGGCGCCGACCTCATCGCCGTCTCGGCCTACAAGTGGTGCGGTCCGCACGCGGGAGCGGTCGTGGCCTCGCCTGACCTGCTGGAGACACTGCGGCCCGACAAGCTCGAGCCGTCGTCCAACGACGTGCCCGAACGTTTCGAGCTCGGCACCCCCGGTCTGGCCAACATGGCCGGCATCACCGCGGCCGTGGACCACCTCGCCGATCTCGTTGCAGGAGAGGGGAATCGGCGCCAGCGACTCGATCGAAGCTACGCGGCCCTGACCGGCCGGGAGGATGTCCTGGTGCGGGGCACGATCAGCCGGCTCACCGGCATACCCGGGGTTCGGATGGTCGGCGCACCGACCCGGCGCACGGGGACCATCTGTTTCACGGTGGACGCCATAGCGCCGGACGAGGTCGCCGCACGACTGGGGGAGCTGGACATCAGCGTGTGGAGCGGCCACGCCTACGCGTGGGAGCTCACTCGGGTGTTGGGGATCCGCGACACCGGTGGCGCGGTTCGGGTCAGCCTCTCGCCGTACACCGCTGGGTCGGACCTCGACCGGTTGGTCGCGGCCATGACGGCGATTGCGGGGTAGTCGGGCGCCGCACTGAGCGCGGGCGCCACCCGGCAAACGGGTGACTGTGGATAAGCGTGAAGGAGGACCGTCGGGTCCGGCAGGCTGCCAGGCATGACTTTGACCAGTGCTTCGAGCGTCGAAACCCAAGATGTGCCGATCGAGCTGGGTCACGCCGTCCACGAGCTTGTCGCGCACCAGATCGACGTCGACGAGTTCGCCCGGCGATTCCTGGCCTCGCGCGTCTACACGTTGAGCCCGGTGAACCCGGGACTGTTCGTCATGTCGCGCCCCAGCGGGTCAGCGATCGCACCGGTCTGGTCGACGGTCAGGGGGCTGCGGCGAGTGATGGGCGGCTTTGACTGGCAAGCCTGCACGGGGGAGGACGTGGTCGTCCACCTTCCAGATGGTGTCGGCGTCCTGATCGACGACGGTATGCCGTGTCCCATCGCCTTGCCGGCATCGGTCCTGCTCCAGCACCGCCTCGGCGCCTAGCGACTCATCTCCAGCCCGGTCAGCGCGCGCAGTCGCGGCCAGTCGTCCCCGAAGCCGAGATCGTGTGCGTTGTCCTCGAGCATCGCGCGGAACAGCGCACCGCTCGCGATCACGCCCAGGTCCATGTGCTTGAAGACCTCGAGGGTCACGGTGCCGTAGAGCCGGGTCCAGCAACGGATGAAGATCCACGCGAGGCCCACCGGGTGGCCCGGGAAGTCGCAGGGCAACGTGCCGCATGCTCGCTGGTCACGCAGCCGCTCCAGCAGCGCCGGTTCGAGATCGGAGTCGGTCGGCACGGTGAAGTGGTAGCGGTCCCAGAGGCGCAGGAAGATGTCGGTGAAGAAGTCCGAGAACTGAGCCCCACCACCCTGCGATGACACGTCGGCCGGCTCGAGGACCTCGACCGCCTCGGTGATCGCCGGATTGGCAAAGATGAGCCCGAACTCCGCCGGATGAGCCAGGGCCCAACCACGGAAGGCAGCCGTCGAGGCAAGGATCTGGGCGGCGGGGTCGTCATCGCCGTACCGGTCGCGGGCGCTGGTCATGGCCGAGATGACATCCTCGAAGATCGCTCGCGCGACCAGCATCAGCAACTCGTGGTAGCTGTCGACGTAGCGGTAGAGGGCAGGGGCCGTCAGGCCCATCTCGGCGGCAATTGCCCGCAACGACAACGAATCCGGCGAGCCCAACAGCTGTCGAGCGACTGTCACGATCTCGTCGTAGGTCGCTGCTCGCTGGCGCTCCCGCCGGGTCGGCGCTGACACCAGGTCCTTGGCCTCCGTTGTCATTAAGGTGGTTCGCATGATGCAGACTTGGGGCCGTCTCGTGGCCCAACACGCAGGGGCCGTCCTCATCGGCGGACTGGTCCTCGTCGCTGCAAGCGCGGTGTTCGGCCTCGGAGTCTTCGGAAGCCTCAGCAACGGTGGCTTCGACGACCCGGCCAGCGAGTCTGCCCGGTCGCTGGTCAAGGAACATGTGACCTTCGCCAGCCACGACGCCGACATCGTGATCATCTACTCCAGCCCCTCGATGAAGGTCAGCGACACGGCCTTCCGGGAGTCCGTCTCGAACGTCATCAAGGGGCTCCCCAAGGGGTCGACCCAGCGCGTCACCACCTGGTACCAAACCCCGTCGCCCACGTTGATCAGCAAGGACCAGCACGCGACCCGGGTCATCATCTCCTTGAGCGGCACCTCCCAGGATCAGAAAGCCACTCTCTATGACCACGTCAGGACCCACCTCGACGCCAAGGGGCTGACCACCAACGTCGGGGGGGCGTGGGCGGTCTTCCGCGACGTGAACCAGCACGTCTCAGCGGACATCACCCGCGCCGAGGCGATCTCGATGCCGATCGTGATCCTCTTGTGCCTGGTGTTCTTCGGCAGCGTCGCATCCGCTTTGATGCCAGCCTTTGTCGGCGGGGTGGCCATCTTCGGAGCTTTCGCTCTTGTGCGCGCCATCACCATGGCCACCGAGGTCTCGATCTTCGCCATCAACGTCATCACCCTGATCGGGATGGGCCTGGCGATCGACTACGCGCTGTTCGTCGTGAGCAGGTTCCGCGAGGAGCTCGCCAAGTATCCCGGCACCGAGCGTGAGCATGTCAATGCGGCCATCACCACAACCATGGCGACCGCGGGTCGCACCGTGTTGTTCTCCGGCCTGATCGTGGCCGCCTCGCTGGCGTCACTGCTGATCTTTCCGCAGAGTTTCCTGCGATCGATGGGCTACGGCGGAGTCGCCGCGGTCCTCGTCGCGATGCTGGCTGCACTGACCCTCTTGCCGGCATTGCTCACCGTTCTGGGACCCCGGATCGAATCCGGTCGTATGCCGTGGCGCCGCGGCTCGCGCGCACGGGACACGGGTCGCCTTGCGGCGGCCGGGGCTGATGTCACTGCGACTCCTGGCGGGTGGGCGCGCCTGGCGCACAGCGTGATGCGGCGCCCCGTCGCATACGTGGTAGTCATCGCCGTGGCCTTGATGGCGCTCGGTGCCCCCTTCCTCTCGGCCAGGTGGGGCAGTATCGACGAGCGGGTCCTTCCGGTCAGCGCACCGAGCCGGGTTGCCGCAGACCTGGGCACCCGCGAGTTCGGCGGCAGGACCGCGAGTGCCAACATCTTGGTCGAAGGAGCCAGCAAGAGCCAGCTCGATACCTACATCGGCCGCCTCGGCACAGTCCGCGGGGTTCAGTCGGCCGGTCTGATCGATCAGGCTGCTACCCGCCCGAGTGGCATCGGCACGACGAGCCTGGTCCAGGTCAGCTGGCTCGGGAACAGCCAGGCCGAGCAGTCGCAGCAGCTGGTCAGGGACCTACGCGTCGTCGATCCCGGAACGGGGGTCAACGCTCTGGTCGGCGGCTTATCGGCGAGTGCCGTCGACCTCATCGACTCGATCGGCGCACGCCTGCCGTGGATGGGCCTCATCGTGATCGCCGTCATGCTGGTCCTGCTCTTTGTGGCGTTCGGCTCCGTGGTCCTGCCCATCAAGGCCGTCGTGATGAACGCCGTGTCCCTTGGCGCCTCGTTCGGGGTGGTGACCTGGATCTTCCAGGATGGTCACCTGTCAGGGCTTCTTGGCTTCACCTCACCGGGCTACCTCGACGCCACCCAACCGATCCTCATGCTCGCCATCATCTTCGGCCTGTCCATGGACTACGAGGTGTTCCTGCTCTCCAGGGTCCGGGAGGAGTGGGACCGTACCGGAGACAACACCACCGCCGTGGCCAACGGCCTGCAGCGCAGCGGGCGCATCATCACCAGCGCAGCACTGTTGCTGGCGGTGGTGATCGGCGGCTTCGCCACCTCCGGCATCGTGCTGATGAAAATGATCGGGATAGGCATGCTCGTCGCCGTCCTCATCGATGCCACCGTCGTCCGGGCCCTGCTGGTCCCGGCCACAATGAGGCTGCTGGGGACCGCGAACTGGTGGGCACCCGGCCCGCTTCGACGCTGGTGGGAGCGTCACGGCATACGGGAGTCGGAGGCTGCTGGGGCGACCCGAATCGCGTCAGAGCTGGTCAGACCGAGCTGAACCGTGTCGGGCCCAACCGCGGGCGGCATCCATCCGGCAGGATCTAGGCCATGACGACAATGCTGCTCGGCGAGGCAGACCTGGTCCGCAGGCGTGGCCTGAGACGGATGCGTGTCCTGGCACTGTCCTTGCTCCTGCTCGCGGCGCTCGTGTTCATCCTGACTCGAAATCGTGATGGCTTATGGGGATTCGTCAATGCGGGCGCCGAAGCGTCGATGGTCGGAGCGCTCGCGGACTGGTTCGCCGTGAGCGCGCTGTTCCGTCATCCGTTGGGCATCCCGATCCCGCACACCGCCATCATCCCCAACCGCAAGGACGCCCTCGGCCAGAGCCTCGAGGAGTTCGTGACGGGGAACTTCCTGACCGCTGACGCTGCCCGTGAGCGAGTGGTTGCCGCCGACGTCACCCGCCGGTTGGGTCGCTGGCTCACGCAGGAACAGCACAGCACCCGGGTGATCACCGAACTGGCCAAGGCGAGCAGTCGGGCGCTGGTGGCCATCAAGGACGATGACGTGCGCGGTTTCGTCGAGCAGTCACTGCTGCCCCGGCTCGTGCACGAGCCGCTGAGTCCCGTGGTGGGGCACCTGCTTGAGTCGGTGGTCGAGGACGGCGCTCACCATGGCCTGGTCGACATCGCCCTGGTCGAGGCCCACGTGTGGCTGCGCGCGAACAAGGACGCGGTGGCGTCGATCGTCGGCGCCAGAGCGCCTTGGTGGACCCCGGTATGGCTCGACGAGAAGGTCATCGAGCGTGTTCACCAGGAGGCGTTGTCCTGGGTCGCCGATGTGCGCGATCGTCCGAACCACCCGGCGCGGGAGGCTCTTGATGATCTGCTCGACCAGTTAGCTCGCGACCTGCAGCATGACGACGACACCATCGCTCGCGCTGAGGCACTCAAGGTGCGAGTGATGACGCACCCGCAGATCGGCCCTTCCGCGGTCGCCGTGTGGGATGCCGTGCGCACAGCGCTCCTCGGCGCGCTCGATGACGCCGACGGGCAGCTGCGACGCCGTGGAGTCGGGGCGTTGTCGGACTTCGGTGCCCGGCTTCTCAATGATCCGGAGCTCCGCCAGCGGGTGGACGGCCACGCCGCGGACGCCATCGGTTTCGTGGTCAGTTCCTATGGCCACGAGATTGCCAAGGTCATCTCGCAGACCGTTGACCGGTGGGACGGCAAGGAGGCGGCCGAGCGCATCGAGCTGCACGTGGGCCGGGATCTGCAGTTCATCCGCATCAACGGCACCATCGTCGGCGGGTTGGCCGGTCTGGCCATTCACACCCTCAACGTCCTGCTGTAGACCCGCCCTGGTTCCAGGCGTTCTCGACAAGGCGCAGCGCCTCTTGTGAGTTGAGGCCGAGCCGTCTGAGCGTGTGAACGTAGTCAGTGGCGGCCGCTCTGGCGGTCTCGGCGACTGGCGAGTGGACCGTAGGTCCGTGCACGACCTCGCTGTGGACGAACGTGCCGCGACGGCCGTGGGTGACGATCATCGCGTCGGCCTCGAGCTCGCGGTAGGCCCGCGCCACGGTGTTGGCAGCCAGCCCGAGATCGGCTGCGAGCTGGCGCACCGTCGGGAGCTTGGTCCCGGCGCCCAGCTGGCTCGTCGCGATGGCCGCGGCGATCTGGGTGCGCACCTGTTCGAATGGCGCCGTCGGCGAGTCGGTGTCGATGGTCACGTGCGGCAGTGTGCTCACGGCTCTCACGGTATGCCGTGACGGTTGCGCAGTCCGGTGGACGCTCGTCATCCGTTAGGGAGCGAAGGCCACTGTCACTGCCAGCCAGCTGCCGGACGCTGAGCCGGTCGCGGCGAAGCTGCCTCTCGCGGTGGGCAGCCGGTACGCGCGCCCGAGGTAGTTGGGTACGACGGCGTAGGTGGCCATGTCCTTCCAGCCGCTGGCCCATGCCGGGTTGGCCGTCCCGCCGAACATTGCGACCGAGCCATAGACCACCTCGCCTGCCGTCGACGTGGTGGCGGTGAGGCCGGAGCTGAACGTCGTGGCCGTGCCGGTCGCGGTGGCGGTGGTGTCGACATTGCGGACGCCCGTGAACTCGTCGCCCAACATCCGGTATCCGGTTGAGCTGGGGAAGGTGGCGGTGATCTTGGCGCCGACCGCAAGTGGCTGCGAGGCAGTCCCGGACAACACGACCAGACGCCCTCCGGTTGCGTTTGCGATGCTGGACGCGACCGCGTAGGTGTTGCCGCGGTCGTCGGTTGCGGTGATGGGACCGGTTGGGGCGGTGTTCGACAGCTGCAGCGTCAGGACCACGAGGCTCCCGGTGAGAACGCCAGCTGGGCGCCATACCGTGATGTAGCCCGATGTCTTGGTGGATGTGGAGTAGTTCGTCGCGATCTGGTTGACGTAGGCCGGTGGGTTCGTCAACGGGGGTGGGGCGGTGGTGGTGATGCTGGCCTGGGCGGTGCTGCTCAGGGCTGAGGTGTTGGTCACGGTGACGGTGATGGTGAAGGTTCCGGCGGTGGT
>Ga0209745_1001853_pt1 | contig 12326 bp, 6 predicted proteins | sample BarGraNGADG00312_FD_184495 | JGI IMG/M metagenome (GOLD analysis project Ga0209745, IMG submission 184495) | Arctic peat soil microbial communities from Barrow, Alaska - Barrow Graham LP Ref core NGADG0004-312 (SPAdes) (version 2) | ecosystem: Environmental > Terrestrial > Soil > Wetlands > Peat ... | reverse complement strand
TGCGTGCGATCCAGGCGCCCGCACGACCTGCGCCACGCGACCGTCTCGCTCTGGTTGAATGCCGGTGTCCCGCCGACCCAGATCGCCGAGTGGGCAGGGCACAGCGTGAATGTCCTGCACAGGGTCTACGCCAAGGGCGTGTACGGCCAGGGTGAGGTCACGGGGCAGCGCATCGAAGGGGCGTTGGCGTTGACAGCGGCTGCCGCAGAGCCGGACGCGGCCGCAACTTCCCCGCGTATTCCTCACAAACAGTCGTAGACAGCCGACTTGACCCGGTCACAGCCGGACCATACGAAAGGGCCCATGACCGGCATTTCCGCAGGTCAGGGGCCCTTTCAGCACGTGGTTGCGGCTGAAGGATTCGGACCTTCGAAGCTTTCGCGATGGATGTACAGACCATCGGCGGCAAGCCTGTGACCAACGACAATGCCTTTCCCCCAGCCAACTTCCGTGCGTATTCCCCACAGATAGCCGACCACCGCCGACTACAGCAGGACACCCCCGCGTGCAATCGCGGTCACACGCGCGCCACGGCCTCGAGCCCGTGACCGCAGAACAGGGACGTCCTGTTGAGATCGCGTGTCAGTTCACAACGTCGAATCTCGTCCAGCCTTACAGCGAGACGCTGTCCGGGGCCCCCGCGGCCGGCGGGAAGGTCAGCCAGCGCGGCACTCATTGCGGTGACGGCCACGGAAGGAAGGGGGTGACAGGACAGGACCAGCGCTCGTACCAGCCGGGATGAGAACACGAGGCGATGCTAGAGCGGTCAGCGGCCGGCGATCTCGTCTCAGATGCGCTGTCTCAAAGGGCTGATCTTCAACGTGAACTCACCCGGACATGGTCGCCCTGGCGACCTGAGTACCATCAACCCCGGGAGCATCCAAGAGCCGGGGCGGACCCGTTCACCTCCGGTGATCATCGGGTGACCGGCGACTACGGCGTCTCGGGATTAGCCGTGGGCTAGCCCTGGGCTAGCCCCAATGTGGCGGACGCTGGTTCCGTAGCCATCGGTCCTGTGCGTCCTCATCGAGCCGCTCTCCCCACCCAGCGTCCGTGTCATCGCGGGTCTGTTCGAGCTTCGGCCTTGTCGTGGCGGCTCGAGGCTTGGTGTCAGCAGGCTGGATGTCAGCGGGCGTGATCTCGGCCGGCGGGGTCTCGGCCGCCTCTGCCGGCCCAGCCGCCGATGCCGAGCGAACCGCGGCAATGACCCGCGCCACATCCCGCGCCGGATCGCGGAACAGGTCGGTGCTCCAGACGCGCACATGTTCCCATCCGAGACGACGTAGCTGCTCGACCCGCAACCGGTCGCGATCTCGGGTGCTCGACATCGCGGCATACCGCGGGCCGTCGCTCTCGACTGCCACCACAACCCGACCGTGACGTTGCGGGTCCTCGACGGCGAGGTCGAGGCGCTGAGCGGACGTGCCATAGCCGGTATGCACCACCAGACCCTCGGCCCGCAGCCGGAACGCCAGGTCGGCGACCAGCGGATCCAGCTGGACCCTTGGCACCGCATCGTTAGCTGCGCCATCAGGCGCACCCTGTGAGTCCGGCCTGGTTTGAGCCTGCGGAAGCAGCTGGGCGCCGCCTTGTGCGGCATACAACAGGAAGTCGCGCAGCATGATGGCACCCCGAGCCTTGAGCCGGGTCGGGTCGAGATCAACCGCGGTGAAGGAGGAGACGACGGTCATCCTGCGGCGAGCGCGAGTGATCGCGACGTTGAGGCGGCGCTCGCCCCCCTCGAGATTGAGTGGCCCGAAGCGGTGCAGCACCCGGCCGTGGGGGGTCTTGCCATAGCCGATCGACAGGATTATCGCGTCGCGCTCGTCGCCCTGGACCCGTTCCAGGTTCTTGACGAAGAACCGCTCAGCGCGGTCGTCGTCGAAGAAGTCACCGACGCCGTTGCCGACGCCGTTGCCCACGCCGTCGGCCAGGGCGGTGCGCAGCGCGTCGTCGATCCGGGTCGCATGCTTGATGCCCAACGCGATGACCCCCAACGACTCGCCCGGGCGGGTGCGCGCGTGCGAAAGAACCAGCCGGACGACGCGGTCGACCTCGGCCTGCGTGGACTCGATCGCCTCGAGGCCCGGCTGGACCGGCGCCGACCCATCGACGACCTCGAGCCGGACCACGGTCTCGTCGCTGGTGCCGGGAAAGGTGACGAGCGCTCCGTCATACATCTGGGTGTTGGCAAAGGAGACCAGCCGCTCGTCCAGTGAGCGGTAGTGCCAGGTCAGCCGGCGGATCGGCAGCGCGGCCGAGAGAACGTCGAGGATCGACTCGAACCCGTCGGTCAGCGAGTCGTCGGCAGGGTCCGCAGCACCCTCCTCGTCCACCGCCGCGGTGAAGAAGCTGGTCGGGGGCAGCTGACGCTCGTCGCCTGCGACGACCACCTGGGTGGCGCGTGAGATGGCCGAGACCGCCTGCGCGGGCGGGATCTGCGATGCCTCGTCAAAGATCACCACGTCGAACCACCGCCCGGCCGGCAGGATCGAGGCGACCACCAGGGGGCTCATCGCCCAGCAGGGTTTGATCGCGGTCAACGTCTCACCGGCTCGGGGCAACAGGTCGCGCAACGGCCGGTGCCGCCGGGACTTGCCCGCCTCGGCGCGCACCAACGCCTCCTGCTCGGGGTGGTCGTCCAGGACCTCGCGCAGCCGACGACCCACCGCCGCACGCACCCTGTCAACAGTCCCGGCCAGGTGGGCGTGATCGGCCTCGATGTACTCGGAACCGACCCGACGCAGGAACTCACCGTCGTGGGCGCCATAGGCGCTGTCCCGGACACTGATCTCATCAAGCAGCGAGGTCCACCAGACGAAGTCCATCTCAGGGCCCACGTCGATCGCCGCAACCCCGCGCACGGCGAGATCGTCGACCAGCGCCCCCAGCCCGAACTCGCGCAGCTCATCGATCACGGAAACCACGCGGGGCAGCACGGCAAGGCGATCACGACGCCTGGCCAGCGCGGCACAGCGATCCTGAAGCTCACCGATCGGCGTCCCCAGCAGATCACCGCCGGCGGCCGTCGTCGCCAGCCGGGCGCCCAGCCAGCCCAGGTCATCGGCGAGGGCTTCGTACGCGCGCTGAGCCTCGTCGATCTCGCTTGGCACCGCGGGACGTCCTCCGATCCCAGCCAGCTCAACCCACCTGGCGCGCTGTTCCTGGGCGACCTTGAGCGCCGAGTGCAGATCGTCCGGCGGGGTACCGGGACGCAGCAGACTGCGTGCCTGACGCCGCAACCGCATCCGTGACCACACACCGAGCCGGAGCCCATCGGCGTCGCGGTAGTCCTTGCTGGCGGTGGCGCCAACCATGTCGGTCAGCGCCAGGTCGAACACCTCGACCCGAAAGATCTCCAGCGTCTGGCGCACCTGCTCCACGATGCCCAACGCGTGACCCCAGTCGGCGAGCGTCTTCGCGTCAGGCAGGCCGGCTTCGCGCATCGCCGCACCGAGCCGCTGCTGGACGGCGTCCATCCCTGCGCCGCCAAGACGGTCGGCAATCTCGAGTGCCTGCGCCGCCTCATCCGGGGAGGTGATCCGGGCGCCGTACCAGGGGTCGTCGTGGACCTCCCCTGCCATCCAGGCTCCGAGCGAGGCGGCCTCGGTCAGGGACTGGCTCAGCGCGGTGACCCGGTCGCGGCTGATGCCCCGCAGGACATCGCCGTGGAGGCGGACCCGCGAGATCGGCGGTATGCGGCGCGCCCACAGCTGGGCGAGCGCGACCTGTGCGTCGAATGCGCTGACGCCCCACGGGTCTCGCTTGTCGTGCAGCGCCGCCCGGTGCTTCACCAGACGCCCGCGCCGGTCGACCAGAGTGCGCTCGACGCCCGAGGTGTCCGGGTCCTCGGCATCCCTCGCCCGATCCAGTGCCCCACCGAGCTCTTGCGCAAGTCGCCGCCTGTTGGTTGCGCCGTCGTAGACGTCCAGGACCAGGTCGCCCAGGCCGAGGCGCTCGAGTCGCCCGATCACCGCATCGATGGCGGCACGCTTCTCGGCCACGAACAGCGTCCGCTTGCCCTCACTGGCCAGGCACGCGATCAGGTTGGCGATGGTCTGGCTCTTGCCCGTGCCGGGCGGGCCCTTGATGACGAGGTTGGCCCCGCAGCGCACGGCATCGATCACGGCCTGCTGCGAGGAGTCGGCGTCCAGGACCAGGTGCTCACGGGCCGGGTCGGCGTCGGCAGGGAACTCCGGGACCGTGGTGCGGACGGCCCTCAACGCTCCCGGGTCACCGGCCAGCGCGGCGACGACATCGTGATTGGCCAGGGTCTCGAGCTGTGCCGCAAGGTCTGCAACCATGGGCAGCTTGGCGTAGGAGAAGGTGCCCACCACCAGCCGAGGAGCGATCTGGAACTCTGGGATTCGCTGACACATCCGGCCGAGGGCGGCGTACACCGGTTGCGGGTCGAAGCCCTTGGTGAACGTGGCCAACTCTTCGAGGGTCTCGGGGTCGAGCTCGATGCCCTGTTCGGAGCGCAGGTAGTGCTCGAGAACCGGGTTGAGCTCCACCTCCTCGCCGAGGTCGATGTCGAAGTCCAGCTGTGCTGCGCCAGTGGGCTTGAGTACGCAAGAGCGCAGCAGCACCGGCGCACAGGGGGGACGACTCGCGCCCGGGACCTGCCAGGTCGCCATACCGACGGCCATGTATCCGGCGTTGATCCCACGCTCTTCGTGCAGCTCGAGGGTCTTGGCGCGAATGGTCCGAACCCGCCGACGGGCCTCCTCCAGGGCCGTCGGCTCGCGCACCAGATCGGAGAGCCTGGTCGGGCGTCCGGCCAGCAGCTTGGCCATACCGCCGGGGTGTGCGGTGGTCAGGTCGAGCGTTCCGGATGGCAGGTCGCGGTACCACAGCAGCGTGTTGCGACCGCCCAGGTCCACCAGATGCCGCTGCCAGGTACGTACAGCCGCCGCAACACGGTCCGCGCGCGGGTCGCCACCGGCAGGAACAGGCTCCGGCACGGGCGCGGAGGGCGTCAGACCGGACGATTCGGCGGCCGGCTGCTGGGCAGGATCCTGTTCGATCTGACTCACCACAGCAGGCTATCGAACCTGTCTGCCAGATCTGCCAGATGCGTCCCCCACCGGCGCGGCATTACAGCGTGAGACCCCACTCCACAGCCTGCTATCAGGGTGCTCCCAGCCAACGGGCGCACCCTTCACTTGGCGAGGGAACCGACCTCGCTCAATGAAAGGAACACCCGTGCGCCTCAGGGCAGCGACCTTCAAGAGGCGTCCCATTGTTGTCGCAGCCGTCATGGCGTCGGTCGTCGTGGGTGGCGGCGGGGCCTGGGCTGCGACGCGTTCATCCTCATCGGGTGCGGCCGCCCCGACACTCGTCAGTGCGACCAGCAGCACCATCCGTGACAGCGTCTCGGCCTCCGGCACGATCCAGCCGGCTCAACGGGCGGACCTGTCCTTTACGGTGAGCGGGACCGTCACCTCACTGCCGGTGGCCGCCGGCGATCAGGTCAAGGTCGGCGCGACCCTTGCCACCGTCGACTCCGCAAGCCTGCAGAGCGCGGTCACCTCGGCCCAGGCCAACGTGACCGCCACCCAGGACCAGCTGACCGCTCAACAGAGCGCAGGTTCCTCGGCAGTGCAGATCGCCTCGACCCAGGCCCAGCTTACCGATGTTCAGGGCAAGCTCACGGACGCGAAGACCGCCCTGACGGCAGCATCGCTGACCTCACCGATTGCCGGGACAGTGGCGCAGGTCAACATCGCGATTGGCGACAAGGTGGGAAACGCGGCTTCCGCCGGCGGCGCTTCCACCGGCACAGGCTCCGGAAGTGCTTCCTCATCCTCTTCCAACGCCGGATCTTCCTCATCTTCCTCGACCGCCCAGATCGTCGTGATCTCAACGACCTCCTGGGTGGTGCAGGCTAGCGTCGGCAGCGCAGACCTGCCCAAGCTCAAGAAGGGTCTGCAAGCCGAGATCACGCCCACAGGGAGCGCGACCAAGATATTCGGCACGGTCAAGTCCATTGGCATCATTGCCTCGTCGTCGTCCAGCGGCAGCGCAAGCTTCCCCGTGACCATTGTCGTCACGGGTAGTCCCAAGGGCTTGTATGCCGGTGGCGCGGCCGACGTCTCCATCATCGTCAAACAGATCGACAACCTGCTCACCGTGCCGACCAACGCACTGCACACCGAGGGCGGCAAGACCGTCGTGCACCAGATAAGTAACGGAGCACAGGTGAGTACGCCGGTGAAGGTCGGCACGACATACGGCCCGGTGACCCAGATCCTGAGCGGGCTGAAGGCCGGCGACAAGGTGGTCGGCGCCGCCTTCCGGGTAGGCGGCACTGGGGGCACCCGATCGCGCACGGGAAGCGGCACGGGCGGTGGCGGCTTCGGCGGTGGCGGCTTCGGCGGTGGCGGCTTCAGCGGTGGTGGCTTCAGCGGTGGTGGCTTCAGCGGTCCTCCGCCAGGGGCCGGCGGGGCCAACGGATGAGCGCCCTGCCCTTTCCCGATGAAGCCACCTCTCCGATCCTGCGTCTGGTGAATGTCGGCAAGGTATACGCCACCGGGTCGGTGCAGGTCGAGGCGCTGCACGGTGTCTCGATGGAAGTAGCCCGCGGCGAATACGTTGCCATCATGGGGCCCTCGGGCTCGGGCAAGTCGACTCTGATGCACATTCTGGGCTGTCTGGACGTGCCGACCTCGGGCAGTTACGACTTGGCCGGCGAGGACGTCAGCACCATGAACGAGGACGCACTCGCCCATGTCCGGAACCGCCAGATCGGCTTTGTGTTCCAGCAGTTCAACCTGCTGGCGTCGCTGCCGGCCTGGCGCAACGTCGAGCTTCCCTTGTGCTACTCAGGGGTGGGACGTGCCGAGCGCAAGAAGCGTGCCGTAGAGGCTCTGGAACGCGTGGGTCTGAGTGACCGCATCGACCACCGTCCGGGTGAGCTCTCCGGTGGCCAGCAGCAGCGGGTCGCCGTGGCGCGGGCGCTGGTCACGGACCCCGCCCTCATCCTGGCTGACGAGCCGACCGGCAACCTCGACTCACACTCCAGCGCCGACGTCCTGCGACTCTTCGACGAGCTGCACGACCAGGGCCGCACGATCGTGCTCATCACCCATGAACGCGACGTGGCCAAGTCGGCCGAGCGCATCGTGAGGATCCTTGACGGACAGATAGATCTTGACGGACAGATGGATACGGCCGTCCTTTCCTCCCTGACGAGCATTCGATGAACTGGGGCGAGACGATCCGGACCGCCCTGGAGGCCATCCGCTCTCGCCGGATGCGCTCATCCCTGACCATGCTCGGCATCCTGATTGGCATCGCGGCAGTCATGCTCACCGTCGGGCTGGGCCAGGGCGCACAGGCTCAGGTGCGTGACCAGATCAACCAGCTCGGCAGCAACCTGCTCATCGTCTCCCCGGGCAGCACGACAACCACCAGCGGTATCCGCGGCGGGCGCGGATCCGCGTCAACCCTCACCACGCGAGATGCAACAGCACTGTCCAGTCCGGTCGTCGCACCCGACATCGCCAAGGTCGCCCCCGTTGTCACGGGATCTGAGTCGCTCACCGCGGGGACGACGAACTGGACGACGAATGTTGTCGGCACGACACCGGACTGGCTCGCCGTAAGAGCTCGCAGCATGACGGAGGGGCGCTTCTTCACCAATGCCGAGCTGGGCGACGCGGCACCGGTAGCCGTGCTCGGCTCGACCACTGCCAGTGAGCTCTTTGGCGGTCGCGACGCCCTCGGCCAGAGCGTGAACATCAACGGGACGGCCATCACCGTCATCGGCATCCTCAACACCGCCGGCTCCTCCACGACGACCGACGATGACGACCAGGCGCTGGTCCCGCAGACGACCTATAGCAGCCGAATCGCCAGCAGCGGCAACGCTTCCGGCATCTCGACCCTCTACATCCAGGCCGCCTCGACGGGCTCCCTGTCTGCGGCATACCAAGAGACCCAGAAGACGCTGCTGGCAACCCACGGCGTGACGGTAGCCGCTGCCGACTTCACCATCAGCAGCCAGCAGTCCCTGCTGAGCACTGCCACAGCCACTGACCGGACACTGACCGTCCTGCTCGCCGGCATCGCCGCAATCTCACTGCTGGTTGGCGGGATCGGCGTCATGAACATCATGCTCGTCTCCGTCACCGAGCGGATTCGTGAAATCGGGCTGCGAAAGGCGCTGGGCGCGACCCCTCGTGTCGTTCGCCGCCAGTTCCTGGTCGAGGCCAGCACCCTCGGCCTGGTCGGCGGTGTGCTCGGCATTGCCCTTGGCATGGTCGGTGCCCAGGTCTTGCCACGCTTCCTGAACCAACCGGTGACCATCCCTCCGGTCGCCGGGATCGGCGCCCTTGGCGTCGCCCTCATCATCGGCATCGTGGCCGGGGTCTATCCCGCCAGCCGCGCTGCACGCCTTGCCCCCATCGACGCCTTGAGAAGTGAGTGAGCGACATGACCGTGAACCGGATCGCAGCAGGAGCAGCGCTGGGCTGCGCCGTGATGTTCGTCGCAGCATGCGGTGGCGGAACATCAGCCACCGGGAACGCCGCAGCCGCACCGACGACGGCGGCATCAGGCAACGGCGCAGGCGGCGCGGCAGGTGGCAGGCGAGCGTTCCCTGGAACCACCGGGCTGCTAGCCCAGATCGACGGCAAGACGTTGCAGGTTCAAGGCACCGATGCCCAGACGGCGGTCACCTACTCGGCAAGCACCACCTTCACCACCACGGTGGCGGCCAAGCTCTCCGATGTCGTGGTGGGAGTGTGCGTCCAGGCACGCAGCGCCCGCCCGGCCGCCGGTGCGGGCGGCGCCGCGCCGACGGCGGCCCCCCGCGCCACCACGGGTCCGATCGTGGCCGCCACCATTGAGATCTCAGCCGCGGTGAACGGTAGATGCTCGGCCGGGGGCGGACTCCGGATGGGCGGGGCTCGCCCGCCGGGGGCAGCCGGACAACCGGCCGGGCCCGCTGGAGCGCCAAACCCCGGACGGACCCGAGGACCAGGGGGAGGCGGCAACGGGTTCAGTGGCGGGTTTAGCGGGCTCGGTGCCTTCGGCAAGGTCACCGCCGTCAACGGCGCCGGCTTCACCATCGAGAGCATCCGCCCACAGAACGGCACTGCCACCACGGCCGCGCCCACCACCGAGACCGTGCAGACCCCGGCGGGTACGAAATACACCCGGACCGGGGCCGCCAACGCCAAGGCCCTGGTCATCGGCTTGTGCGTGACGGCGCTGGGCAAGGCCGACGACACGGGGTCGATCACCGCAACGTCGATCATGCTGCGGCCGGCCGAGAACGGTTCGTGCTCCTCAGGATTCGGCGGAGGATTCGGCGGCCGAGGACCCGGCGGCGCCCCGGCCCCGGCCGGCGGGAGCGCCGGTGCCTAAGGCCCCGCAGCGGTTCCTGCGTCGAACATGGGTACGCCGGGCTCTCCCGACCGGTGTCGCCGCCGTCCTGGTCATCGCGGGCACCGCGGTGACGCGTGCCAACGCCAACTCGAGTCCGGTCGACACCTATCGCACCACCACGGTGACCAACGGTTCGGTGGAACAGCGCCTCAACGTGACGGGGTCCGTCCAGCGGGTCAACCAGGTAAGTCAGAGCTTTGCCGTCGCCGGCACGGTCACCAACGTGGCTGTGTCCGTCGGAGACACCGTCACCGCGGGCCAGGCCCTGGCCACCATTGACACCGTGCCGCTGCGACGCGCCGTCACCGCTGCCCAGGCATCACTGGCCAAGGCAAAGGCCACCCTGGAGTCCGACCAGACCAGCACCACGACTGCCACGAGCGGCGCCGGTGACACCGGCGGTGCGGCAGGGGCCACGACCGTGACGCCGGCTCCGACGGCAACGCCAACGATCAGCCCGCGGGTGGCAAGCCCGTCCGGGAGATCAGGTGCGGGCGCGAGCCAGAGCCTGACTCAAGCCCAGCAGCGCGTGACGAGCGCCCAGAAGGCCATCACAGCCGACCTAGGTCGGGCATCTGCCGCCCTGGCCGAGTGCGTGCCCTTCTTCCCCTCCGCACCATCTCCGTCCGGCGCGGCGACAACCTCGCTCACGACCGCACCGTCCGACGCGGCGATCAAGGCCTGTATCGCCGCCCTGCGGACCGCCCCGACACAACAACAGATACAGCGGGACCAGCAGGCACTCACCGGTAGCCAGACCGGCCTCATGACGTCCGTCACCCTCGCGATCACGACCGCCGGCACCGCGAAGGCGTCCACAACGGGAAGCCCCTCCGCCTCGACCGGTCAGTCGTCGACCCGCCAGTCCTCAACCAGCCAGTCCTCAACCAGTCGGTCTGCCGCCAGCCAGCCATCTGGCGGACTGTCATCGGGCGGAACGTCGTCGGGCGGGCAGACAGGGGGGACGGGTCAGTCCAGCGCTTCGCGTGTCGTCTCTGACCAAGCAGCCATCACCACAGCCGAGGACGCGCTGAGCAGCGCGCAGACGAACCTGACCTCAGCCACCCTGAAGTCCTCGATCACCGGGACGGTGGGCTCGGTCACCTTGGTGAACGGTGCCTCCAGCGGAGGTACGAGCATTGTCATCGTGGGCGCCGGCGCCGTTGAGGTGACCGTCAACGTGCCACTGGCCTCGATGGCCTCGGTGCGTGTGGGTCAGAAGGCGAATGTCACGCCAGAGGGGGCAACCAGCTCCGCGGCCGGCGCAGTGACCTCCATCAGCCTGCTCCCATCCACGGCTACATCCACGGCTACACCCACGAATGCAGCCGGCAAGGCGACGACTCAGGGGACTGGGTCCGCGCAAGCGTCGGCCACGTCCAGCAATGCGGTGTACCCCGTGGTGGTGCTCGTCCCTGACGCGCTCCCCGCGCTCGCGTCCGGCTCGCGTGCCGAGGTCAGCCTGCTGATCGGCACCGCGCACAACGTGCTCACCGTCCCGAACTCGGCGCTGACGCCGCTTGGCAGCGGTCAGGCCCTGGCCTTGACGTTCACCAACGGTGTGGCGACGCGGGCTCTGGTCAAGACCGGGTATGCCGGGACGCTCACCACCCAGGTCACGTCCGGTCTGACCGCGGGCCAGCAGGTGGTTCTGGCCGACCTCAGCACGGCCCTGCCGACAAACACCACCAACTCCCGACGTTTCGGCGTGGGTGGAGGGGCGACTGGCGGATTCGGAGGCGCAGGACTCGGAGGCGCAGGACTCGGAGGGGGCACGTTCCCGGGCGGGACCGGGTTCCCTCCGCGCGGCTAGAAACAACTCCAGACATCCGGCCGGTGTCCGTCGTCCGCACTGGCTCAGATCCAGCCCAGCGAGCAACGCATGCCAACCCCCTGCCAGAATAGGCAGCCGCGTCCGGTTCCCGCTTGGATCCACACGCGCCCCGCCCTCGTAGCTCAGGGGATAGAGCAACCGCCTCCTAAGCGGTAGGTCGCTGGTTCGAATCCAGTCGAGGGCACCCTGAAAGCCTCTGACTTCCCAAACGCCGATTGGCCTCATCGTGCACTGTCTGGGGAGATCCTGGCAGTGCCATACGCAGATCACCCGGAGTACCGACGGGAGTAGGCACCATGACATTGACAGAGTTCCTGCTGGCACTGATCGCGGAGGTCAGGGCACCGGGCCCTGGGGGTTCCCAGGACTGACACAAACACGTCAACCCGCCCCTTGTGGCACAGGTTGACAGTAAGCGATCTCCCTAGGCGCGTGCGCCGATCAGGGGCGACCGTATGTCGGGGTGGACGACCAGATGGCGCGCAGCGCAATGGCGGCGCCAGTGTGCGGGGAGTCCCACATCGTGCCGTTACCGGCGTAGATACCGACGTGGTAGGCCGGCGAGCCGAAGAACACGAGGTCACCCGGTTGCGGGTTGGACACCGGCGTCGCGGCCTGGCGCTGTGCCTCAGCTGTGCGGGGCAGGCTGATGCCCATCTTCCCGAAGACGTACTGGGTGTAGCCGGAGCAGTCGAAGCCGGCAGTTGTGGTGCCGCCGTAGATGTAGTAAATGCCGGCCAGGCTGGCGGCGATACCGAGAACGCCGCTCGAAGCCGCGGCGGGGGCCTTCTGCGTCGCAGTGGACGTGGCCGAGATCGGAGCACGGGTGATCGAGCGGCTCACAGGCACGGCCATGCGCTGACGGACAACGGGCGCAGCGACAGGCGCAGCGACAGGCTTGGGTTTGGGCTTGAACACACCCTTGAAACCGATGTTCCCGAAGGTCTGGGGAACCAGCGGTGCCTGGGCAGCCGACGGAGCCCCGACCGCGACCGCAAGAGCAACCGGCACGGTGGTCTTGGCCTTGGTGATCGGTGTGGCTGCGGAGGCCGGGAGCCCAAGGGAGGCCACCATGGCACCGGAGATGACGATCACGGCG
>Ga0209745_1001851_pt1 | contig 12331 bp, 8 predicted proteins | sample BarGraNGADG00312_FD_184495 | JGI IMG/M metagenome (GOLD analysis project Ga0209745, IMG submission 184495) | Arctic peat soil microbial communities from Barrow, Alaska - Barrow Graham LP Ref core NGADG0004-312 (SPAdes) (version 2) | ecosystem: Environmental > Terrestrial > Soil > Wetlands > Peat ... | reverse complement strand
CCCGACAAAAATACACCAACTGAACCTTAAATCAAATGAGTATATTATTATACATTTGCCGGAACAAGAGAGTGAGATGGGAATAGTTCAGAAGCAGACGCTCCGCGGAACAGCATGGGCTTACCTTGGGGCAGGACTCGGGTTTGTCAATATCATACTGCTCTCTCCCAAAGTTTTCACTACAGGTGAGATAGGAGTGGTGCAGGTACTGTTGTCATTTGCCACTATACTCTCTCAGTTCTCGAGTCTTGGATTTACCAATGTCATCAACAGGCTGTTTCCATATTTCAGAGATCCACGTGAAAAACATAACGGTTTCTTCGCCCTGTCACTGGCCATAACCCTTATTGGTTTCATTGCGGCGCTGATAGTGATGAGATTTTATACCCCTCACTTTGTGGAGGTCAACATGGACCGTTCACCGCTGATCTCGGAATATTCGTTTTATATTCCCGCATTGCTCCTGATCACACTGCTGTTCAACCTACTTGACAACTACAATAAAGTACTGTATAATGCAGTGCTGGGCACATTTCTGAAGGAGTTCCTGTTCAGGGTTTTTAACTTCGCCCTTATCTGCCTGTTCTGGATCGGGGTAATTGACTTTGACGGATATATATTCGGTTATGTGGTTTGCCAGGGAATACCTCTGGTTGTGATCGTTGTGAGCCTGGTTATCAGAGGAGAAATTTCCCTTAAGTTCAAGCCGGGATTTGTCACACCTGAGCTGAAGAAACAGATCCTAATGCTTTCCCTCTTTGGAATTCTGACAGGGTTCAGCTCATCGATCCTTACCACGCTTGATAAAGTATTCATCAACCGGTTTCTAGGGGAAGGACAGGTAGGTATCTACGCGATAGCGTCATATTTTGCAGTACTGATAATGATTCCGGGGAGATCAGTGGCTAAAATTTCAATTCCTTTTCTTGCCGAATCATGGAAAAAAGATGATTTGCATACCATTGACGACCTTTACCTGCGCAGCAGTATAAACCAGTACGCAATCGGACTGCTGATCTTTATCGGACTCATGGTAAACATTGACAATATATTCCGTCTGTTACCGGTTGAGTACGGCACAAGTGCGGCGGTCATTATTCTGATCGGCATCGGTAACGTGGTAAGCGTCTCTACAGGAATAAACAGTGTTGTTCTCAGCACATCTGCACTTTACAGGTATCAGACGTGGCTTATGTTTCTTCTGATTATCCTCTTTGTCGGCTCCAGCCTGATCTTTATCCCTCTTTTAGGTATAACCGGCGGGGCGGTTGCCTCAATGATTTCCAACATAATTTACAATCTGCTGAGTGTTGTGGTCGTAGGCAGGAAATTTGGTATCTGGCCTTACAACAGGACACATATCCGGATGACCATAATCGGCCTTGGTACAGCTCTGGCAGGATATTTTATGCCCGAGCTTTCACTTTGGTCCGATATTATTGTAAGAAGTCTTCTGGTTGCAATTCTGTTTACGGCAGGGATCTACCTGTGGAAGCTTTCGGATGACATGAACTTGCTGATTGATCAGTTCATTGCCCGGGTAAAGAAGTGGTTATAAAAGGGAATTCAGCAGATCACCAAGCTTGACTGCAAGTGCCCTTCTCGAATACTCAAGATGATGCCCGCTGCGTGTTACGTGACGTCCTTCGGCAACTTTCCGGATGAAGCTCCGGATGCCTTGTACATCATTATAATCGAAAATGCCCTGGTAGCCGCATTTAACCATTAGCTGGGCTGCATCACCATCAGCTGGTCCCAGCAGGAGAACAGGCTTTCCGGTTGCCAGGTACTCAAAAATCTTGCCTGTAAGAATTGACTTGTTTGAAGGGTGGTCAGGGATGATCAGCAGCAACATTGTCGATTCCATCATATACCGGATGGCTTCGGGGTGTTCGCAATACTGAATGAAATCAGGACGATTTCCCTCTTCATCCGCAGGGAACAGTTCCTGTATCGGTTCAGGGACCGTACCAACGAATTTCAGACTGACCGGTTTGTCATTCACCCTGAGACCTTTCACAGCTTCAATCAGACCATTTACAGGATAGGCCGGCGATAGCGAGCCCACATAGGTTATTGTGAACTTATCAGGCGTAATTGGAAGGATACCTTCAAAATCCTCTTCATCATAGCCGTTCGGGAGAATATGGATCTTATGTGATATCTTTTCCCCTTTGCTTCCCAGGATTGCAGCCAGCGTCTGCCCTACGGTAATGATGGTATCCGCTTTTGTCAGGACATTCTTTTCCATCTCCCTGTCAGCCCATTTGGCCAGAAGTGAGGGTTTGAACATGTCATAGTAATAGATATCGGTCCACGGATCCCTGAGATCGGCCACCCATTTGATATGCGGGAATTTGCGTTTCAGCTTCAGACCAATCAGCTGCGTTGAATGTGGGGGACTGGTGGTAATGATATGGCTGATATTTTCAATTTTTATCAGTTCGCTGGCTTTACGGAAGGCATACCTGTTCCATCCTTTACGGGGATCAGGAATAAAAAAATTCCCCCGGATAAACCGGCTGATAATGTTTCTCCTGCTTTTGTCAGATCCGGAGGCAAAACCCGAGTGCGGTATCTTCGATTGATCCTTGTTATAAAGCGAGAAGTAATTTATAGCCTTGGTCCTGTGTATTTCCACATCCAGTGGTATCTCTCCGTAAAGCGAAGTGTCTTTGAAAGGATATGCAGCAAATTCAGGTTTGACGGTCAGGACAACCGGAAGCCATCCTGACGAGGGCAGGTACTTGGTAAACTTAAGCCATCTCTGTACGCCGGCGCCTCCGCTGGGAGGCCAGTAATATGTTATTATAAGTATTTTAGCCGGCTTCGCCCTCATCCTACAGTTTCTTCAGTTGCTCCCGCAGACTGACCTTATCGGCAATAATGCCTCTCAGCTGTGAAACAGGAACCCGGTCCTGCAGCATTGTGTCACGGTACCTTATCGTCACGGTCTCGTCATCCACGGTCTGGTAGTCAATGGTTATACAGTACGGTGTGCCGATGGCATCCTGTCTGCGGTAACGTTTGCCGATTGAATCCTTCTCGTCATACTGGCAGTTGAAGTCGAATTTAAGTTCATCAACTATTCTGCGCGAGATCTCAGGCAGAGTGTCTTTCCTTACCAGCGGAAGCACTGCCAGCTTCACAGGAGCAAGCACTGGCGGAAGCCTGAGCACAACCCTGCTGTCAGGCACCCCGTCTTCCTTTGTGAGGTCTTCTTCATAATATGAGGCAGCTACCACCTGCAGAAACATACGGTCTACACCTATTGATGTCTCTATAACGTAAGGAATGTATGATTCATTTTTTTCAGGGTCAAAATACTGCATTTTCTTTCCGCTGTACTCCTGGTGTTGTTTCAGGTCGAAGTCGGTCCTGGAATGCACACCTTCTACCTCTTTAAATCCAAACGGGAACTTGTATTCTATATCAGTGGCAGCATTGGCATAATGTGCGAGCTTATCATGATCATGGAACCGGTAGTTCTCGTTTCCGAAGCCCAGGGCCTGGTGCCATTTCATCCTTGTCTCTTTCCAGTGTCTGAACCATTCAAGCTCTGTCCCGGGCTTCACAAAAAACTGCATCTCCATCTGTTCAAACTCCCGCATGCGGAAGATAAACTGCCTGGCAACGATCTCATTTCTGAAGGCTTTTCCTATCTGTGCAATACCGAATGGAAGCTTCATGCGGCCCGTTTTCTGTACGTTAAGGAAATTCACAAAGATGCCCTGTGCAGTTTCGGGACGCAGGAAAATCTTCATGGCACCGTCAGAGGTAGATCCGATCTCTGTTGCGAACATCAGGTTAAACTGCCGTACGTCAGTCCAGTTTTTAGTACCTGAGACCGGGCATACAATTTCATTGTCAATGATGATCTGCTTGAGGGCGGCGAGGTCAGGCCCTGCCATAGCATCTACAAACCTCTTATGCAGCAGGTCGTACTTCTCTTTTATTTCAAGTACCCGGGGATTTGTTGATCTGTACAGCGGTTCATCAAACTTTTCTCCGAAACGGGCTTTAGCCTTATCAACCTCCTTGTCAATTTTCTCAGTAAATTTCTCAAGATGCTCCTCAATCAGCACATCGGCACGGTATCTTTTCTTACTGTCCTTGTTATCAATCAGCGGGTCGTTGAAAGCATCAACATGACCGGAGGCTTTCCATATAGTCGGGTGCATGAATATTGCCGAGTCCAGCCCCACAATATTGTCGTGCAACAGAACCATGCTGTCCCACCAGTATTTTTTGATATTGTTTTTCAGTTCAACACCATACTGCCCGTAATCATATACGGCTCCCAGTCCGTCATAGATTTCGCTTGATGGAAAAACATACCCGTATTCCTTGCAATGAGAGACAAGTTTCTTAAAGATATCTTCGTGAGCCATAATTATTTTTAGATTCTGCGTACTAACCGGGCAAAAGTAAATTAAAATCCGCTGTTTTACAATCTACGCGATAGTCTGAAATCAATTTGTATCTTTGTTTTCCGTTCCTGAAAAAATCAAAATGAAAGTCCGGTATGATTTTCTGGTTATCGGCTCAGGTATTGCCGGTTTGTCGTTTGCTCTTAAAGCTGCGGCTCATGGCAGAGTATGTCTCATTACCAAGACTGTGCTTGATGACTGCAACACCAACTATGCCCAGGGTGGTATAGCAACGGTGATGTATGAACCCGATAATTTCGAGAAGCATGTCAGGGATACCATGGTTGCAGGTGCCGGATATTGTAATGAGGAGGTTGTGAGGATGGTTGTCAGTGAGGCCCCCGCAAGGATAAGGGAGCTGATTGATATGGGGGTTGATTTTGACAAAAAGGCTGACGGCAGCCTTGATATGGCCATGGAGGGAGGTCATTCCGAGCACAGGATACTCCATCATAAGGATTCAACCGGGGCTGCGATAGAAAAAGTGCTTATAGAAAGAGTTCGTGAGAACAAAAACATTGAAATTTTCGAAAATCATTTTGCTATTGATCTGATGACCCAGCATAACCTTGGTGAATATGTGACCAGGGAATGGAAGGATATCAAATGTTACGGTGCTTATGTGGCTGACCTGACCAACAGCAAGGTGACTACCGTTTTATCTAAAGTGACTGTCCTTGCAACGGGCGGATGCGGTAATATATACCTTACAACCACCAATCCTGAAGTAGCAACCGGTGACGGGCTGGCCATGGTGCACAGGGCCAACGGGGTCATTGAAAACATGGAGTTCATCCAGTTCCATCCGACCTCCCTTTACAATCCCAACGTCAGGCCTTCCTTCCTCATAACTGAAGCCCTGAGAGGATTTGGAGGCGAGCTGCGCAACAGCGGAGGCGAGAAATTCATGCCCAGATATCACCCGAAAGGTTCTCTTGCACCCCGTGATGTTGTTGCCAGGGCGATAGACAATGAGATGAAGATGAGGGGTGATGACTTTGTTTATCTTGATTGTACCCACCTTAATGCTGAAGAGCTCAAGTCACATTTTCCGCATATATATGAAAAATGCCTCTCGGAGAATATTGACATCACCAAACAGATGATCCCCGTGGTTCCAGCAGCACATTACTCATGCGGTGGCGTCAGGGTTGACAAGAACGGCAGGAGCTCAATAGACCGTCTGTATGCAATCGGGGAGGTTTCATCGACCGGTCTCCACGGAGCGAACAGGCTTGCATCCAATTCACTGATTGAAGCAGCCGTATATGCCCACAGAGCCGCAGAAGATGCCTGTAAACGAGTTGGTGGCCTGACATATGAGGAGAAGATACCCTTGTGGAACTACCATGGCACAACCAACATTGAGGAGATGGTGCTTGTAACCCAGAACTACAAGGAGATGCAGATGATAATGAGCAACTATGTGGGCATAGTAAGATCTGACCTGCGTCTGGCAAGGGCAAAGGCAAGGCTGGAGATAATCTACCGGGAGACGGAAGACCTCTATAAAAGGTCAACAATATCAAGAAAACTCATTGAACTTCGCAACCTTATAGCGGCTGGTTATCTGGTCATAAAAATGGCTAAGAACAGGAAGGAGAGCCTCGGCCTTCACTATTCCATTGACTATCCCGCCAGGCCAGGTTCGGAATTCTGAAAAAATATTGCTTTATGGAAGTCAATGACATCAATGACGTCAACGGTATGCAGGTGCAGGAAGAAAATGCTTTTTTAACGGCACCGTTCACAGGGAAGAATTCATTCTGGAGATATTTCACCGGCTCTGTATCTCCCTTTATTGTATCCAACCTGATAGGGGCAATACCTCTTGCAGTAGTAATGATTGTTTATGCAAGCAATGGCGTACTGCCTCAAAGAGGAGGGATGCCCGATTTTGAAGCCATGGGAATAAACCTTAACCTGGGATTTGTTCTGACCGTATTTCCGTTCATACTTGCCTTCCTTACACTTGTTCTTCTGATTAAACCTCTGAATGAACGTAGCCCTGCAACTCTCATCAACGGAGGCAGAGGTATACGGTGGGGAAGAATTTTCTTTTCGGCATTAGTATGGGCTGCAATTTCGGCATTATGGCTTTTTTACTCAATAAGGTCCGACCCGGGTAGTTACATTCTTAACAATACATCAGGCTCACTGATAACTCTGGCAATCCTGTCCCTGACTTTGATTCCGTTTCAGGCAGGATTTGAGGAAATTCTTTTCAGAGGATATCTTATTCAGGGCTTTGCTTATCTCTCGCGTAACAGATGGCTTCCCATCGTCGCAACGTCAGTACTTTTCGGACTGATGCATGCACTCAACCCTGAGGTAAAGGAATACGGATTCTTTATAATGATACCCCAGTATATCTTCTTCGGTCTTGTTTTTGCTGTACTGACAATGATGGATGACGGGATTGAGCTGGCTATTGGAGCTCACACCGCCAATAATGCTTTTCTGTCAGTATTTATAACGAATAAAGATTCTGCGCTTCAAACGCCATCGATGTACGAGCAGCTGGAGTACAATCCTATGATGGAATTCGGAGGGCTTGTGGCAATGTCGGTTATCTTTGTTCTAATTATGGCAATAGTTTACAAGTGGAAGAACATACGAAAATTGTATACCAGGATACATGTTCCGCAAGAGAAAGAACCAGTGGCAGATCAGATACCGTAAACTCCAGTAGCATCTTCGCTGGTGCACGCACCCCAATTCTCCCTTATCTCTTCAATTATCTTTCTTATTTCGTCAATTTCAAGTGAGGTAAGTAATCTGAGACGTGTCTCTTTAAAATTGGGCAATCCCTTGAAATAGTTTGAAAGGTGCCGTCGCATCTCAAGTATTGCCGCCTTACCCTCTTTATGCTCCAGTGATTTGTCAAGATGAAGCAGTGCAAGATCTGCTTTTTCATCAATGGTTGGTCCGGGCAGTATCTCGCCGGTGTCGAGGTAATGGCGTATCTCCCTGAAGATCCAGGGCCTGCCGAAGGTAGCCCTGCCTATCATAATTCCATCAACGCCGTACTTGTCAAACATTAACTTTGCCACTTCGGGTCCGTTCACATCGCCATTGCCAATAATCGGGATTTTCATTCTCGGGTTGTTCTTAACCTCTCCGATGAGGGTCCAGTCAGCCTCACCCCGGTATAGCTGAGCCCTGGTCCGGCCGTGTATTGTCAGCCCGGCTATACCTGTGTCTTGCAGGCGCTCCGCGACCTCAACGATAATCTTACTGTTTTCATCCCATCCCAGCCTTGTCTTTACAGTGACAGGAATGTTAACAGTCTTTACAATGGCAGATGTCATTTCAATCATCAGGGGGATGTTCTGAAGCATTCCTGCACCGGCCCCGCGGGCTGCAATTTTTCTTACCGGACATCCGAAATTCAGGTCAATGAGATCAGGATTCGCCTCACAGGCCATTACCGCGGCATCAACCATAGATTCTATTATATGTCCGTAAAGCTGTATGCCAATAGGTCTTTCATAATCGAACAGATCAAGCTTTCTGATGCTGCTCTTTCCGTCCCGGATAAGACCGTCCGAAGAGATAAACTCGGTAAACATGAAATCAGCTCCGAACATCTTACAGACATACCTGAACGAAGGATCAGTGATATCCTCCATGGGGGCCAGAAAGAGAGGCTGCTCTCTTAATATAGTGTTGCCAAGTTTCAAGGTCAGATTATGGATAACTCTATTCTACTTCGAACAGGGTAGGTGACAGGTTTGTCTGGGTTGTCTCACCTTTCCTGAAGACATATACCAGCCCGTATTTCTCGGCGCTGGCCCTTTTTTCTTCCTCAGTCACGGATGAGAAGCTGGCCTCAATCTCGTTCCACAGAGAGGTGATCAGTTCATCAACCTCGCGACGCACTTCTGAAGTACGGTTGACACACTCGACAGCGCGTCTGTTTATGGTTTTATATTGGTTACGGGTTTCCAGAAATTTCTCATACCGGGCTTTAACCACAGCAATTGAAGGATTGGTGACCGGCATATTCGCCTTTCTTATCCGGTATTCTTCCCCGTCAATAATCCTTTTCCCCCATGCGACAAGCTCGTTTTCAGTGGCAATGGACGGGAGGGCAGCATCATCCTGGGCGATCCCGTAAAACGACCTTGTTTCCGGCGGTAACTCTCCCCTGGTAATGGCCATACTCATAACCCTGAGAAAGTGCGTAATATATATTCTGGCTTTTCGCGCTGTCTCCTGATTTGTCCTGACCTTTTCAGCCTGGTTAATCAGTGTCTGACGCTGGTGGCTAATGGCATTCTCAAAGACAGGAAGAATGCCCTGCAGCTTAACCAGAGTTTTCATTGAGAAGGCCAGTCTGAACGGAGGAATATTCTTGCTCATGTCAAGAGCCCTTTTCATGGCCCTGAGACGTGCTGAATCAGTATTTGGCAGGCGGCGGTAAGGCATATATTATTTTTTGAAGTGAATCATGATGCGAATGTACACTATTTGTGCGTCTGGCAACACCCTTCGTACACAAAAATTGTTGATAACCTGAAAAATATCAACAGCACTTAGTAAATTCGTACAGTGAAATGATCTAAAAACAAAATAAAATGTTTGACCGCGAAATCTACATTAATCGTCGTAAGAGGCTGCAGTCTCTGATGAGTGACGGCATTGCTGTTTTTATAGGTAATGTCGAATCACCGATGAATTATCCCGACAACACCTACCACTGGAGGCAGGACAGTGATTTTCTTTATTTCTTCGGACTTGATGTTCCCGGATTGGTTGGTATGATCGATTTTAACTCAGGGAAGGACTGCATCTTCGGTAATGATTTCGATATGGATGATATAGTATGGATGGGACCTCAGCCGGTCATTGCGGACCTTTCAGCCAGCGTGGGAGTAAAGCAAAGTCTGCCCTTGTCCAAACTCGATGATTACATTAACAAAGCTCTTTCAGGTGGCAGGCCTGTGCATTTCCTTCCTCCATACAGAGCGGAGACTAAAATGACTCTTGGCGTTCTTCTCCGCGAGAACCCATGCCAGATGAGATCCAAAGCCTCTGAAAAATTAATAAAGGCTGTGGTTTCGCTCAGGTCAATCAAGGAGGATGTTGAGATTGCCGAAATAGAGAAGGCAGGCGATGTAGCCTGTGAGATGCAGACCACTGCCATGCGTATGTGCAAGCCGGGGGTGAATGAACGGGAGATATTCGGTACTATTGAGGGAATTGCATGGGCAAAGGGCGGCGGTCCCTCATTCCCGACTATACTCAGCATCAACGGACAGACGCTTCACAATCATGTTCATGTCAATGTTCTCAGGGAAGGAAGAATGATGGTAACAGATTGCGGAGCAGAATCGCTGCTTCATTATGCAGCAGACCTTACGCGTACCACTCCTGTCGGGGGACGCTTCGCACAGAGACAGAGAGAGATTTATGAGATTGTTTTGAAGGCCAACACTGAATCAATAAAAATGGCCGGACCGGGTATCTCAAACCGCGACCTGCACCTTAACGCCTGCCGCATAATTGCATCAGGCCTTAAAGATCTCGGCCTGATGAAGGGTGATATAGCCGAGGCTGTGAAAGAGGGTGCTCATGCACTCTTTATGCCTCACGGACTGGGCCACATGATGGGACTCGATGTGCATGATATGGAAAGCCTTGGAGAAAATTATGTCGGATATAATGACAAGGTTAAACGAAGCACCCAGTTTGGACTCAAATCGCTGCGATTTGCGCTTCCTTACAAGGCAGGACATGTATTTACAGTTGAACCGGGGATTTACTTTATCCCCGAGCTGATGGCCAAATGGAAGGCAGAGGGTAAAAACAAGCAGTTTATCAATTATGAAAAGGCTGAGAGCTATCTTGACTTCGGCGGAATAAGGATAGAAGATGATGTGCTGATCACGGCCAACGGGTGCAGGATGCTGGGTAAGACGGCACCGAAGACGGTGGAGGAGATAGAGAAGGTGTGCCTCGGTTAATCAGAACGCCTTGTAGTATTCCCGGTTGAGCCTGGCGATATTGAACAGTTTGATCTGTTTGGGGCATTGTGCTTCGCATGCGCCTGTATTTGAACAGTTACCGAAGCCCTGCCTGTCCATCTCGGCTATCATAGCACGCACCCTGTCCCTGGCTTCAGGTTTTCCCTGTGGAAGGAGAGCGAACTGAGATATCTTGGCCGAGACGAACAGCATTGCTGATGCGTTCTTGCACGCCGCCACACATGCTCCGCATCCTATGCAGATGGCCGAATCAAAAGCATCGTCGCTGTTCTTTTTCCGCACCAGTATCGAATTGGCTTCAGAAGCTGCTCCCACAGTGACTGATATAAATCCTCCGGCCACCTGTATCCTGTCAAAAGCACTGCGGTCTACGATCAGATCTTTTATCACAGGGAATGGCTTGGCTCTCCACGGCTCAATTACTATTGTCTCCCCATCCTTGAAATACCTCATTGAGAGATGGCACGTGGTCAGTCCTGGCACCGGGCCGTGAGGATATCCGTTTATGAACATACCGCAGCTTCCGCAGATCCCTTCACGGCAGTCGTGATCAAAGGACACGGGCTCCTTGCCTGCCTCAATGAGGTTCTTGTTCAGCAAATCAAGCATCTCAAGGAACGACATGTCAGGTGAGACGCCGTCAAGATCGTAGAATGCAAAAGCGCCTTTTGTTTTTGCATTCTTCTGTTTCCATATCTTTAGTCTGAGTTTCATATCCGGCATAATTAAGGTAGTTTATTTATAGCTTCTCTCCTTGAGTTCAACAAACTCGAATTTTAATGGTTCCTTATTGAGAACAGGCTCATTCTCACCGTTATACTCCCAGGCAGCCACGTATGAGTATTCAGCATCAATCCTCTGAGCCTCGCCTTCGGCAGTCTGGCTTTCCTCACGAAAATGGGCACCGCATGATTCTTTCCTGTTTAGTGCATCGGTTATCATAAGCTTTGCCAGCTCCATGAAATCAGCCACCCTGCCGGCTTTCTCAAGCTGCTGGTTCAGATCAGAGTCTTCGCCGGGCACAAGAAGATCATTCCAGAACTCTTTCCTGAGTTCCTCCACAAGGCTCAACGCTTTCTTCAACCCCTCCTCGTTGCGCCTCATTCCGCAATAGTCCCACATTATCTTGCCGAGTCGCTTATGGAAGGTTGAAGCAGTCTGTTTTCCTTTTATTGAAAGGAGTTTGTCAATCCTTTCTCTGACGCTTTTTTCTGCCTCTTCGAATTCAGGGCTTGTGGTTGGAATTCTCGGGGTTCTGATCTCTCCTGACAAATAACCGCTGATTGTTACCGGAAGAATGAAATATCCGTCTCCGGCAGTCTGCATCAGGGAACTAGCCCCAAGCCTGTTTGCCCCGTGATCGGAGAAGTTGGCCTCACCAATGGCAAAGAGCCCCGGAACAGTAGTCATCAGCTCGTAATCAACCCAAAGCCCGCCCATAGTATAGTGTCCGGCAGGATAGATCTGCATCGGTTCTTCATAGGGGTTCATGCCGGTGATCGCTTTATACATATCGAACAGGTTACCGTACTTGTTTTCTATTGCTTTCTTGCCCTGTTTCTTTATCGCATCGCGGAAATCAAGGTTGACTGCCAGTCCTGTCTTTCCGACGCCATATCCGGCGTCACATCTCTCCTTGGCTGCTCTTGAGGCCACGTCACGCGGTACCAGGTTGCCAAAGGTCGGGTAGCGACGCTCGAGATAATAATCCCTGTCTTCCTCCGGGATGTCATTTCCGGGCCGGTTATCACCCTTATTTTTCGGCACCCATATCCGCCCGTCGTTACGCAGTGACTCTGACATCAGCGTCAGTTTGCTCTGGAACTCATTCAGCTGCGGTATGCTGGTCGGGTGTATCTGAACGAAGCTGGGATTGGCAAAGGCAGCCCCTTTCTTGTAGGCTTTCCAGGC
>Ga0209745_1001850_pt1 | contig 12336 bp, 10 predicted proteins | sample BarGraNGADG00312_FD_184495 | JGI IMG/M metagenome (GOLD analysis project Ga0209745, IMG submission 184495) | Arctic peat soil microbial communities from Barrow, Alaska - Barrow Graham LP Ref core NGADG0004-312 (SPAdes) (version 2) | ecosystem: Environmental > Terrestrial > Soil > Wetlands > Peat... | reverse complement strand
CGTCTGCATGGTGGAGGCGCTGCCGTTGGCGTTGTCGATCTTGAAGTTGCTCGAGGAGAGCCCCGCGGCCTCGAACGCCTGCTTCAGGTACGGAGCGTCGTACTGGACGTACCGGGTCGACGTCGTCGTGTCGGGCAGGAGCACTCCGACCATGCCCTTGCCTTGTGCGGCCAATCCGGTCAGCTGCTTCATGAGCGCGAAGTCGGCTTTGAAGTCCGCCGCATTGATCTGCGGCACGGCCGCCGACGTCTTTGCGGACGTGGCTGTCGAGGTGGACGTGGTGGACGAGCTGCACGCTGAGGCTGAGACCACGAGCCCCAACGAGAGCAACGCACTCGTAATCGCGAAGGACTTGCGTCCGGTTCCCATCGATTTTTCCTTCCGTTGGTGACTCGCCCCTATGACCCAAACTTGTATCGTTCCACTGTCGCATTCATCCGCAACTGCACAGAGGTGTCGTTATCAAACTGTGATGAGCAAGAAAGGCGATTCATTCAAGACAATTAGACAGGTCCGTGACAATACGAAAATCAGGCAGATCTCTGACCAAACCCTCTAGATTGAACGTTCCCATTCTGGGGGTGGGCTGTCAACGGGTCAGGATCGACTCCTTGATCACCTGCGTGACGTGAGGGCGGAGCCACGAGGCGGCGCAACATGGCAATGGGCTGATTCTGATCACTCGTGTCCCGTCACTGTCGCAGTCGGCAGCCGACTCGGTAACCTGCCACGAAGAGCTTCCGTTTCGCTTCGGCTCGGGATTGCGCGCTTCCCCAGGCATTGAGAACGTCTGTTGTTTCCAGAGCCGCGGATCATAGGGCCTTCAACCTTTGAGCCGGACTCATGCCCGGGCGATCGGGACCTCGTACCTGGGCGCCAACTTCGGACGTTCGACGGCGAACATGCATGCCCAGTAGCAGGCGAAGCCCACGAAGATCCCGGCATAGACGTCCATCAGGTAGTGCTGCCGCAGGCTCACGGTCGCGGGGTAGACGAGGCATAGCCATGCCATGAGGATCCACGCGGTCTTCGGGAACCGATGCCGGAGCCGCCACAGTGCCAGGATGCCGATCGTGGTCCATGCGCAGTGACCGCTGGGATACCCGTTGAATGGCTGGTCGTTGCCCCACACCTGGTTCACCAGCCAGCCCCCGAAGCCGTCGCCGGCCTGCACGTCGCGGATCACGTAGGTCTGGAAGAGGTAGTACGCCACGTCCAGCATCAGCTGCGACACGGTCAGGGCCAGCCCGACGGTCAGGAAGCGGCGGAACGAACCGGCTGCGAGGTTCAGCAGGGGGATCACGATCGGCACGATGACGAGGAACGAGAGGTAGGGGATCGCGAGCAGCGGCACGAACGGGATCTTCGCGTCGAGCCAGCTCTTGAGCACGAACGTCTGGTAGGGCTCGGAACCGGTGAGGGGTTGCACGAGTCGGCCCGTCGTCGGCCTGGCGGCGTAGTACCCGGGCCAGCGGTTCGCCGTGGGTGCTCCGTTCAGGAGCTCGTAGGAGTAGAAGACCAGGCCGATCGTGACGAGGACGATGGCGACCCAGATCCACTGTGTCCGAGAGAGGGCCCAGGGGCGTGCCGTTTCGCCGACGTCATGGCGGGCCGGCTCCTCATGGTTCATGTGAGTCCTCCGGATCTGGGGCCTTGCGGTCAATCTCGCCGGCGGCACCAGGGCCCGGCGGTGGCGGCGTGCTGTTCGCCCCGTAGACCGAGTGCCACAGGATTTGGTCCAGCGTCGATTGTGGGACCTGGTCAGGTTGCCCGAGGGTTAGCTGGCTCGACCACTGTGAGTCCGGGGCGGCGGGGCCGTTGCGGGTGAGCAGGTTGATTCGGGCGGGGATAGCCGCCACCGGTGCGGTGTTGAGCGCCTTGGCGGTGAACGCGTCATACATCGGGGTGGCCAGTGCGTCGTTCAGGGTCAGTGGCTTCATGCCCAGGATGAGCTCGATGGAGCGCACCACAGAGACCAGGTCGTATCGGGTGTGAATGACCGCGCCCGCACGGGCGTAGGGGCTGATGACCATCGCAGGGATCCGGTGGGTGTGCTGGCGGGTTCAGCTGCCGGTGTGTCGTCTGGTTGGCTGGGTGTTTGCTGGGTATCCGGCATCACGCAACTCCTCTTGCGGGGGCTTGCACGAGCTTCGAGAGTTGCACACAGGTTTGCAGGTGCTGCCTAGAGCGTTTCCTTCAGCAGCTCATGTCGTCGCACCTGGCAGGAGGATCCTCGAACCCTCCGGATTCAGTCTGGGCCAGGATCATGGGAATCTTGCGTCCTGCGGCTAGTCGGTGGTGGACTGGTCCCATTGCGGTGGTGGACTGACGCCGTCGCTTATGAAAGCGCGGGACGTCGAAAGCTGAGGTCGCCATGAACGTTGAACGACGAACCCGCTGGGGTTCCAAGCCTCGGCCGGTCCTGGTAGCGGTCATCGCCGGGCTGCTTGCGGCCGCGACGTTGACCGCCACGTCCACCGGGCCCGCAGCGGCTTTGACCGGCCCGTCGCCCGGCCCGTATGTGGGCAAGGGTTTCGACGCCTGTGCCGCGCCAGCCTCGAACGTGATGACGGCCTGGCTAGGTGCTTCGCCGTACCGTGCAGTCGGCATCTACATGGGCGGGGCCAACCGCTTCTGCGCCCAGCCCAATCTGACGGCGCCGTGGGTGGACGCCCAGCGCTCCGCCGGGTGGCACCTGGTGCCGATCTACCTGGGCTTTCAGCCATACTGCACCACCTCGAAGAAGATATACCGGTTCACCGCAGCGAACGCGGGCACCTCGGGGGAGGCAGCGGCCAACGACGCTGTCGTGCAGGCCCGGGCGCTTGGCCTGGCGACCGGCAGCACGATCTACAACGACATCGAGGCCTACCGAACCACCGACCCGGTGTGCTCGACGGCGGTGCTCACCTTCATGAGCAAGTGGACCACGCGGTTACACGACCGTGGGTTCTTCTCCGGCTTCTACAGCAGCCTCGGGTCGGGTGTCCGGGACCAGGTCGCGGCGTACGGCTCGACGGCCTACGTGCGTCCCGACTACCTGTGGTTCGCCCGGTACGACGGCGTCGCCACCGTTTCGGATGCATCCATTCCCAGCACCTACTGGTTGCACCGCCGGATCAAGCAGTACCGGGGCGGGGCCCCCGAAACCTACGGTGGAAAGACCGTGAACATAGACCGCGACCAGTTCGACATCGCACCCGTGCCGGCCACTCCTTTCGGCGACTTCAACGGTAACGGCTGGTCGGACCTGATCGCCCGGCAGACCTCCAGCGGCTCGCTGTATCTCTACCCGGGCAACGGAACGGCGTTCGGCAGCCGAGTGCGGATCGGAGACGGTTGGAGCTCCATGAGCGCGATTGTGCGCTTCGGCGACTTCAACCGGGACGGTCACGAGGACGTCATCGCCCGCGAGAGAGCCACCGGTGCCCTCTGGCTCTACCGGGGCACCGGGGCAGGCTTCGCATCGCGCCTGAAGATCGGCAGCGGGTGGAACAGCATGCGGGAGATCACCCCGGTCGGTGACCTCAACGGGGACGGGTATCCCGACCTGCTCGCGGTCCAGGCCTCGAGCGGATACCTGTTCCTCTACCCCGGACGCGGTACGTCACTTGGTGCCGGGCGCAAGATCGGGGGCGGTTGGAACGCGATGAGTGAGCTCACGGGAGTCGGTGACTTCAACAGGGACGGTCACGTTGACCTGATTGCCCGCCACAGTGCCACCGGCGGTCTCTGGCTCTACCGGGGTACAGGCACCCGTTTGGGCTCCGGGGCGCGAATTGGCACCGGTTGGAACGGTATGCGCGACCTGGTCGGCATCGGCGACTTCGACCGTGACGGCTTCACCGACCTGATCGCCGTTCAGAGCGCCACAGGCAAGCTGTTCAGGTATCCCGGGCGCGGGATGTCTTTCGGGTCAGCGGTGCTCGTCGGCAGCGGCTGGACCACAGCAATGACGCCGGTGCTCTGAGCGCTCGATGGTTGACTTGCAGGGCCGGGTCGGCAGGCCCCGAAGAGGCGCCCGCCGACCCGCCGCCGGTCATCCCTGCGAGGTGGCCACCGCCTTCACTGCGGCGGCCACGGCAGGAGCCACACTGGCGTCGAAGACGCTGGGGACGATGTAGCTGGCGTTGAGCTGCTCGGCCTGGACCTTGTCGGCGATGGCATGCGCCGCAGCGATCAGCATCTCGTCGGTGATGTCGGAGACGCCTGCGTCGAGCAGACCACGGAAGAACCCGGGGAAGACGAGCACGTTGTTGATCTGGTTCGGGTAGTCAGATCGTCCGGTGGCGACCACGGCGGCGTACTTGCTCGCTTCGACAGGGTCCACCTCGGAGACGGGGTTGGCGAGCGCGAAGACGATGGCGCCCTCGGCCATGGTCGCGATGTCCTCGCCGGTCAGCAGGTTCGGCGCCGAGACGCCTATGAAGACGTCCGCCCCGACCAGGACCTCCTTGAGGGAGCCGACGAGGTTGGCGCTGTTGGTGTTCTCGGCAATCCAGGTGCGGAACTCGTCCATGCCCTTCTGACCGGAGTGCACGGCGCCGTCGCGGCCGCACCCGATGATCTCGCCGGCGCCCTGGGCGAGCAGCAGACGGATGATCGCGTTCCCGGCGGCGCCAACGCCGGACACCACGATGCGTACGTCCTCGATGTGCTTGTCGACCACTCGAAGCGCGTTCGTCAGCGCGGCGAGCACCACGATGGCCGTGCCGTGCTGGTCGTCGTGGAAGACGGGGATGTCGAGGAGCTCGCGCAGACGGGCCTCGATCTCGAAGCAGCGGGGTGCCGAGATGTCCTCCAGGTTGATGCCGCCATAGACGGGGGCCATGGCCCGGACGATCTCCACCAGGGTGTCGGTGTCCTGGGTGTCCAGGCAGACCGGCCAGGCGTCGACGCCGCCGAACTGCTTGAACAGGGCCGCCTTGCCCTCCATCACGGGCAGCGCGGCGGCCGCCCCGATGTTGCCCAGACCCAGCACCGCTGAGCCGTCGGTGACCACGGCCACGGTGTTGCGCTTGATGGTCAGGTGTCGCGCGTCCTCGGGGTGCTCGGCGATGGCCAGACAGACGCGGGCCACACCGGGCGTGTAGGCGCGGGAAAGGTCGTCGCGGTGCTTCAGCGGCACCTTGGGGGTGACCTCGATCTTGCCGCCGAGGTGCATCAGGAAGGTGCGATCGCTCACCTTGCGCACGGTCGCGCCGGGGATCTCGGCGATGGCCTTGGAGATCACATCGGCGTGCTCCTCGCCCGAGGTGTCACAGGTGACGTCGACCACCATGCGATCCGTCTGGCTCTCGACGACGTCGAGAGCGGTGAGTGCGCCGCCCGCGGAACCTACGGCGCTGGTCAGCGCGGCCGTCGCCGTCGCCCCAGCAGGTACCTCAACGCGGACAGTGATCGAGTAGCCAGGACTGGTTGAGGTCATTGATCTCTCCTTGCGCGATGGTTCTGTTGTGCGGATTCTAGCCAGGTAGCCTGGCGTCCGTCGCAAGGGCCAGTGTTCCTGCGATGGTGAGGACGAATCCAACTGCCGCGACCAGGGCGAAACCGGGGCGTGTGGTGTCTCCGAGGAATGCCAGGCCGATGCCTGCGGGGACGATTGTCTCGACGGCGAACGTCGCAGCGGTGGCAGTGGTCACCGACCCGCGCTGGAGAGCGGTGGTGAACAGCAGCACCCCCAGCCCGCCCAGAGCAAGGATGGCCCAGAAACCGGGATCGGCCAGAACATGCCACGCAGGACTGGGCACGGCCAGGCTGCGTGCCGTGACGGCGACCACCGTGAAGGCGAGTCCCCCAAGGACGGCAAGAGCTTGCGCGCTTGAGCGTCCGTTGCGTCGGGCGACGAGTGCCCCTGCGGCACCCAGGACGACCACGCAGGAGAGCAGCCCCCACCGGACTCCGAGTGTCAGCGGTGTTCCCTGCTCCGGCTGGGCCGAGGAGGCCAACAGCAGCAGCCCGGCGCCGAGTATGACAAGTGAGGCGATCTCACGACCCCGTAACCGGACACCGACGGCTGCCGCGATGACCGCCGTGACCCCGACGCTCGAGGCAACGGCGGACTGCACGAGGAACAGGGGCAGCGTCCGCAGGGCCACCAGCGACGCGACAAAGGCCGCCAGATCGAGGCCGAGCCCTGACACATAGGGAACAGATCGCGCGAGGCGCACCAGCAGTCGCGGATCGAGACCGGAGCCGGACTCCGCTTTGCGTGCGGCAACGCTCTGGAGTACCGATGCGGTCCCGTAGCCCACAGCTGCGAACAGTGCGCACGCCAAGCCCAGAACCATGCGAGCAGTCTGCCTCAGCCGCGGACCATCTGCGCAGCCGATCCGCTGATCCCCGGATCCGGACCGCGCCATTCAGGAGGATGAGAGGCGTCCGATCCCGTCACGAGCCGGCGCTAGGGTGGCCGGATGCCCTCCCAACGCTCGTCCCACGTGGGCTTCACCCGGATGGGCCTGGTGTTGATGGCTGCCATGGTCGTGGCCTGGGTCGGTGCGTGCACTCCGGTAACAAGCACCTTGCCCTCGGACAGCGCCGCGGGACCGGGCAATACTGCAGAACCATCATCGTCGGTGAAGGGGGGATCGGCCCTTGCTGCGCTCGCTACCCTTGCGGTCAAGGGACGTGCACCGAAGACGGGTTACGACCGCTCGCTCTTCGGCCAGGCCTGGGCGGACGTCGACCGCAACGGTTGTGACACCCGCAACGACGTCCTGCGACGTGACCTCGCGCCGTACGTACTCAAGTCGGGGACCAATGGCTGCCTGGTCCTCTCCGGCACCCTCCATGACCCCTACACGGGCATGACCATCGCATTCGTCCGTGGTCGGAGCACTTCCAGCACAGTCCAGATCGACCACGTCGTGCCACTGTCCGACGCCTGGCAGAAGGGCGCGCAGCAGTGGTCCACGCCGCGGCGTACAGGCTTTGCGAATGACCTGCTCAACCTGCTCGCCGTCGACGGGCTCACCAATCAGCGCAAGAGCGACGGCGACGCGGCCACCTGGCTGCCGCCCAACAAGGCCTACCGTTGCTCATACGCCGCGCGACAGCTCGCGGTGAAAGCGAAGTACGGACTGTGGGTCACCAGCGCAGAGCGAGACGCGCTCGGGCGGATCCTGGCGACGTGTCCGTCCCAGACGCTGCCGACCGCCAGCAGTCGCTGAGCGTGGTTGCTCAGTCCTGCGGCGACGCGGGACTGTGGGCGTGCACCGTCGGCATCGGCAGGTCAATGAGGTTCTCGGGGAAGTGGCAGGCCACGCAGTGACCCGGCGCGAGCTCGGCGAAGGGCGGCTCGACCGTGCTGCAGATCTCCTGGGCCTTCCAGCACCGCGTGTGGAATCGGCATGCGGACGGGGGGTTGATGGGTGACGGGACGTCGCCCTCGAGCCGGATGCGGTCACGCTTCGTGCGCCGGCCGGTGTCGGGGATCGGCACCGCAGACATCAGGGCGACGGTGTAGGGGTGCATCGGCCGCTCGTACAGAGGCGTGCGGTCCGCGATCTCGACCATCTTGCCGAGGTACATGACAGCAACGCGGTCGGACATGTGGCGCACGACCGACAGATCGTGAGCGATCGTGACATAGGTCAGGCCGAGCTCGTCCTGCAGGTCTTCGAGCAGGTTGATCACCTGCGCCTGGATCGACACGTCCAGGGCTGACACCGGCTCGTCGGCGACGATCAGCTTGGGCTTGAGGGCGAGCGCGCGGGCGATTCCGATGCGCTGACGCTGGCCCCCGGAGAACTCGTGCGGGTAGCGGTTGTAGTGCTCCGGGCTGAGCCCTACCAGCTCGAGCAGGTCCTGCACGGCCTTCTTGGTGCCGTGCTCGGTCTTGACGTTCTGCAGGCGGAAGGGCGCCCCGACAATGGTTCCGACCGTATGGCGTGGGTTCAGGGAGCCGTACGGGTCCTGGAAGATCATCTGCACGTCACGACGCAAAGGCCGCATCTTGCCCGCCGAGATGTGTGTGATGTCCCGGCCTTCGAACAGGATCTTGCCACCGGTGGGTTCGAGCAGACGGGTCAGCATGCGCCCGGTGGTGGTCTTGCCACAGCCGGACTCACCCACCAGTGAGAGGGTCTCGCCCTTGCGTACGGAGAAGCTCATTCCATCGACCGCCTGGACGGCGCCGACCTGGCGCTGAAGCAGACCGCGCCGGATCGGGAAGTGCTTCTGCAGGTCGGTCACGACGAGCAGGTCCTCGCCCTGGCCGGAGGCGTGCGACCCCGTGGTTGCGGCGTCGGTCGGTGCTGAGGTCACGGTGTGGCTCCGTCGGTGTTGCGGGGAGGGCGCATGGCGATCCTCACAGGCTTGGCTTGATGTCGTTGTCCCAGACCCTCTGACGGTCCTGCGCGGAGAGGTGGCAGGCGAGGAAGTGGCGGGGGGAGGTCTCGACGAGCTCCGGGAGCTGGGTCTCGCTGGCACCGCCGGTGAGCTGGGCGTAGGCGCAGCGTGGGTGGAAAGGGCAGCCGTTCGGGACGTTGATCAGGCTGGGGGGAGCTCCTGGGATGGGCTTCAGCCGCTCGGTGCGCTCGCGGTCCAGTCGCGGCATCGACCCCAGCAGGCCCCAGGTGTACGGGTGCCGTGGCTGCGTGAAGATCTCGTGGGCACTGGCGTACTCGACGCATCGGCCGGCATACATCACGAGGATGTCGTCGGCGAGTTCGGCGACGACGCCGAGGTCGTGGGTGATGATGATGACCGCGGAGTTGAACTCCTGCTGCAGGTCGCGGATCAGGTCAAGGATCTGGGCCTGGACCGTCACATCGAGCGCGGTCGTGGGCTCATCAGCGATGAGCAGCTCGGGATCACAGGACAGGGCCATGGCGATCATCGCGCGCTGGCGCATACCACCGGAGAACTGGTGCGGGTAGTCATCGACCCGTGAGCCCGGCTGGGGGATCCCTACCCGGTCGAGCAGGTCGATCGCGTGTTTGCGCGCGACCTGTTTGGACACGCGGTTGTGTATCCGGTACGCCTCGATGATCTGGTGGCCCACCGTGTAGTAGGGATGCATGGCCGAGAGTGGGTCCTGGAAGATCATGGCCATGTTCTTGCCACGGAGCCTGCGGACGTGCTCCGGTGAAGCACCGATCAGGTTGTCGTCATTGAGCACCACCTGACCGGAGATCTCGGCGGTCCCGGGGGGGTGCAGGCCCATGATCGACAGGCTCGTGACGCTCTTGCCGGACCCCGACTCGCCGACGATGCCCAGGGTCTGGCCACGCTCGACGTTGAAGCTCAGCCCGTCGACTGACTTGACCACACCGTCATCGGTGGGAAAGTGCACTCGCAGGTCCCTGACCTGCAGGAAAGGGCCTGCCGGCGTTGGTCCGGGGCGGTCCCGGGGGACGGTGGACCGTGGCGTCGCGTTCGTGCTCACTGGGTCCGCACTCTCGGGTCGACGACAGCGTAGAGAAGGTCCACGACCAGGTTGGCCATGATGATGAAGACGGCGCCGAGGAGGGTGACGCCAAGTACCTTGGGCAGGTCGTTGTTGGTGATCGCCTGCACGGCGTACTGCCCGAGACCGGGTAACGAGAAGGTGGTCTCGGTGAGGATCGCCCCACCGAGCAGCAGGCCCAGGTCGAGACCGAAGATAGTCACGATGGGGGTGAGCGCCGCGCGAAGGCCGTGCCTGATGACGACATCGCGCTCGCGCAGGCCCTTGGCCCGCGCGGTTCGGATGTAGTCCTCGTTCATCGTCTCGAGCATGCCGGCCCGGGTAAGCCGGGCATACGAGGCTGCGAAGAGGAAGGCAAGCGTGATCCACGGCAGGATCATGGTGTATGCCCAGTCGAGCGGGTTGGTGGCATCCATCGGGTTGGCGCCGCCGGGTGCTGTCCATCCCAGGCCGTAGCTGAAGATCGAGAGCGAGAGCAGCCCGGTGAAGAAGATGGGCAGGGAGACGCCGGCCAGGGCCACGCCCATGCTGCTGCGGTCCAGAAATGACCCACGTTTGAGGGCAGAGATAACGCCGGTGGCCACGCCGGCGCCGAGCCACAGAACTGACGCGCCCACAGCCAGTGACAGGGTCACCGGCAGGCGGTCGAGCAGGTCAGGCAGGACCGGGTTCTGGGTGATGAACGAGTAGCCCAGGCACGGCGCCGGGCAATGTTCCACGGCGGGGCCGTAGTTGTAGTTCTGGCCGACGACGATGCCCTTGGCGAACCGGCCGTACTGCACGTAGATGGGGTCGGTGAATCCCAACTTGACTGCCGTCTCGTGGATTTGCGCGGTGCCGGCGCTCTTGCCGACATAGCGCGAGGCGAGGTCGTCGGGGGTCGCCCCGCCGATGCGCGGCACCAGGAAGAAGATCGAGAACACGACCGCACTGACGATGAAGAGCAGGATCACTGCTCCGATCAGGCGACGAATGATGTACGTCAGCACTGTGGTCGGCCTGGTCGGTGGCGGTCACGCACGTTGCTGCGTGACCGCCACCGACTTATGCCTTCACCTACCTCTGTTGTGGTCGGGCCGGGGCGCCGTTACTTCTTGGACGTGCCCAAGGCTGTGTAGTCGTACTCGCTGAAGCCGTTGTTGACGAACACGTCCGTCAGGTTGTCGGGACGGAACAGCAGACCCTTGGACCAGACGCCAGGCAGCACGGCGGCGTTCTCCATGACCATCTGGTCGATGTTGCCCCAGATCGCATTGCGAGCCGTGGCGTCGGTGGTGGCCAGCGCCTTGTCGATGGCTGCGTCAACCGCCGGGATCTTGATGCCCAGGTTGGTGTTACCTGCCGGGCGGATGGTCCGGCTGTCGACGATCTGCGAGAGGAAGCCGAAGCCGTCGGGCCAGTCAGCAGCCCAGCCGTAGATCATGATGCCGAGCTTGTTGGTCTTGGCGAAGTCCGGCTTGCCGGCGTAGAGCTTGAAGTAGTCACCTTGCGGGTAGGGCTTGATGGTGATCTGGATTCCCACCTTTGCCAGGGACTGCTGCAGGGACTCGGCTGTGGCCTTCTCCTTCGGGCGTTCGGCGCGGTAGGAGAGGTTGGTCGCGAACCCGTTGGGCTGACCACATTTGGCCAGCTCAGCCTTGGCTGCGGGGATGTCACCGGTGGGGTTGGTCTTGGCCCCGTAGAGGTCGATGGCCTTGTGGCCGGGGATGATCGGTGGCATCAGGCTGGTCGCGATGTCTCCACCGGTGGAGCCACCGTAGGCACGCTGGTAGCCGGTCTTGTCGGCGGCCAGCAGGATGGCCTTGCGACAGTCGATGTTGTTCAAGGGGGGCACATCGGGGTTCAGCACCGAGAACCACGTTCGTGATGACACGGCGGAGTCGGTCTTGGCCTTGAGCGTGGGGTCGCTGAGGATCTTGCCCTGCGCCGCGGCCTGGACGCCGGAGCCGGCGACGTCGACATCGAGGTCTCCCGCTATCAGACGGTTGTCGATGTCAGCGGCGTTGAGGCCCAGCTCGACGCTGAGGTTGTTCGGCAGCGCCAGACGACCCGATTCGGGGTCGGTCTTGGGGTCGTAGTTCGGGTTGCGTTTGAGCGTGTACTTCTTGCCAAGCTGGACCGTGTCGAACATATAGGGACCGGACGAGACCACGTGCTCCTTGTACTTCGCGCCTGTGTCCTTGGCAACTGGCACCGGTGCAGTGGCCGGCAGCTGGGCGAAGTAGTCGAACCCGGCGAAAGCCGTCTTGAGGTGGAAGACGATCGTCTTTGCGTCCGGAGTGTCGATGGACTTCAGGTCGGCGAGGTTCTTGTCCTTGTAGACGCTGTAACCCTTGGGGACATCCTTGAGGAAGTCGTTGAAGTAGGTCGGGCCGTTGGGGAACGTGTCCTTGTCCAGCTGGCGGGCGACCCCGTACTTGACGTCCGCGGATGTGATGGGGGTGCCGTCCTCGAACTTCAGGCCGTCGCGCAGCTTGTAGGTCCAGGTCTTGGCCCCGTCGGTGGGTACGCCGAGGGTCGTTGCGAGGTCCGGGACAAGCTTGGTGCCCGCGCCCCCGGGGGCCGCCTTGAAGACGACCAGGGTCCGGGCATAGTTGCGCAGGAAGTTCCACGAGTAGGCGTAGTAGGTATCACCGGGGTCGATGGAGTCAAAGTCACCCGCCAGACCGAAGCGCAGCGTGCCGCCCTTGGTGGTCGACGGCTTGTAGACCGCACTCACCGCCGCATTCTGGACGGCAGCAGTGGATCCGCCAGAGGCGGTGCTCGACGTGTTGCCCCCCGAGCATGCTGTTATGCCCAGGGCAAGGACAGCGCCTGAGGCGACTGCCATCATCCGTTTCTGCTTCATCTGGGTTGCACTCCTTTGATCTTCTTTGGTGGGGCGGAGCCGGTTTGAGAAATCGATGGGACTATCGGGACTTGGG
>Ga0209745_1001847_pt1 | contig 12347 bp, 11 predicted proteins | sample BarGraNGADG00312_FD_184495 | JGI IMG/M metagenome (GOLD analysis project Ga0209745, IMG submission 184495) | Arctic peat soil microbial communities from Barrow, Alaska - Barrow Graham LP Ref core NGADG0004-312 (SPAdes) (version 2) | ecosystem: Environmental > Terrestrial > Soil > Wetlands > Peat... | reverse complement strand
AACCGGCTCGTTGGTCGGTATCTCGACCACGTTGAGGTCGTAGATCTCGACGAACTCCTTCTCCTCGGTCTTGGCCGTTCCGGTCATGCCGCCGAGCTTCTCGTAGAGGCGGAAGTAGTTCTGCAGGGTGATCGTGGCCAGGGTCACGTTCTCTTCGCGGATGCGCACGCCCTCCTTGGCCTCGATCGCCTGGTGCAGCCCCTCCGACCAGCGGCGGCCCTCCATGACGCGGCCGGTGAACTCGTCGACGATCTTGACCTCGCCCTCCTGGATCACGTACTCGATGTCGAGGTGGTAAAGCGACTGGGCTCGCATCGCCTGGATCATGTGGTTGACGAGCTGTGAGTTCTGCGGCGCGTAGAGGTTCTCGATTCTGAGCGCCCGCTCGACCTTCTCGATCCCGGGCGGGAACGGCGAGATGGTCATGTGCTTCTCGTCGTACTCGTAGTCGGCGCCGGGCGGCGGCTCCTTGCGCAGGGGGTCGGCGCGAACGCCGACGAGCTGCTTGACCACGCGCGCGAAGTCGTAGTAGATCTTGGCTGCCGTCTCGGGCTGGCCGGAGATGATCAGCGGCGTCCTCGCCTCGTCGATCAAAATCGAGTCGACCTCGTCCACGATCGCGTAGTGGTACCCGCGCTGTACCAACTCTTCGTGCGAGACGGCCATGTTGTCGCGCAGATAGTCGAAACCGAACTCGGAGTTGGTGCCGTAGGTGACATCGGCGTCGTAGGAGGCCTTGCGCTCGGCGAAGGGCATCATGTTCTGTACGAAGCCGACCGTCATGTCGAGGCGTTCGAAGACGCCGCGGTTCCATTCGGCGTCGCGCTTGGCCAGGTAGTCGTTGACCGTGACGAGGTGGGCGCCCTTGCCGGTCAGGGCGTTCAAATAGAGCGGCAGCGTGGCGACGAAGGTCTTGCCCTCGCCGGTCTTCATCTCGGCGATGTCGCCCTCGTGCAGCACCATGCCGCCCATCAGCTGGACGTCGAACATGCGCTGGTCGGACTCACGCCGGCGCGCCTCGCGCACCGCGGCGAAGGCCTCGGGGAGCAAATCGTCGAGCCGCTCGCCGTTCTCGAGCCGCTGCCTGAACTCGGCCGTCTTGGCGCGCAACTTGGCGTCTGAAAGCTTGACGATATCGGGCTCGAGGCTGGTGACGTACTCGGCCGTGGAGTGGATACGCTTCAGTCGCCGGCCCTCGCCGACGCGCAGTAAACGCTCGAAGGATGCCCCCACTTCGGTCATAGCGGAAGGTTACAGGGAAGCCGCGCCGCGGCTCCGACACGAAGCGACGTCCGCACGCGGGCTAGAGCAGATCGAGCGAGATCTCCCAGACCGTCTCGTCGACGTTCTCGAGCCTGAGCAGACAGGGCGCCGACTCCTCGAGAATCGCCTCCACCTCCGGGCTGGCGAGCTCGTAGCGTGCGCCGTCGAGAACTGCCGTGCGCTGCCCGTCCGGAAGCGCGAAGATAACGAGCTCTTCGCCGTCCAGCCCGGGCAAATCGATCGTCTCGATCTCGCCCGCCACCACGACGAAGCGGCGCTCGTCCACGCGCAGGGCCCGCGCCCGGTAGGGAGCCTGGAGCCTTTTTTCGACCGCATCGGCGAGCACGCCGAGGTCGCCGTCTCCCTCCTGCTCCTCGACAATGAGCAGTCGCTCGGGCAGGGCGACGAAAACCGCGTAGTCGCCCGCGACGTCCGGCGCTAGTAGCGACACGACGACGCCGTGAGACTCCTCGCCGTTTCCCCCCGGCGCCGCGGCTACCACCCCATCGGGTGCCGGCTTTGACGCCGGGATCTCGCCTTCTCCCTGAAGCAGACCATCGATTTCGTTCCAGTCTGTCTCCGCCGTCGAATCGGACTCTTCCCAGGCCTCGCGAAGGCCTTTCCTGCCTATGGTCTGGTCGATTTCGCGATCCAACTTCGCCCTGGCATCGGCAAGGAGTCCGCTCGACTTCTTCCTCGCGCGGTCGGCGAGCCGGCCTGTGCCTAGGTTCTCGGCTTCCTGAGCCTCTTTGGTCCGTTTCGCGACCATTCGCAAAACAGCGTTCATCCTCAGCCCGATAGCTCCATTAGCTTGGAGGAAGGCGATCTTCTTTAGTCGGAGGTGCTCATCCTCGTCGACTTTCTTGGCCTCGAAGCCCGAGACGAGATCCTCCTCGCTCTGCGGGCGCTTGTACCGCGGCTCGTCTTTTTCTTCTGCTGGCAAGGGACGCCTTCCTCGAGTTCGTGTCCGCCAAAGGAATGTTACGGGCTTGGCAGAGAGCGGGGCCTAGAGCCTATCTCAGGGCGGCGGCGGAGCTACGAAATCGGGTCCGCGCAGCCAGGTCATCGCTTCCTCGACCGTCTTGAATATCTCGACCTCGGCGCCCGCGCCCGACTCGATATAGGCCTCGAACATGCGCCCGAGTCCGTATCTCATCGGCGAGTTTGGGCCGACGACTCCGGCCGCGCGTCCCGCCATCGTACCCAGGAACTGGACTCGGAGGCCAGCGACCTGCTCGACCTCGGCAGCCGTGAGAGCCGATATGTCGACGTTCGTGTGATCTGTTATCAGGTCAACGCCCGGCCGGAACTGCGGGTCTGACGTCAGAGCCCGCATAAGAGCTTCATAGCCCTTGACCGTACCGACGCCCGACGTCCGGCAGATGACCAGTGAGGGGTCAACCCATTCGATCTCGAAATCCATAGCCGTTGACAGTATTGACACAACGGCTCGTTCATTACGAGAGAGATGCAATTCCGCGCAGACTCCGGCCACCCGCTCTGGCGGGGCTTCCGGCCTTGCTTTTCCTGCGCGAGCTAGAGCGGGCTGATCGTCAGTTCCCAGAGGTCGTCGTCGATGCGGACGGCGCGGGCGAAGAAGTCGGCGCCTTCTTCCGCGCCCAGACGCTCGAGCTCGGGGACACTGCTAAAGGCCTTTCTTCCATCCACAACAAGCTCGCGCTCGCCGCCTCTGACCGTCAGCTCGAGCTCGTCGCCCGTTGCCTGGAAGCGCCCGAGATCGATGCCACGCGCCGCGACGGCCCAGAGGTCGCCCTCCTGGCGGGCTCCGTAGGCTCGGTAAGGCGGCTGAATCTGTAGCTCGACAGCCTCGGCGAGCGGAGTCACGTCGCCCTCGGGGTATTGCGAGTCCATAAATATGTCGCCGTCCTCCACGGCGACGAAGCCAAGCTCGTCAGAGCCGGTCAGGCCGGGCGCCTCGCCGGTTACGACCAGATCCCAGTTGCCGCGCGTACGCGGGATGCCCACGAAGGAGAGACCGCCGTGCGCGACGCTCGAACCGGCCAGGGTCGCCTCGAGCGGAGGCACCGGCTCGGCCGGCCGCTCGACGTCCGCGCCGAGATCGAGCGCGGGCTCGGACGGGCTCTCTTCCTCACTCCTCCGGTGCCACTTCACGATTGCGGCTCGATCAGTCCGTAGTTGCCGTCGCGACGACGATACACAACTGCGACCTCTGCGGCCTCAATGTTTCGAAAAACGAAGAAATCGTGCCCGATCAGCTCGAGCTGGAGAACCGCTTCCTCGGGCGTCATCGGCTTGACCGCGAACTGCTTCGTCTTCACGATCAACGGCTCGATCTCGCCCGGCACGACAGGCACTCCCTCGAGCTGAGCCGAGTTGCCCGCATGCGGATGGTGGTTGCGGCGCTTGTTCTGGTAGCGCTTGGCCTGGCGCTCGAGCTTGCTGACCAGCTCGTCGATCGAGGCGCGCCAGTCAACCGAGCTCTCGCGGGCGCGCAAAGTCGGGCCCTTCGTCCAGATCGTCGCCTCGGCGACGTGGTTGTCGGCGATCGAGGGGTTCTTCTCCAGGGAGAGCTCGAGCTCCACCTTGGTTGGATCGGCGAGATGTCGCTCCAGCTTGCCGAGCTTCTCCTCCGCGTAACTGCGGATCGTGTCGTCCATCTCGACGTTCTTACCCTTGATCTGAAGCTGCATCAGGCGCTCCTTAGTTTCCGAGATGTGGCGGGCTTGCGACCCGTCCGATCCATGAGCAACAGCCGGCGGCTGGGACTGACGCCGCCTGCATGCGTCCGGGATATGTATCTGTCTTGGCTCGAAGCACTTGCCGTTAACCGGACGGTCGCTCTTCTTGCTACCACTCTACCCCCCTCTAGCGTTCTCGAACAGCCCTCGCAAGGGCTACCACCTCGACGCGACGACAACCGACCCGGCGCAGGGCGCTTGCGCAGACCGTAGACGTGGCGCCGCTGGTGTAGACATCGTCGATCAGGCAGACGCGAGTGGGCGCACTGACGCCCGCCCGAGGCGCGAAGGCAGAGGCGACATTTCGGCTGCGCTCGCTGAGAGCCAGACCGCGCTGGCGCCTCGGCGAGCCGACGCGCTCGAGCAGCGGAACAAACGGCAGCTCCCAGATGCGCGCCAGCTCGAGCGCCAGCGAGCGGGCCGGGTGAAAGCCGCGTGAGAGCGCCCGCTCGTGCTGCGCCGGTACACAGGTGAGCGCGTTTGCCTGCGGCGGCGGAACGGCCTCGGCGACGATCTCCGCCAGCGCGGGAGCCAGGCGTCGTAGGCCACGTTCCTTCCAGGCCGCCACCACCCTCGGGACGGCGCCCGCGTAGAGAAGCGCCGAGCGCGCGCTGGCGAAGGCGATTCGGCGACCGGCGCATTCCAGGCAGCGAGCCACGGGCCAGGCGGTCGGCGCTCCGCAGCGCTCGCAGAGCGGGCCGCACAGACGTGGTAGACGCTCGCGACAGCGCTCGCAGAGCTCGCTTCCGGGCTCGCCGCAGGCCGCGCAGCGTAAGGGAAGCAAGAGCTCGAGCAGGGACACGCGCCAACGCTAGAGCCCGTGACGTGACCTCTTTGTGTCTATTTCGTGCCGGCTCTACCCGAGGGCCACGCTTTACTTCTTCTCCTTGAACCCCCGTTCGAGCCGTCCATGCTTTACTCGATACGGCTACGTAACAGCTCGTCGGCGGCGCGCAGCTGCTCGCGACTGCCGATGTCGAGCCAGGACTCCTCGAACACGAAGCCGTAGACCGGCTCGCGCGAATAGAGCCAGGCGAGGAAGTTGCCCGGCTGGTCGGGCGAGTTCCCTTCCGCGAGATAGCGATCGATCTGCGCCGCATGCTCGCTCGCGTAGATGTAGGCGGCGGTTGCTATCAGGTCGCTCTTCGGGTGCTCGGGCTTCTCGACGAACTCCACGACTCGCCCCTGCGGCGAGAGCTCGACGACCCCGTAGGAAGAGACCCGCTCGAGATCGGGGCAGTGCTGGACGGCCACACAACTCGCACCTGCCTTGGAGCGCCAGAACTCGACCATCGCCCCAAGCGAGAAGTCGAACAGGTTGTCGCCGGCCACTACGAGCAGGTCCTCGCCCTTCAGGCCCGCCTGTTCGATCACGAAGCGCACGTCGGCGATCGCGCCCAGGCGCTCCTCGTTACAGCGCGAGCCGTCGTCGTGCACGAGCGGGCTCAGGCGCCCCGCGCGAGCCTTCGCCCAGCGCTCGAAGTCGGCGGCGAAACGCGCGTTCGAGACGACGTGCAGCTCGTTGACCGCATCGACCTCGTCGATACGGTCGCAGAGGTAGTCGACGATCGGCCGGCCTGCGAGCTCAAGCAGCGGCTTGGCCGTCTCGTCGGTCAAAGGCCGCAAGCGCGTTGCGTACCCGGCTGCCAGTACAAGCGCCTTCATCTCCAGTAAATCCTACGCTAGGTGCCTTTTGGCGCCGGCGCGATCACGTGCCTTCGTTCCAGCTCGCCAGGTAGCGCGCCTGCTCCTCGGTCAGCACGTCGATCTCGGTGTCCATGGTCTCCAGCTTCAGGCGCGCGATCTCCTCGTCGATCGGCGTGGGCACGTCGTAGACCCTGTGCTCGAACTCGCCCTGATGCTGGATCACGTACTCGGACGCGAGCGCCTGGTTGGCAAACGACATGTCCATCACCATGGCCGGATGCCCCTCGGCCGCCGAGAGATTGATCAGACGCCCTTCGGCCAGCACGTAAACGCGGCGGCCGTCGGAGAGCTCGAACTCCTCGACGAACTCGCGCACCTCGCGCGTGCTGCGGGCACGCTCCCTGATCGACGGTATATCGACCTCGACGTTGAAGTGACCGGTATTGGCGAGAATGGCCCCGTCGCGCATGTGCTCGACGTGCTCACCGGTGATGACGCTCTTGTCGCCGGTCGCCGTGATGAAGACCTGGCCCGTCTCGGCCGCGCGCGCCATCGTCATGACCTCGAAGCCGTCCATGACCGCCTCGAGAGCCTTGAGCGGGTCGATCTCGGTGACGATCACATGCGCACCCATGCCCTTGGCGCGCATGGCGACTCCGCGACCGCACCAGCCGTAGCCGGCCACAACCACCCTGCGCCCCGCAAGCAGAACGTTGGTCGCGCGGATAACGCCGTCCAGGGTCGACTGGCCGGTGCCGTAGCGGTTGTCGAACAGGTGCTTGGTGAGCGCCTCGTTGACGGCGATGATCGGATAGGCGAGCCGCCCCTCCTTCTCGAGCGCCTTCAGCCTGATCACGCCGGTCGTCGTCTCTTCGGTACCGGCGATGACTTCCGAGAGCTGCTCGGGGCGCTTGCCGTGCAGGAAGCTGATCACGTCGGCGCCGTCGTCCATCGTCAGCTCGGGGTGAGTATCGCAGGCGGCTTCGATGTGCGCGTAGTAGGTGTCGTTGTCCTCGCCCTTGATCGCGTAGGTCGAGATCCCGTATTCGTCGACGAGTGCGGCGGCGACGTAGTCCTGCGTCGAAAGTGGATTGGAGGCGCAGAGCGCAACCGAGGCGCCGCCGGCCTTGAGCGTACGCATCAGGTTGGCGGTCTCGGTGGTGACGTGGAGGCATGCGGCTATGCGCTTGCCTTCGAGCGGTCGCTCCTGCTCGAAGCGCTCGCGTATCGCCCTGAGCACCGGCATTTCCCGCTCGGCCCATTCGATCCTGCGCACACCCTCGGCGGCCTGCCCGAGGTCCTTGACGTCATGCTCTACTCTCGTCAATTCGCTCCCCTTTTCGACTCGTAGACTCGTAGTTGCGGCGTGTTGGAGCCGTGCCACGCACGGCTCGGCTCAGCGCTCCGAAGTGCCTTCTCGCCCGTAGAGATCTTCCAACCGCACGACATCGTCGAGCTGCGTTGTCGAGACCTCGAACACTGTCGTATCCTCGATCGCCTTCAAGCGATGCACCGTTCCCGGCTTGAGGTGAAAAGCGACGCCCGGCCCGATGATCTCGCGATTGGTAACCGCGCTGCCGGCCAGCGCCAGCTCCACCTCGGCGCGCCCGGACTGGAAGTACCAGGTCTCGTCCTTCTGATTGTGGAACTGCAGGCTGAGCGCGTTGCCGGCGCGAACGAAGAGGATCTTGCCGACGTACTGGTCGGTCTTGGCCCAGATTTGCTCCCAACCCCACGGCTTCTCGATGCGCTCTTGATTGAAGGCGAACGAATCGAGACCTTCGAAGTTTGGTGAGGAGAGATTCGTCATGTCAGCGCTCACATCCAGGTCGGCGAATTTCAGGCGCGCCCATTTTAGTGCCTATCCCGTCAGGGAGGCGCGATCTAACGGAATGGGCTGTTCGAGCTTCCGCGGACAGGGGCCTGCGCGTCGTGTCTCGCCCCGGGCTCTCACTTGAGCCAATCTGGATGAGCTGCCACATATTCGTCGGCGATGTGGAGCTGCTTGGGCGTGTTGACGGTCAGCCAAACCCCGTCGTGGCGGAAGGAATAGAGGCGCCCCTCGCGTGCCAGCTCGGGGAAGGTCGTTCGCTCGTGGTCGCCGCGCTCCGGGAAGCGCTCCAGCGCCTCGGGCTCGAGCACGTAGAGGCCAACGTTGACCCAGTGAGGCAGTCGCGGCGACTCCTCGCTGAAGCCCGAGACGAAGCCGTCGTCGCGCAGCTCGACCAGCCCGAAGGGCGAGACGAGCGGCGCCACGGTCACGGTCGCGGCCGCTCCCGAAGCGGCGTGCGCCGCGTAGAGCCGGCCCAGATCCACGTCCAGCAGCTCATCGCCGTTCATGGCGAAGATCGCGCTTTTCTCGCTCAGCTGCTTGGCCGCGAAGCGAATGCCGCCGCCGCGCCCAAGTGGCTCCGGCTCCTCGACGGGAACGATCTCCAGCCCGAGCCCGCCGAGCGCTGATGCGAACTCGGCGCCCCTTCCGGCCGCGCAGGCGAGTATCACTCGCTCGACTCCGGCCGCGCCCAAACGCGTGATTTGATGGGCGATGAGCGGGCGCCCGCAGATCTCTACCAGCGGCTTCGGCTTTCCTTTCGCCGCTTCGCCGAGGCGCTCGGCCTTACCACCCGCGAGGATGATCGCTTCGCGAGGGGTCACTCCGCTTGTGGTTCGGAGGCCTCGGCCGCGCCGGCAGCGGTGTTGCAGTGCCCCGGTCGACCCACACAGTCGTAAGCAAAGCCGGCCGCGCTGACCTGATCGGGATCGAGCAGGTTGCGACCGTCGATGATGAGAGGATTTCGCATAGCGCTACGCACCGTCTCGGAAGCGAGCTCTCGCAGTTCCTTCCACTCGGTGACGATAACGGCGGCGTCGGCGCCCGTGACGGCCTCCAGCACGCTGTCGCAGATTTGCGCGCCGCGCAGATAGCTGTCGCGACCTGCCAGGGGATCCCAGGCCCTGACCTCGGCGCCCTCGGCCAGCAGGCGAGAGCCCAGCACGATTGAGGCAGCCTCGCGCATGTCGTTGGTATCGGGCTTGAAAGTGAGGCCGAGAATGGCGATCGACTTGCCCGCGAGCGAGCCGAGGTGCTTCTCGAGCTTGCCGATGACGCGCCGCTTCTGAAGCTCGTTCACCTCGATCACGCTGGAGAGGAGCTGGAAGTGGTAGCCGGAGTTTCCGGCCAGCTGCTTGAGCGCGGTGACGTCCTTGGGGAAGCAGCTTCCGCCGTAGCCGATACCGGCGTGCAGGAAGTGCGGCCCGATGCGACGATCGAGGCCCATTCCTTCGGCGACCTGCTCGACGTCGGCTCCGGTCAGCTCGCAGACGTTGGCGATCTCGTTGATGAAGCTGATGCGAGTGGCCAGGAAAGCGTTCGAAGCCAGCTTTATCATCTCGGCCGAAGGCACGTCGCTGTAGACGACCGGTGCGTCGATACCGGCATAGAGGGCACCCACGCGCTTGGCATCAGCCGAGTCGAACGAGCCGACCACTATGCGATCAGGGTGGACAAAGTCGTCGATCGCCCGGCCTTCGGCCAGGAACTCGGGGTTCGAGGCGTAGCCGACATGAGCAAGCCCGCGAGCCGCGAGCGCAGAGCGCACCTTCTCGCCGGTGCCGGCCGGCACCGTGCTCTTCATGATCATGATCGCCCCTCGCTCCAGCTCCGGCAGCTCCTCGACGACCGCCCAGACGGCCGAGAGATCGGCGTCGCCGGAGTGGGTCGGAGGCGTGCCGACGCAGATGAACAGCAAGTCCGCCTCGTCGGTCACGTCGCTGAGCTCGAGCGTGTAGCTCAGGCGCTCCTTGTTTCGCTCGAGCAGCTCCGCCAGGCCGGGCTCGTAGATCGGCACCTCGCCGGCTTCGAGCAGCTCTATCCGCTTGGGCACGACGTCGCGGACGATCACACGATGGCCGAGGTCGGCGAAACAGGCTCCGGTGACCAGGCCCACCCAGCCGGCACCGATGATCCCAATAGTCTCGCCACCAGAACTCATGCGCGGCCAAGCTTACTCAAGCGCGACCGCGCGCCGCACAACAAAACTGCTCAGCCGCAAGTGACCCGCCGGCTATCTACGGATCCGGCCGCCGCCCGGGTGCAGCCCCTTGGCGATCGCCTTCATCGTCTCGTTCGAGAGCAGATTGTCCAGCGAGTTCGTCACCCAGTAGCTGGCGCCGTTCTCGCGCAGGACGACCATGTGCAGCTTCACGCCGTCGTAATAGAAGTCGAACGTACGCCCGCCGATTTGCTGGGTGTAGTGCGTCTCCGACAGGATCGGCGCGTCCGTGAAGGCTGTCTCCTCGATCGACCAGTAGCCGGTGAGATAGCTCGGCAGCTTGAAGGTCAGACGAAGCGCCGTCTGCTTGGCGGCGATGCGATAGACGCGAACCGACGAATCGGAGGCCCCGGAGGGTAGATAGGAAGAGCTCGCCAGGGTATGCGGGACTTCGAGCCGGAAGGGGAAGCGCGGCTGCAGCCCGCGCAGAGTCGCGGACGTCAAGCCGGGATTGGTCGTGACCCTGGGCGCCTGAACGGTCGGCAAGTCGATCTTCGGAGCGATCGGAGGCAGCGTGCCGTCGAAGGTCTGGCCGATCGCTGCGACCACCATGGCGCCGCCTGCCAGTGACGCGACGCTGGGCACCATCGTCCGCACGTTGCCGGCGTCGAAGAACGTCAACAGCTTCTCCGCCGCCGCCTTCGACTTGGCCTGAGCCGGGTCGTAGTAGACGATTGTGTGCCAGAGCCGCTTGCCGGGGTAGTTGGCCTTCACGCCGCCGGCGGGCTCGACGACCTTGTAACCGCGCTGAGCGAGGCCGTAACTGGTGTCGCCGGCGAGCCCCTCCGTGTCGCCCGCGTTCAGAACGAGCACGGTCGTCTTCTCGGGCGCGGGCGCCGCGTCCAGCGGCTTGGCGTGGCCGACCTTGTCCTGAGCGGCGGCGCGGGAGTCGGCTGTCAGATCCGGGTTGATGAACTGATCGACCGCGTTGGCGATGGTGGTCGACGAAGCGACCAGATCGGAGCTGCCGTCCGACGCGTTCGCGACGTTGTCGAGCTTGACCTGAATCACGCTTCCCCCCGACAGGCCGCGGACGGCCTCGGCGTAACGGAGCAGCGTGTTGCTTGGGATCGAGCCGCCGCCCTTGTTACCGGTCTCCATGTTCTTCGCAATGGTGTTGATGATGCCGGGGTAGTCGGTGAACGACAGCTTGGAGAACTGCTGGCGGAAGGAGCGGACGAACGACTGCTGGCGGATGTTGCGGATGAGATCGGAGTCGCCGTGGCGATAGCGGGCGAAGTCGAGCGCCTGCCCTCCGCGCAGGCGCTGGTAGCCCGGAAAAAGGTTGATCGATGAGTACCCGGCGCCGGGTGGAACGTAGTAGCGGCGATCGACGTCGATCCAGACACCGCCCATCTTGTTGACGATGTCCTTGAAGCCGCGGAAGTTCACGGCCACGTCGTAGTTGATGGGCAGCCCGGTCAGCGCCTTGACGGTCAAGAGCGTGCCTTTGAGCCCGCATTGAGCGTAGGCTGAGTTGATCTTGCCGGTGGCAAACGGGGTGCCAGGCGTGCAGTAAAGCGGCACGCTCAAGTCACGCGGGAAGGAGAGCATCGAGATGCTCTGGGAGTCGCTGCGCGGGTCGAGCCGGACGAGCATCACGGTGTCTGAGCGACCCTGATCTCCTATCACCCCTCTCCGCTTGTCGTAACCCACCACGAGCGCAATGACCGGTTGGTTGGGAACGACTTTGACGAGGTGTTTTTGGCTGTCGACCACGTCCGGCGTGGTGGCCGACGTCTGGCCGATCTTCTCGTTTGCCCAGAGATAGAGCCCGCCGGCGGCGCCGCCGGCTACGACCGCCGCGAAAAGCGCCACGTTGAGCACAAAGCGCCCGATACCGCGCAGAACGCGCCCACTCCTGGGCGGCTGCTGGTAGCGGCTGACCTTGCGACCCGCCACGAGAGGCGGAGCCGCACGGCCGTTACCCGTGACCTGCTCCCAGCGTCCGATCCTTCTCTTCAGCGTCGTCCGCATACGAAAAAACGAGGCGCGTTGCCCGCGCGTTCGAGACCGTCAGCATAGCTGTCGTGCAAGCCGGCCCAACGAAGCAGCCGAATCACTTGCGCTAGTGACCTCTGGCGGCCAGCTGGTTCTCGGCGTGCTTGATCTTCTGCTCGATTCGCCAGCGATCGCCCTCGACCTCCCCGCTTTCCAGGCGCCCGAGCTCGGCTCTCGCCTCTTCGAGCTGGGCGGTGGCACGCGTGAGATCGATCTCGCGCACGTCGACGGCGTCGTCGACGAGAACGAGCGCCCGGTTGGCATGGACCTCGAAAAACCCCGGTCCGGTCGCCAGCTCGATCTTCTCGCCGCCAGGCAGATGAACGCGGGTCAAGCCCGATTCGAGTAGCGCCTCGAGCGCCACATGCCGAGCCAGCACCCCGATCTCGCCCGCCTCGCCCGGGACGACGAGCATCTCGGCCTCACCGTCGAAGACGGCCCGCTCGGGCGTGACCACCGAGACGCTGAATGGGGCGTGCTCGGCCATTGTGGTCAGGCCGTTGCGGCGGCCGGCGTTCGTTTGCGCTCGACGCCGGCCTTCTCGAACACCTGGTCGATCGTGCCGCTGAGCATGAAGGCCTGCTCGGGCAACTCGTCGCACTCGCCGTCGATGATGGCGCGGAAGCCGGCGATCGTATCGGCGACCTTGACGTACTCGCCGGGA
>Ga0209745_1001843_pt1 | contig 12357 bp, 9 predicted proteins | sample BarGraNGADG00312_FD_184495 | JGI IMG/M metagenome (GOLD analysis project Ga0209745, IMG submission 184495) | Arctic peat soil microbial communities from Barrow, Alaska - Barrow Graham LP Ref core NGADG0004-312 (SPAdes) (version 2) | ecosystem: Environmental > Terrestrial > Soil > Wetlands > Peat ... | reverse complement strand
GGTTCGCGAGGGCTTCGAGTGCGGCATCAACCTCGGTAGCTTCAACGACATCAGGGTTGACGACATCATCGAGACCCACGAGATGCGCGAGATCCCGCGCGCTTGATCGTTCGCTCACCAACCCGGCCACGCAGGTTCCCGTGACGCGTGCGCCGGGCTGGGGGCCAAGACGTCGTATGGCGGCTCGAAGGAAGGTAGGACCATGACTGATCCGGCACGCGCGAAGAAGATTGCAGACCGCATCAAGGTGCTGGTTGCCGAGACGCTGGAGTACCGCGTCAAGGACGAGCGACTCGGCTTCATCACGATCACCGATGTCCGGGTGACCGGCGACCTGCAGAATGCGTCGGTGTTCTACACCGTCTTCGGCGGCGAGGCCGAACGTGCCGAGACGGCAGCGGCGCTCGAGTCGGCCAAGGGCAAGCTCCGCTCGGCAGTGGGCAAGGGCATCGGCATCCGGCTCACCCCGACCCTGGACTTCATCCCCGACGCGCTGCCAGAGGGTGCCGCCCACCTCGAGGACCTGCTCGTCACGGCCAAGGCACACGATGCTGAGGTGGCGGCCTCCTCGACCGGTGCGACCTATGCCGGTGACGCCGACCCTTACAAGAAGCAAGTCGAGGAAGACATCGAGAACACTGTTGAGGATGACTCGGCGCATCACGCATGACCACCCCTGACGGGCTGCTCATCGTCGACAAGCCGGCCGGCTGGACCAGCCACGACGTCGTCGCACGCTGTCGACGGCTGTGTGGCACCCGACGGGTCGGCCACGCGGGGACGCTGGACCCGATGGCCACGGGTGTCCTCGTTCTGGGCATCAACCGCGCCACCAAGCTCCTGACGTTCCTCGTGGGCTGCGACAAGACCTACACCGCGACGATCCGCCTCGGTCAGTCCACCATCACCGATGATGCGGAGGGGGAGATCGAGACGTCCCACGATGTCTCGGGGCTGAGCGCCGAGGCGGTTGAGCGCGCGGTGGCCGCTCTGAAGGGAGAGATCGCCCAGGTCCCCAGCTCGGTCAGTGCGATCAAGGTGGACGGGCAACGATCGTATGCACGGGTGCGCGCCGGCCAGGAGGTCGTCCTGCCCGCGCGTCCGGTCACCGTCAGCAGGTTCGACGTCCTCGACCAGCGAACCAGAACCGTGCAGGGTATCGGGGTCCGGGATCTCGACGTCATCGTGGAGGTCTCGTCCGGGACCTACATCCGGGCGTTGGCACGTGACCTCGGCACAGCCCTGGGTGTCGGCGGGCACCTCACCGCCCTGCGGCGTACCCGCGTCGGGCGGTTCGGGATCGACGGCGCGCACACGCTCACCGATCTCGAGATCGCCAGCGAGGCGGACGACATACCGGTGTTCCCGCTCTCAGCTGCGGCGCGGGCCTGCTTTACCGTGCGCGAGCTGACCGAACCCGAGGCAACCGCGATCGGCTACGGCCAGCGCATCGCATCGCAGCTCGCCGGCCGCAACCAGCCCGTTGCAGCGTGTGCGCCCGACGGTCACCTCGTGGCCATGCTCGACGAGAGCGGCTCGCTGGCCAAGGCCCGCGTCGTGTTCGCCGCGTCGGGTTCGTAGAGTGTCCTTCGTGCTGCGATGGACCGACCTCTCCCAGATCCCCCAGGGCTACGGCCCGAGCGTGGTGACATGGGGCAACTTCGATGGCGTGCACAAGGGCCACCGCGCCGTGCTGTCCACCGTGGTCCGGAAGGCTCGCGAACATGGCTCAGCTGGCGCCCACTCTGTTGCGGTGACGTTCGAGCCGCACCCCGTCGCCGTCCTTCACCCGGAGCGGGCACCCCAGATCATCACGTCCCCTGACCAGCGTCTCGACCTGCTCGCGGCCACCGGGCTGGACGCCGTGCTGGTCATGGAGTTCACCCCTGAGTTCGCCCAGTGGACCCCCGAGCATTTTGTCGTCGAGGTCTTCGTCAAGGCGCTGGGCGCGAGCATCGTCGTCGTGGGCGAGGACACCCGATTCGGTGTCCGCAACTCAGGCGACGTCGCCACGTTGCGCCGACTCGGCGCAGAGCACGGCTTCGAGGTCGTCACCCTTGCGGACCTCGGAAACGGCGGCCGTTGGTCCTCCAGCCGAGTTCGCGACCTCGTGACCAGGGGCGACGTCTCAGGCGCTGCCGAGATCCTCGCACGCCCGCATCGGGTCGCTGGTGAGGTCGTGCATGGCGATCACCGTGGGCGCGAGCTCGGCTACCCCACGGCGAACCTGTGCAAAGAGACAGCGGGTCTGATCCCTGCCGACGGGGTCTATGCGGGCTGGCTGACCCGACCGACGCGGCCCGACCTCGATGTCGACCACAGGCTGCCGGCCGCGATCTCGATCGGCACCAACCCGACCTTCGCGGGGACCCAGCGCCGCGTGGAGGCCTACGTCCTGGATCGCACCGACCTCGAGCTCTACGGCGAGACCGTGGTCCTCGAGTTCGTCGAACGGCTGCGGGCGACGGAGAAGTTCGACTCCGTCGAGGCTCTGCTCGCGCAGGTGGCCGACGATGTCGAGCGCTGTCGGAGGTTGCTTTCCTCCATCGTCGCCTCCTGAAGCTCCCCGCATGACCTCGAGGCAGACAGGGTCCGGCACGCTGATCTGGTCCCGCACGGACTGGGGTCTGCTGGTCGGCGGCCTCGGTCTGTCCCTGATCGGAGCGCTGTTGGTCTGGTCGGCCACCCGACACCAGTCGGGATCTGCATACCTGGCGCGTCACCTGCTCAACACGGGCATCGGCCTGGGGCTGGCGGCGGCGGTCACCCGGGTCGACTTCCGGGGGCTGCGTGCCTACGCCCCATGGCTCTATCTCGCATCGGTCGCCGGCCTGGTCCTCGTATTGACCCCGGTCGGTTCCACCATCAACGGATCGCACTCGTGGATCCAGCTGCCCGGCGGGTTCTCCATCCAGCCCTCGGAGTTCGCCAAGGTGGCCCTGTGCGTCGGCTTGGCGGTGATCCTCGCCGAACGGGGGGAACGGGGGCAGCCGCCCTCGCACCGCGACGTCCTGGTCGCATGGGTCGTGGCCGGCATACCCATCGGTCTGGTCCTGCTGCAGCCCGACCTCGGCTCCGCCCTCGTCCTCGCAGCGCTCGCCCTCGGTGTCATCGTCGTGTCCGGTGCCCCACGACGCTGGGTGGTCGGAGCCCTGGCGCTGGTGACCATCGGCATCACCGTGGCTCTGACGACCCCGATCCTGAGCCCCTATCAGCGTGAGCGCCTGGTCGCCTTCGCCAATCCTTCCGCCGACCCACAGGGGATCGGCTACCAGACGAGCCAGGTCCGTATCGCGATCGGTTCCGGTGGGTGGCAGGGCCAGGGACTGTTCCAGGGGCATCAGACCCAGGGCGGGTTCATCCCGTTCCAGCAGACCGACTTCGTGTTCTCGGTGGCGGGCGAGGAGCTCGGGTTCCTGGGCAGCGCGGGGCTGCTGCTGGTCCTGGGTTTCCTGGTAGTGCGAACGCTGCTGATCGCGATGCGGGCGCGCGACACCTTCAGCCGGCTCGTCGCGATCGGCGTGGCCTGCTGGTTCATCATCCAGATCTTCGAGAACGTCGGGATGAACCTGGGCATGATGCCGGTGACCGGTCTTCCGCTCCCCTTCGTGTCCTACGGCGGCTCGAGCATGTTCGCCTGCTGGCTTGCCCTCGGCCTGGTCAACAATGCGCACCTGTCCGGTCTTTACGCAAGACTCCAGCGCTGACATCATCCGGGTCAGTGCAGCACCACCACCACCTCAGGAGCGATGATGGCCAACTCTGCGAGCGACGAGCACACCAACCTCTCCCTCATCGAGCATCGGGCCCGCTCGGTGGCCCATCTCTTCGTCGACCGGGTGGCCAAGACGCCAGCAACAGAGGCTTTCCGGTTCCCTCGGGGAGTGGCTTGGCAGTCGGTCACGTGGGCGCAGACCGATGCCCGCGTACGCCAGATGGCTGCCGGTCTGGTTGCCCTGGGCGTCGAGTCGGAGCAGCGTGTGGCCCTCGCGTCGAGCACCCGGTACGAATGGGTGCTCGCGGATCTGGCCGTGATGCTGGCCGGGGCCGCGACGACCACCATCTATCCCGCGACGTCCGAGTCCGACGTGACCTACATCGCCCGGGACTCCCAGAGCCGGATCGTGTTCGCCGAGGACGACGCCCAGATCGCCAAGCTCCGTGCCAACCGCTCTCAGCTGCCCGAGGTGGTCAAGGTCGTCACGTTCGACGGAGCTTCCGATGGCGACTGGGTCATCTCGCTGGCTGACCTGGAGCAGCTGGGTGCCGCCCACCTGGCGCAGGTGCCCTCTGCCCTGGTTGACCGGATCGCCGCCATCGAGCCCCAGCATCTCGCCTCGCTCATCTACACCTCGGGAACGACGGGGCGGCCCAAGGGAGTTCGCCTGTCCCATGACTCCTGGACCTATGAGGCGGCAGCGATCGACGCCATCGGCATCCTGACGCGGGACGACCTGCAGTACCTCTGGCTGCCGCTGGCCCACGTGTTCGGCAAGGTGCTGCTCACCCTCCCGCTGCAGATCGGATTCTCGACGGCGGTCGACGGGCGCGTGGACAAGATCGTGGACAACCTGGCCGTCGTTGCGCCGACCTTCATGGGTGCGGCACCGCGCGTCTTCGAAAAGGCCTACGGCCGGATCGCCACCACCGTGAGCACCGAGGGCGGCGTCAAGGCCAAGCTGTTCGCGTGGGCCATCGGCGTCGGCCGTCGGGTTGCCATCCTGCGCGCTGACGGGGTCAAGGCGTCCGGCCTGCTGGCTGCTCAGTACGCACTCGCGGACCGGCTGGTCCTGCACAAGGTCCGCGCACGCTTCGGCGGCAGGATCAGGTTCTTCATCTCCGGCTCGGCCGCACTCAACCGCGATGTGGCCCGGTGGTTCGACGCCACAGGCATGCTCATCCTCGAGGGCTACGGCCTGACCGAGTCCAGCGCCGCGTCCTTCGTCAACCGTCCGGGCGCCTACGCCTTCGGCAGCGTCGGCTGGGCGGTGCCCGGCACTCAGGTCCAGATCGCCGGCGACGGGGAGGTCCTGCTCAAGGGCCCGGGCATCATGGCGGGCTATCACAACCTGCCTGAGGCATCCGCCGAGTCGCTGGACGGCGACGGATGGCTGCACACGGGGGACATCGGCAACCTCGACGAGCGCGGGTTCCTGCGCATCACCGACCGCAAGAAGGACCTGTTCAAGACCTCCGGCGGCAAGTACGTCGCCCCGTCGGCCATCGAGTCGATCTTCATGGGCGTGTGCCCGTACGCCAGCCAGCTCATCGTCCACGGCGACGGGCGCAACTTCGTGTCCGCCCTGGTCACGCTCGACCCCGATGCCATGGCGGGCTGGGCGGCCGAGAACGCGATGGCTGGCGCGTCCTACACCGAGATCGTCACCTCGCCGGCGGTGCTTGCGATGGTTCAGGGCTACATCGACGAGCTCAACGCCAGGCTCAACCGCTGGGAGACCGTCAAGAAGTTCGTCATCCTGCCGCGGGACCTCTCGATCGAGGAGGGTGACCTCACCCCGAGCATGAAGCTCAAGCGCAGGGTCGTTGCCGCGAAATACAAGGACGAGCTGGACTCGTTCTACTCTTGAACCCATGCCCGAAGGCCTTCGCACGACCGGTCTCCCTGGTGCCTCTCTGTTCGAGCGCCTTGAGCCGCTGCTGGAGCAGGTGAGCAAGCCCATCCAGTACGTCGGCGGTGAGCTCAACTCCACCGTCAAGGACTGGGACTGCGGGGGGTTCGGCGCCGACGGCGAGGAGCTGACCGCACGCTGGGCTCTGATGTACCCCGATGCCTACGAGGTCGGCCTGCCCAACCAGGGCGTCATGATCCTGTACGAGGTCATCAACGAGCGTCCCGATGCCCTGGCCGAGAGAACGTATGCGGTGTGGCCGGACATGGAGGCGCTGCTGCGTAGCGAGGGCGTCTCGCAGTTCACCGTTGACGGGCACCGGGCCGTGCGTGACTTCGACCTGTTCGGCATCTCGCTGTCCACGGAGCTCGGCTACACCAACCTGCTGACCACACTGGACCTGGCGGGCATACCCCTGCACGCCCGCGACCGCGGGGACGACGACCCGATCGTCGTCGCCGGGGGGCACGCCGCGTTCAACCCCGAGCCGGTGTCCGACTTCATCGACGCTGCCATCGTGGGCGACGGCGAGCAGGCTGTCCTTGAGGTGACAGACCTTCTCGCGAAGTGGAAGGCCCAGGGCCGTCCGGGCGGTCGCCACGAGCTGCTGCTACGACTCGCGCGCACCGGCGGGGTCTACGTGCCAGCCTTCTACGACGTCGACTACCTTCCTGACGGCCGGATCAAGCGCGTCGCCCCGACGGCCGACCTGCGCGGTGTGCCATGGCGCATCTCCAAGCACACGGTTACCGATCTGGACGCCTGGCCCTACCCGAAGAAGCCGCTGGTGCCGTTGGCCGAGAGCGTGCACGAGCGGATGTCGGTCGAGATCTTCCGCGGCTGCACCCGCGGCTGCCGCTTCTGCCAAGCCGGCATGATCACCCGTCCGGTTCGCGAACGATCCATCACCGGTATCGGTGAGATGGTCGAAAGGGGTTTGGCAGCAACGGGATTCGAAGAGGTCGGTCTCCTCTCCCTGTCGAGCGCCGACCATTCCGAGATCGCCGAGATCGCCAAGGGCCTGGCCGACCGCTACGAAGGCACCCAGACCGGCCTGTCGCTGCCGTCGACACGGGTCGACGCCTTCAACATCGACCTGGCCAACGAGCTGACCCGGGGTGGCCGTCGCTCGGGCCTGACCTTCGCGCCCGAGGGCGGCTCCGAGCGCATCCGCAAGGTCATCAACAAGATGGTCACCGAGGACGACCTGATCAACACCGTGGCCGCCGCCTACTCGGCCGGCTGGCGTCACGTGAAGCTGTACTTCATGTGCGGGCTGCCCACCGAGACCGACGAGGACGTGTTGCAGATCGCCGACGTCGCCAAGAAGGTCATCGAGACCGGTCGACGGGTCAGCGGCCAGCGGGACATCCGTTGCACAGTGTCGATCGGCGGGTTCATACCCAAACCTCACACGCCGTTCCAGTGGTGCGCCCAGCTCGGCGCAGAGGAGACCGATGCGCGGCTGCGGAAGCTGCGAGAGGCGATCCGGGCCGACAGGCGTTACGCGTCGGCCATCGGATTCCGCTACCACGACGGCAAGCCCGGCATCGTCGAAGGACTGCTGTCTCGCGGTGACCGTCGCGTCGGCAAGGTCATCGAGGCGGCCTGGCGTGATGGCGCCCGGTTCGACGGCTGGAGCGAGCACTTCGACTACGAGCGCTGGATGCGTTGTGCCGAAACGGCTTTGGCCGACGATCCGGTCGATGTTGCCTGGTACACCACTCGTGAGCGTGAACAGAGCGAGGTTCTGCCCTGGGATCACCTCGACTCCGGTCTCGACAAGGACTGGCTGTGGCAGGACTTGCAGGACGCCCTCAATGAGGTCGAGGTTGAGGACTGCCGATGGACCCCGTGCTTCGACTGTGGTGTCTGTCCCCAGATGAACACCGAGATCGAGGTGGGACCCACCGGCAAGCGCCTTCTGCCACTCACGGTGGTGACCGCCGGTACGGTCAAGCTTCTGGAGACCAAGACGTGAGGCGACAGGTCAGGTTGTTGCTCGCGTCAGCGCTACTTCTGAGCGCGTGCTCAGCAGGTCCTGCATTCGTGGCCACGACGCCGTCGGGCGCCTCAACAGGGTCAACTGCGTCCAGGTCATCAGGATCGGTTCCTACCGTCGCCCCTTCGTCCGCGCCCTCCTCGCCATCGGCGGTCGTTGATGACTCGGTTGTCCTCGTGGGAAGCGCAGACATAGCGGAAGCGGGTGCGTCAGCCATGGCGAACGCCCGCTCGACGGCCGACCTGGTCCGAGCCGCGAGACCCCAGTTCGTCTTCGCCGTGGGCGACAACGCCTATCCGGACGGCTCGGCATCGGACTACGCGAACAAGTACGACCCGACGTGGGGGTCGTTCAAGGCCATGACACGCCCCGTGCCCGGAAACCATGAGTACCATTCGTCGCCCCCGAGTGGCTACCTGGGCTACTTCGGCGCGGCGAACGTCACCAACCCTGCGGATGGTGGGATCTACTACGCCTACGACCTCGGCAAGAGCTGGAGGGCGTACGCACTGAACTCTGAGATCAGCATGTCTGCAACCTCCGCGCAGTATGCGTGGCTCAAGTCGGACCTGAGCGCGCACCCGGGCACACACGTCCTTGCCTATTGGCACCAGCCACGATTCGTCAGCAAAGTCACTCACGGTGACCGCACCGACGAGACCGCCATCTGGGACCTGTTGCGACTTCACGGAGCGGACCTCGTGATGTCTGGCCATGAGCACCACGCAGAGCGTTTCGCCAAGATGGACGGGTCCGGCGCCTTGGACCCGAAGGGCATCCGACAGTTCATCACTGGCAACGGCGGCAACCAGACTTACGGCCTGCCGAGTGCGCTCCATGCCAACTCCGAGTTTGCCAACGGATACGACTACGGCGTACTGAAGCTGACGCTGCACCTCAACTCTTACGACTGGGCGTTCGTGGCCAGTGGGCGCGCCTACAACGGTTCGTCCAGCGTCAGCACCCAGAGCAAGGGTCTGGTTCTCGACTCAGGCACGTCGGCAACCAACATCGTCAGGCACTGACCCACAGGCGCTAGCCCAACAGGTACTAGCCCAACAGGCACGATTCGCTCGGACGTCTGCCGAGGTACCGCGGACTCTGCTTCCGACCGGCCCTGGCTACTTCTTGGTGGCGAACCAGGGGTGACGGAGGTCCATGTAGGTCACGTCCTGCATCTGGGCCATCTCGGCGTCCCACGCCTGCCGCACGTCAGCGGGCATCTCCTTGCTCTCACCCTCGCGCGCAGCCTGCTCGCTGCGGAAGGCGATCGTCTCGGTGAACCGGCCGTCGGGCTCCATCGCGATGCAGCCGCCGATGATCTCCGGCCGGGCCTCGTGGAGCATGTCCATCGGCAGTTCCATGAACCTGCGGAACCGCTCAGGATCTTCCACCCGGCCCTGGATGACCTGGACGAATCCGGCGTCGTCCGAGCCACCGTCGAGGAACATCACCACGTCGTCACAGTCGTGGAACGTCACGTCGCCCTCGAAGCACTTCTCGGCCTCCGCCCACCAGGCGCCTTGCTCGGGGCGGGTCGAGTTGCGGGCCGCGGCCTCCCTGGACTCGAACCGCACCATGCCGATGAACCGGTTGTCGTCGGTGACGCCGTGCGTCCCCCCGAGCCAGCCCTCTGCCGTCGGTCCTATCTCCTGGCGCCACATGTCCAACTGCCGGTGCAGGGTGTCCGCGTCGCGGCACATGCCCTGAATGATCTGGATGAACACCTCGTAAGCCTCCGTTCCGGCGGACCACTTCGCCCTGAAGTGGTCCATCGACCGACGGTACGCCGGGCCGGGCCGGCTGTCATCGGTATCCTCGCCGCCATGGCACGCACTCCCGATGGTCCCCCTCCGGCCCCTGCGGTCCAGAAGCTGCGGGTGCGCTATGCCAAGCGTGGGCGGCTGAGGTTCTCCTCGACGCGCGACTTCCAGCGGGCCCTCGAGCGGGCGTTGCGCCGGGCTGCGGTCCCCATGGCCTTCTCGGCCGGCTTCCACCCTCACCCGAAGATCTCCTACGCCAACGCCGCGCCGACGGGAACGGCCAGTGAGGCGGAGTACTTCGAGATCTCGGTGACACAGCGGGTCGACCCGCAGCGCGTGCGTGCGGCGCTGGACGAGGCACTTCCCGAGGGGCTGGACGTTCTCGAGGTGGTCGAGGCCGCCTCCGGGTCGCTCGCCGATCGACTGCAGGCCAGTGAGTGGGTCATGGAGTTCAGGGGTATGCCGGTCGGCAGCCTGTTGCATGCGACTGCGCGGCTCCTTGCTCTGGAAAGGGTCGAAGTCACCCGCGTCATGAAGAATGGTCCGCGCACCTTCGATGTCCGCAGCGCCGTCGTGTCACTGGACGCTGCAACCTCCGAGGACGGCACGTGTGCGATACTGAGGGCGGTCGTTCGGCATACCACACCCGCCGTGCGCCCCGATGATGTTCTAACCGCGCTGCAATCAGTCGCCGCACTCACGCCGCCGACACCACCTCTGGTGACTCGGCTGGCGCAGGGGCCGCTGCACTCCGCAACCGCGACGGTGGCCGATCCATTGGCTGCCGACCAGGACGTCGACGGCAGCTGAGGTGGTGACGCGCGAGGCAGCGCGAGCCCCCAGCTGTAGCGATACGACTTCCGTCCCGCCCGCCCATCGCGGGAGACGACGCTAACCGCGCACCATGCGGCGATGAGGGCTAACTGGCCAGGGTGTGGTCCTCGCCACGTGGGTGACGGGAGGACGCCCCACATGGCATCCAACGACAACAACGAAATCAGCCCCGACAGCACCTCTGATCTGTCCGGTGCCACCGCCGCTCCGCTGAAGAAGGCCGCGGCCAAACGGGCTCCGAGCAAGGCCACCAAGAAGGCCAGCGCACCGCAGGAGGCGCCTATCGAGGCCGCACCCATTGAGGCCGCAGCGCTCGAGGCCCCAGCTCGCAAGACGGCCAAGCGCGCCCCCCGCAAGACCGCCAAGAAGTCCGTTGCGGTACCGGTCGATCCTGAACCAGTGGCCAAGCCTGAGTCGGCCCAGGAGATACCGGGCTTCGGTCTGCTGTTCCAGGCGCCGGAGCCCACCGCAGCCCCTCGCCGCCGCCGGGCCACCGCTCCCGCGGCCGCCCCGGCCCCCGAGTCGGCTCCGACCCAGCAGGCTTCCTCCAAGGCCACCGCAAAGCAGGATGTCGAGGCGACGAAGGACAGCACCGATGTGGCCGACGACTCGGACGACTCCGGAGCCGATGGCGCACGCCGACGTCGCCGCCGCGGCGGCAAGGGTCGCCGGGGACGTGCCACCGGCGAAGGGGGCGCCGACGAGTCCGCGACCGACGCTGACGAGACCTCCGAGAAGGACGGCGCCGAAGCAACTTCGAGCGGCCAGCCTCCCACTGACGACGACGGGGCGGAGGAGGACGGCGCGAGCCGCCGTCGCACCCGGCGCCGTCGCCGTGGCGCCGCTGGCGACAACGGCGACCAGCCCAACGCCACGACCCGGGTCCGGGAGCCGCGCCCGCAGCGTGACGAGGTCACCGCGGTCAAGGGCTCGACCCGGCTGGAGGCCAAGAAGCAGCGTCGTCGGGAGGGTCGTGAGTCGGGGCGCCGTCGCACGGTCATCACCGAGGCCGAGTTCCTCGCCCGGCGCGAGAGCGTCGAGCGTGTCATGGTGGTGCGCCACAAGCAGGACCGCACCCAGATCGGCGTCCTTGAGGACGGCGTCCTGGTCGAGCACTACGTGTCCCGCGAGGTCAACGCCTCGATGGCCGGCAACGTCTATCTCGCGCGGGTCCAGAACGTCCTGCCGTCCATGGAGGCCGCGTTCGCCGACATCGGCAGAGGCCGCAACGCCGTGCTGTATGCCGGTGAGGTCAACTGGGACGCCGCGGGCTTGGAGAACAACCGAGCGAGGCGGATCGAGAACGCGCTGAGCTCGGGCCAGAGCGTCCTTGTCCAGGTCACCAAGGACCCCATCGGTCACAAGGGCGCCCGCCTGACCTCGCAGATCTCGCTGCCCGGTCGCTACCTGGTCTACGTGCCTGACGGCAACATGATGGGCATCTCGCGCAAGCTCCCCGACACCGAGCGGGCCCGTCTGAAGAAGATCCTGCGCGATGTGGTCCCCGAGAACGCCGGGGTCATCGTGCGTACCGCGGCCGAGGGCGCCAGCGAAGATGAGCTGCGCGCCGACGTGGCGCGCCTGACGGCCGCCTGGGAGGACATCCAGGCCAAGAGCAAGAGCGCCAGCTCTCCGGCCCTGCTGCATGGCGAGCCCGACCTCACGGTTCGCGTCATCCGCGATGTGTTCAACGAGGACTTCGCCAGCCTGATTGTCTCCGGTGACCCCGCATGGGAGACCGTCAGTAGTTATGTCAACACGGTGGCACCGGATCTGGCCGACCGGGTCCAGAGATGGAACGGCGGGCAGGATCTCTTCACGCACTACCGCGTCGACGAGCAGATCGCCAAGGCGATGGAGCGCAAGGTCTGGTTGCCTTCTGGCGGCTCGCTGGTCATCGACCGGACCGAGGCCATGACCGTGATCGACGTCAACACCGGCAAGTTCGTCGGCTCGGGCGGCAACCTCGAGGAGACCGTCACCAAGAACAACATCGAGGCGGCCGAAGAGATCGTGCGTCAGCTGCGGTTGCGTGACATCGGCGGCATCATCGTCATCGACTTCATCGACATGGTGCTCGAGAGCAACCGCGACCTCGTCGTGCGTCGACTGCTCGAGTGCCTGGGAC
>Ga0209745_1001842_pt1 | contig 12357 bp, 9 predicted proteins | sample BarGraNGADG00312_FD_184495 | JGI IMG/M metagenome (GOLD analysis project Ga0209745, IMG submission 184495) | Arctic peat soil microbial communities from Barrow, Alaska - Barrow Graham LP Ref core NGADG0004-312 (SPAdes) (version 2) | ecosystem: Environmental > Terrestrial > Soil > Wetlands > Peat ... | reverse complement strand
GACCACGTGCACCAGGATCGACATGTCCCGCTCCGTCAATGTCTCCTCGATGCCTGCGATGAGCTCCATGAAGAACGGCTCGATGCCGAGCAGCCGCGCCGGCCGGGCGAGCACCAGGCCGACCGCTCTGGCCGCGTCAGTCATCGAGCACCGCCCCCCAGGACCCGTCCCGGACGAGGTCAGCGCTCCACGGCCCCGGCTCGTAGGCCAGCTCAAGGTCCGCGCCGAACGCGTGAACCGAGCGCGCTTCGCCAATCACGGCCACGAGCACCTCCGACCTAGGGCTCCTGCGAGCTGATCAGGGGATCGACCAGATCAAGCTCGACGACGGACCGGGACGGAACGTCGATTCCCACCGTAGCTGTCGCGCACGTGACCCGCGAAGAAACGTCTGTCGATCGACACGGATCGGCGAAGGTCAGGCGGATTCGGCCGGAAGGCTGCCGCCCGTGCGTCGGTCGAGGCGGTTGAGTCGCGCGTATTCCCCGCCCGCCGCCAACAGCTGCTGATGGCCGCCGGACTCGACGATCCGGCCGTGCCTCATGACCACGATGCAGTCCGCGCCTCGAACTGTCGACAGGCGGTGCGCGACCACGAACGTTGTTCGCCCTTCCATCAGCTTCGCGAGGGCGTCCTGCACCAGCACCTCGGACGCGGGGTCGAGCGCGGACGTGGCCTCGTCGAGGACGAGGACTCGCGGATCCCTGATGAGAGCTCGAGCAATGGCGAGGCGCTGGCGCTGACCACCGGACAGGCTTGATCCGCGCTGACCGATCACGGCATCCAGCCCGCCCATCTCCTCGACGAAGTCGGCGGCGTTCGCGGCCTCGAGCGCCGTTCGGACGTGGTCGTCCGTCAGCTCCCGCTGGCCGTAGGTCACGTTGTCACGCACCGTGCCCTCGAAGAGCAGGGACTCCTGCGGCACGACGGCCAGGAAATGCCGGTAGCTACGCCGGTCCAGGTCTTTCAGGTCCACGCCGTCCAGGAGGACTCGTCCGCCGGTCGGGGACATGAACCCGATGACAAGGTTGAGCAGGCTCGATTTTCCGGATCCTGATTGCCCGACGAAGGCGATCGTCTCACCCACCTGCACGTCGAGCGACACGTCGACGACCGCCGGCTCGACCGCGTCGGGATAGGTGAGCGAGACGTGCTCCAACGTGATCCGGCCCTCGACCTGGGAGACCACGCGCTTTCCCTCGTTGACCTCGAGGTCGGGCTCTGTCAAGACCTCACCCATCGACTTGATCGACTCGAGTCCCTTGGCGAAGAAGGGTGCAAGGTTCATCAGTGCCGTGACGGACCCCGTCAGGGCAACGAAGTAGCTGGACAACAGCACGACGTCGCCTGCGGTCAGATTGAACACGCCCGTGCGCGCGGCCCAGGCCGCGGTGACCAGACAGGCGGCACTCAGCAGCTGGAACAGGACCCATGCCACGGCGCCGAACCGGCCATTGAGCACATCGAGGCGAACACCCTCGTGGCGGACGTGGAGCAAGATGATGTCCATCCGGGCCAGCTCGTCGTTCTCCACGCCGTGCGCTCGCGTGATGGGAATGAGGTGCGTCATCTCGCTGACGCGCGCCGACATGTGCTCGACCTCGTGCCGAAAGGCCTGGTTCCGGTCGCTCATGTGCCGCCGTGTCACGTGGATGAGGACGGCCGACACGGGAACGGCGATGAGGAACACCGGAAGGAACTCAGGCACTCGGATCGCAGTCAGGACGACGGCGCCCACGAGCGTGGTGAGCGCCGCCATGCCGGAGTCAAAGGTCTGCCGCGACGTCTCGACCACCGTCTCGACGTCGCGGATCACCTTCGCCTGCAGGACCCCCGCGCTCATCTTCCGGTGGTAGCCGATGGACAGCTGCTGCAACCGTTCACAGAGCGCGACGCGCAGCTCGGTCTCCACAGTGCGCAGGGCGATGCTGAGCCGCCCCACATACAGGAGCGTCAACGGCACGTTCTGCAGTACCAGCACGGCCATCACCGCGGCGTTGATCCAGATCACTGACAGCGGCTTGCGCTGCACGACGGCGTCGATCACATTGGCTGTGAGCAGCGGCATCACCCACACCGGCGAGTGCTTGAATGCGAACGCGATGGCCGCCACCATGAGCCGTCCACGCTGGCCGAAGTACAGCCGCGCCGCTGTCTTGAGGGGGTGCTTCCCGTCGAACCGCTCCACTATGCTCCGAGTGGTCATCACCCAACCGTCACCACGGACGTCAGGTCTAGCTCGACGTCCATCGGTCGTTCTTCGACACTCATAGAGAGTCCTGATCCATGCCTCATTATGGCTTCAACGCGCAATGGCTCTACAGCAAGCGAGCCACCCCGAGGGGTCCCGACGAACGGGTTCTGGACGCGATGGCCGCGTGGGGGTTCAACTTCCTGAGGCTCCCCACCGACTACCGGCTCTACTGCGTGGGCAACGACCCCGACCGACCCGATGAGGCGGTGCTCGCCCTGATCGACGACGTGCTGGCCGCGTGCCGCGAACGGGGAATCCACCTGTCCCTCAACATGCATCGTGCCCCGGGCTACATCATCACCGGCTGGGAGAGCGAACCCTACAACCTCTGGGCAGACACCCCCGCGCAGGATGCGTTCGTCACCCTGTGGGAGCGCTTTGCCCAGCGGTACGCCGCCGTGCCCGCAGACGCGCTCAGCTTCGACCTCGTCAACGAGCCACCGGCCCTAGGGCTTCGCGGCTTCACCCGCGAGGCGCACGAGGCCGTGATCCGCCGGACCGCTGGAGCGATCCGCGCAAAGAGCCCCGACCGTCCGCTGGTCATCGACGGACTCGACGGGGGCAACCTGGCGATGCCAGAGCTCGCCGACATCGGCGTGACCCAGAGCGTGCGCGGCTACCAGCCGATGAGCGTCTCGCACTTCGAGGCGCCGTGGTGGCCTGGACACGAAGGCCTTGCCGAGCCCACCTATCCGTGCCGGTACGACGGGCGCTGGTGGGATCGTGCCGGACTCCGCGAGTTCTACGCGCCGTGGCGGGCGCTCGAGGCGCAAGGCGTCCCCGTGCACGTCGGTGAGTTCGGATGCTTCGAACGCACCCCGGACGAGGTAGCCCGCAAATGGTTCGCCGACCTGTTCGCGACCTTCGCCGAGTTCGGCTGGGGCTACGCGCTGTGGGAGTTCGAGGGGCGGTTCGGGATCGTCGGCCACAACCGACCCGGAGCGGTGTTCGAGGAGCTCGACGGCGTCCGGGTGGACCGCAACCTTCTCGAGCTCATGCAGTCGACCATGGTGTGATCCCGCCGGGTCACCTCCCCCAGGACGCCGTCGCCTGCCTCAGCATCAACGAGCGTCGGCCGGGGGTGGCACCTCACCTGAACCGCGTTGCACGAGTCGGGTCGGGAGCACTATCTGGGTGGCTGGATGGTCGCGGTCGTCCTGACGTGCGAAAGCAAGACGGGCGGCCTCGCGTCCCATGTCCTCCGGATCATGTGCGACCACCGTGATGCCGAGCGTCTCCGCGAGGTCGAAATCATCAAAACCGACAAATGCCACCGACCGATCGACACCTCGCAGGGCGCTCAGGACTCCGATACTTGCGCGGTTGTTGCCCGCGAGGATCGCCGTCGGCGCGTCAGAGCCATCAAGCAGCTCCACCGCCGCGCGCTTGGCCGACGCCGTGTCCGCCGCGTCGATGCGCTCCCAATCACGGTTGCCGCCGACTCCCGCATCGGTGAGCGCCTGGCGATACCCAGCCAGGCGCTCACCGTGCGTGTAGAGCGTGGGTGAGCTTCCGACGAAGGCGATCTTGCGATGCCCATGCGCGAGGAGTGAACGCACGGCCGCGGCTGCACCGCCGCGGTTGGCGAAGACGACACTGTCCGCCGCGAGGTTCTGCGCCGGACGGTCGATGCACACCACCGGCGTGCCGAGCTGGCGCTCGCCCTCGAGGTAGCTCTGGTCGGAAGCGATCGGGACGAGCAGCAAGCTGCGCACCCGGCGTTCGAGCATCGCCGTGACGACGCGCGCCTCACGCGACGGGTCGTCATTGGTCACGGCGATGAGCATCGTGAGACCTTGCGCCGCGAGCTCGCGCTCGATTCCGGCCGCCAGGGCGGCGTAGAACGGGTTCGACAAGTCGCCCATGACGAAGGCAACCGTGGCGGAGAGAGTTCCGCGCCGCAGGTCTCGAGCGAGATGGTTCGGACGGAACCGGAGGCGCTGCGCCGCCTCCAGGACTCGGACGCGAGTCTCCGGGCTGACGTTGTCCTGGCCGGAGATGACCCGCGACACGGTCTTGCCGCTGACTCCCGCCAGTCGTGCGACGTCGACCAGGGTCGCCCTAGCCTCGCGCTTTCATGGCGCGGTGAAGTGAGATCGTGTCGTTGAACTGGAAAGCGCTCCTGACCTGGAACGATATGGATTGTCGAGGTCCAATTCGTACCAGTATGAGGAGCACCTTCCAGGTGAAGAAGACTACTGGCTTCTACCCGGTTCTCAAGGTCGACACGGCCTCGTCGGGAGCAGTCGGCCAGGCCGGCGGTGTGCTGCTGACCGAGACCATCACCGCGACCGGACTGGGCCGAGAACTGTCGGCGGAGTTGGCGCGGTGGCGCAAGCCGCTGGCGGTGCACGACCCGGCGAAGGTCCTCACCGACCTCGCCCTCACGCTCGCTCTCGGCGGGGACTGCCTGGTGAGATATCGCGGTGCTGCGCGCCGAACGCGGCGTCTACGGACCGGTCGCCTCGGACCCGACGGTCTCGCGCACGATCGATGCCCTCGCCCGCAACGCGCCCGCCGCGTTGAAGGCGATCAACACCGCTCGAGCGGTAGCGCGCCAACGCGCGTGGAGCCTGGCAGGCGCTGGCGCCCCCGACGCCGACACGGACGCGAAGCACCCGTTGATCGTGGACCTGGACGCGACGTTGGTGACGTCCCACTCGGACAAGGAGCACGCGCGCCCGACATTCAAGCGAGGGTTCGGGTTCCACCCGCTGTGCTCGTTCGTTGACCACGGCGCGCAGGGCACCGGCGAACCGCTCGCGATCATGCTGCGCCCGGGCAACGCGGGGTCGAACACCGCCACCGACCACATCGACGTGATCAAAGCGTCCCTGGCCCAGCTCCCCGGCCACCGCCCCGGGACCCGCCCCGGGCGCAAGGTGCTGATCCGCACCGACTCCGCCGGCGCCACGCACGCAGTCCTGGACTGGATGAGCTCCCAGCGACTGTCGTACTCGGTCGGGTTCACCCTGCCCGACCACACCCCGGACCTGCTCCAACGCATCCCCGACCACGTCTGGGTCCCGGCACTGGATGCGCATGACGAGATTCGCGACGGTGCGTGGGTCGCCGAGCTCACCGACCTGCTCGACCTGACGTCGTGGCCGGCCGGGATGCGGGTGATCGCCCGCAAGGAACGACCCCACCCCGGCGCGCAGCTGCGGATCACCGATATCGACGGGCACCGCGTGACCGCGTTCGCGACCAACACCCGCACCGGCGGGCCCGGCACCGGGCTGCCCGACCTCGAGCTGCGCCACCGGCGCCGCGCCCGCTGCGAGGACCGGATCCGCACCACGAAAGACACCGGGCTGCGCGCGTTCCCGCTGTTCGACTTCGCCCAGAACCAGATCTGGTGCGCGATCGTCGCCCTCGCCGCAGAACTCACCGCGTGGATGCAGATGCTCGCCCTCACCGACCACGCCGCCCGCCGGTGGGAACCCAAACGGCTCCGGCTGCGCCTGTTCACCGTCCCCGCGACCATCGCCCGCACCGGTCGACGGGTCCTGCTCCACCTCGCCGGCAAAGCCCCCTGGGCGCAGCTCGCCGGACAAGGAATCACAAGACTTCGCGCCCTGGCCGCCCCCGGTTGAGCTTCAGATCCCGTCCCGACGACCCCGGCACGATCCCCGGCCCTGGAACCGGCGCCCACCCGAGACGACACTCGGGGCCTTGTCACACCCAGATGCCAGAATCACCCGAGCACGACGGCCCCGACACCGCCACGACCGAGCCCCGGCGCCTCATGAAAGATCGAGGCTAGCGAGCGCGCGAACCGTCGCACTCCCCGCATTCTCTCGCGATTCTTCATCGTCGACCGGAAGGCTGACCACCAAAGAACGCTAGCAGGAATGGGGTGCGCCGCACACCTGTCCAACGAAGGACATTGCCCGCTCCCGACTACCGTCATGCACCGCCCGGAACCGAGGTACGCACCCTCGACCGCAGAAGCGTCGCTGCACGGCGTGAAGACGACCCGACGGTGCACAGAGGCCATGCTGACGTGCAACGCCGCAAGTCACGCGCGACCGGGCGATGCACCTGCTCAGGGCTCGACAGCCAGCCCGTGGACCATCAACGACCGCCGAAGGTAACGTTTCGGTGTCATCGTTGACATAACATATTGACGCGTGGAACGGATCGACATACGTTCAAGCCACACGGCCGCAATGTTGCCGCACTTCGACGTGTGGACGGCTCGTCAGACAAGCATGTCAACGCCGACCTGGAAAGGTGGAAGTGTTATGAAGAGGTATCGAATCGTTGGAGCGGTGGCAGCCTTGCTCGCCCTCGCTGCATGTGGAGGCGGGAACGGCGGCACCGCGAGCACGCCGAGCGCGGCTACGGAGCCCGCGGGCGACATCACCGTTCTGACAAACCGGACGGACATCGTCGACACCGTCTTCGCGGACTACAAGAAGACGTTCGAGGCGAAGTACCCCAAGGTGAAGGTCACGTTCCAGGCCATCACCGACTATGAGGGTGAAGTCCGGACCCGGATGAACACCAAGGAATACGGCGACGTCCTGCTGATTCCGAACTCCATCACGAAGGATCAGCTCCCGACCTACTTCGAACCCCTCGGGAACCTCAGCGACCTCAAGGCGAAGTACCGCTTCGCCACGGAGCAGTCGTTCGACGGCAAGGACTACGGCATCGCGATTACCGGCAACGCAGAGGGCTTCGTCTACAACAAGAAGGTCTGGACGGCCGCCGGTATCACCGAGCCACCGAAGACGCCGGCCGATTTCATCACTGCCCTCAAGGCGATCAAGGACAAGACTCAGGCCATCCCCCTCTACACCAACTACAAGGACGCCTGGCCGCTCACCCAGTGGGAGAGCCTGCGCGGTGGGGTTCTGGCCGACAAGGACGCCACGAACAAGCTGGCGACCGACAAGGCCCCCTGGGCAACCGGCAAGGAGCACTTCATCATCGACTCGCTCCTCTACGACTCCGTCAAGGCGGGCCTCACTGAGGCCGACCCGACCACGACCGACTGGGAGACGTCCAAGACGCTGCTCGGAACCGGCAAGGTCGCCACGATGATGCTCGGATCGTGGGCCCTCACGCAGATGCAGGAAACCGCCACAAAGGGTGGCGCGGACAAGGCCGACATCGGCTACCTGCCGTTCCCGAACCAGGTGGGCGGCAAGTTCCATGCCGTCATGGCGGGCGACTACAAGAACGCCATCAACATCAACTCCAAGAACAAGGCTGCTGCCAAGGCTTGGGTGACCTGGTTCGCCGACGAGTCCGGTTACTCCACCAGCCAGGGCGGTATCCCACCGCTCCTGACGGCGGCGTTCCCGGAGACGCTCAAGGATCTCGCTGCGGTCAAGACCGAGTACCTCGAGCTGAACCCCGAACCAGCCGGCAAGGAGGGTCTGGTCAACCGGATCGACAAGGCGAGCGAGATCCTCATCTCCTCCGACGGCAAGTACCGTCAGCGCCTCGTCGACTCCGCTCGCGGAGCCACTAGTGAAACCAAGGACGCGATCTTCGCGGACCTGAACAAGCGCTGGGCCGACGCCATCACGACAGCCTCGCTTGGCTGACACATAGCAGGAGGGACGCGCGCGGAGCGTCCCGGATTCGTCCTGGCGCCCCGCGCGTGTCCCTTGGCAGTTCGTCCCGTATTCTTGGCCGCATGACGTCTCCCGAGCCGCATGACGTCTCCCGAGCCGACGTCCCAACAAGAGGCCTAGCCACATGACATCGACTCCCGCGAGCACGGCTGGCAGCGCCGGCAGCGCCGGCAGCGCCGGCAGCGCCGGCAGCGAAACGATCGCACGGACCCGCACGGTGGCGCCCGGCACGCGCGCCCGGGGCCCGCAGCGCCGCATCGTGAAGCGGCTCACGCCGTACCTCTTCCTCTTGGTACCGCTCGTGCTGCTGATTACCTTCACCTACTACCCCATGGTGAAGATGTTCTGGTACAGCGTCACCAACTGGGACGGAGTGAGTCCCGTCCAGAAGTTCATCGGCCCCAAGAACTACATCGAGATCTACACGCGCCCCGAGCTCTTCCGCGTATTCCTCGTCAGCCTGTACTACGTCGCCGGCTCATTCGTGCAGATGGCGCTCGCGCTCTACTTCGCGACCATCCTCAGCTTCAGCGTCAGGTTCAAGAGCCTCTTCAAGGGCATCCTCTTCTTCCCCTACCTCATCAACGCCGTCGCGATCGCGATGATGTTCTTGTTCTTCTTGCGGCCCGGCGGCGCGCTGGACGCAATACTCCACGTCGCTCACCTGGGTGGGCTCACCCAGCAGTGGCTCGGCGATCGTGCAGTGGTCAACTTCTCGCTCGCCGGCGTGTCGGTCTGGCGATACATGGGGCTCAACTTCGTGCTCTTCCTCGGCGCGATCCAGTCGATCCCGGCGCAGATCTACGAAGCCGCGGAGCTCGACGGAGCCAGCAAGTGGCAGCAGTTCCGCTACCTCATCGCCCCCGGAATCAGGCCCATCATCGGCCTGTCGTTCATCCTCGCCATCGCTGGCGCCCTGTCGGTCTTCGAGATCCCATTCATCATGCTCAACGGTGCGAACGGCAGCGAGACCTTCGTCATTCAGACCGTCAGGTTGGCCTTCCAGAACCAGAAGTTCGGACTCGCATCGGCCAGTGCGGTCGTGCTCCTCCTCCTGGTGCTGCTCGTGACCTGGGTGCAGCGAAAACTAGTGCCCGACGAGAAGGTGGACCTGACATGAGCACCACCGCCGCAACTCGCGTCGCCGAGCCGTCCGGATCGATCGCCAAGACCCGCAGGGACAGAACGCACATCGTCCGGGGTCGGGTCGCCGTCCTCCTCAAGTACGTGTCGCTCTGCGTTGGCTGCCTCACTGCGATGGTCCCGATCCTCGTCGTCTTCTTCACAGCCTTCAAGACTTCCGCGGAGTTCAAGTCCACCGAGGCATTCGCCCCGCCGAGGGACTGGCTGAACTTCGCGAACTTCGGGGAGTTCTTCGCCAAGGCGCATGTGCCGGCAGCGCTTTTCAACACTGCCTTCATCATGGTCATCTCCATCGCTGGCACCGTGCTCATCGGCTCGACGGCGGCGTACGCACTGAACCGGTTCGAGTTCAAGCTGAAACGCCTCGTTGTCGGGCTCTTCCTCATCGCCACCCTCGTTCCGGTGATCACCCAGCAGGTCGCCGTGTTCCCGCTCGTCGTCAGCCTCAACTTGTATGACACCCGCTGGTCCATGATCGTACTGTCGGTGGGTACGGACATCGTGTCGCTCTACATCTTCATGCAGTTCATGCAGGGCATCCCCAAGGAGCTGGATGAGGCCGCCGCGCTCGACGGCGCCAACCACGTCACGATCTTCGCGCGGATCATCTTCCCGCTGCTGAAGCCGGCGATCGCGACGGTCGTCATCATCAAGGGCGTCTTCATCTACAACGACTTCTACACGCCGTATCTCTATATGCCCTCTCTCAGCGTCATGTCGACATCGCTCTCCCGTTTCAGGGGCCCGTACGGAACCCGGTGGGAGCTCATCTCGGCGGGCGTCATCGTCATCATCGTTCCGACGCTCGTCCTGTTCCTCTTCCTCCAGCGCTACATCTACAACGGCTTCACCTCCGGGTCATCGAAGTGAGCTCGTTGTGTGAAGTCCGTCACGACCCGCGGGTATGGGCGTGAGTATCATCTGAACCGTCCATCACCTGCCACCTGCTGGTGGCGCACGCGCCGCTGTCGGCGGCTTCGCAACCCACACTCCCGTGGAGAGACGACCTCATGCCCCTGTACGACCTAGACCGCACCACGCTGGAGTCCTACCTCCCCGACATAGCCGAGCCCGCGGACTTCGACTCCTTCTGGACCGCGACGCTCGGCGAGGCTCGCGCGCACGACCTCGGGCTGCGGCTGCGGCGGGTGGAGACAGGGCTGACCCTCGTCGACGTGTTCGACGTCGAGTTCGCCGGTTTCGGCGGGCACCCGATCAAGGCGTGGCTGACCCGTCCGGCCCGTGCGGATGGAACCGCGGGCCTGCGGCCCGCGGTGGTCGAGTACAACGGCTACGGCGGCGGGCGGGGCCTGCCGCACGAGCACCTCGCCTGGGCCGCCGCCGGGTACGTGAGCTTGTTCATGGACACCCGCGGCCAGGGCAGCCGGTGGGGCAGCGGTGGCCAGACGCCCGACCCGGTCGGGTCCGGTCCGGCTGTGCCCGGCTTCATGACGCGCGGGATCCTCGACCCGAGCGCCCACTACTACCGGCGAGTGTTCACCGACGCGGTCCGCGCCATCGACGCGGTCCGCGCCATCGAGGGCGTCGACCCGGCGCGGGTCGTCGTCACGGGCGGGAGCCAGGGCGGCGGCATCACCCTCGCGGCCGCCGGGCTGGTCCCGGACCTGCTCGCGGTGCTGCCCGACGTGCCGTTCGGTTGCCACTTCCGGCGGGCCGTGGAGCTCTCGGACCGGGAGCCGTACACCGAGATCACGACGTACCTGTCTGTGCACCGCGCCCACGCACAAGCCGCATTCCGCACACTGTCCTACCTCGACGGCGTCAACTTCGCGCGCCGCGCGACGGCGCCCGCGTTGTTCTCGGTCGGTCTGATGGATCCGATCTGCCCACCATCGACCATCTACGCGGCCTACAACCACTACGGGTCGGCCACCGGTGGGGTCGCCAAGACCATCGAGGTGTATGAGTTCAACGAGCACGAGGGCGGCGGTGGCCACCAGTTCGCGCGCCAGCTGGACTGGCTCGCTGCCCTCGACCACAACACCGGCACGGCCCCCCACCCCGAGAAAGGCACCCGATGACTGCCTGGACCGAACGACCCAGTCACCGGCGCTGGCTGCACACCGAAACCCGCCGCCTGCTCGCCTTCGGGCACGGCGTCGTCCCGACGACGCAGGGAGCAGGCTGGCTCGACGACGACGGTGCCATCGATGCGACACAACCGGTCTTCACCTGGATCACCGCACGCACCGCCCACGTCTACGCACTGGGCCACCTGCTCGGCGTGCCGGGGTGCGGCCCGATAGCGGCTCGCGCTCTGACGGCACTGCGGACGTCGCTGCACGACGACGAGCACGGCGGCTGGTTCGCCTCGCTCGCCCCGGACGGCACCCCCGAGACCACCAAGAGCGCCTACGCGCACGCCTTCGTGGTGCTCGCCGCCTCAACCTGCACGGTCGCACAGTTCGACGGCGCCCGTGGACTCCTCGACGACGCCCTCGACGTGCTCGACGCACACTTCTGGGAACCCGCCGCCGGCCTGAACGCCGACGAGTGGGACCGCACGTTCACGACGCTCGACCCCTACCGGGGCGTGAACGCGAACATGCACACCGTCGAAGCCCTGCTGGCCGCGGGAGACGCGACCGGCGAGGCACGCTGGCACGAGCGGGCCGCCACGATCGCCGATCAGGTGGTCGCCTGGGCCGCCGCGAACCACTGGCGCATCCCGGAGCATTTCAACTCGGCCTGGGAACCACAGCCTGAACTCAACTCCGAGCACCCCGACGACCCCTTCAAACCGTACGGCGCGACCGTCGGGCACGGCCTGGAGTGGGCCCGCCTGCTGCTGCACGTCGACGCCGCGCTACCCGGCCGCGCACCACAGACCCTCGTCCCGGCCGCCCGTGCGCTCTACGACCGCGCGGTGCGCGACGGCTGGGCCGTCGACGGCGCCCCCGGGTTCGTCTACACCACCGACTGGGCCGGCGCGCCGATCGTCCGCACCCGCATGCACTGGGTCGTCGCCGAAGCGATCGGCGCCGCCGCCGCCCTGCACCAGAGCACCCGCGACCCGCGATACGCGCACGACTACACCCGCTGGTGGGACTACGCGGCCGAGTACCTCATCGACCTCGATCACGGATCCTGGCACCACGAGCTCGACCCGACCAACACACCCAGCCGCCACGTATGGCCCGGCAAACCTGACCTCTACCACGCGCTCCAAGCGACACTCCTACCCCTGCTACCCCTCGCCCCCGGACTCGCAACAGCCGTCCGTGACCAACTGTCCAAACCCCGGCACGACTAGAGCGTGTCTCCAAAGGATCGGGGGTGGCTCGCGCAGGCTGGTCTGGTGACTCGTGAAGCCCTTCTCGACGATGGCCAGTGGAAGTTGATTGAGCC
>Ga0209745_1001841_pt1 | contig 12365 bp, 12 predicted proteins | sample BarGraNGADG00312_FD_184495 | JGI IMG/M metagenome (GOLD analysis project Ga0209745, IMG submission 184495) | Arctic peat soil microbial communities from Barrow, Alaska - Barrow Graham LP Ref core NGADG0004-312 (SPAdes) (version 2) | ecosystem: Environmental > Terrestrial > Soil > Wetlands > Peat... | reverse complement strand
TCTCCATCGGACCTATATGCCTCTATCCTGGAATTTTACCGACTTGTCCAGGGCAAAGGTCCCGCTCAGGAATGTCTTGGAATCTATATTGTTCTTGCCCATCTCATGCTGGGTGGCAGTGATTCCGTAATAGCCTTTGAAGTTGGCCTTGGAATTGGATTCAATTCCCCTGGGATCATTGGAACTGTTTTCGGTCGGTGTGCCACCAGATGCCTTCTCATTATCCGATCCATCTGGTGCCGGTGCGATACTGCGGCTCACGGGAAGATTGGCCATAGAGGAGTTAATAGATGACGAATTTGCCAGGGATGAATTTGTGAACGAGGAATTTATTGCGGATGTGTTTGAGACGAGCGAGACCTTTGAGGCATTTCTCCTTTCGATCAATGCAAGTCCATGAACGATGAACTCATTCAGCGCTTTATTCATCCTCTCCTCAACCTTCTTTGTATCTGCGTCCGTTGCCGTCGCCCGCGAATTTTCAATCCCGGTAATGCTCAACGCGTTCTGGCCGCTGGCTAATGCTGAAAAGAAAACGGCACACATCAATATGATCAGGACTAAGATTGCCCCCTTCATCGCCCCACCTTCAGTGCTACAAAATTAAGAAGTCGTTAATACAATTTCAACTTTTCTATTGCGCCCTGTGGATAGCATTTATCTCTTCTTAGCATTATCCTCCTTTTTGTGTACCTGGACTACTTCCCATACGAGTCCCTCAGGCCCTACCAGGATAAGATGCTGGACGCGGTCTACGATGTGGTGAGCAAAGGAGAGCATGGCGTGCTGATGATAGACGCGCCCACCGGCACAGGAAAAACGAGCTCTATCAGCGCAGTTTTGTCCGCGGCCCCGGGAAAGATCGTCGTAGCCCTGCGGACGGTATCTCAGATCGATATCTACATCGACGAGATAAACCGGATATGGTCCAAAACCCGACATAAGCCGGAGATTGCCTATATGGTCGGCAAGCAGAGGATCTGCCCCCTGGAAAACGAGTTTCGGGGTGAGAGCGTTTATGCCGGCTGCTCCAGGCTTCGAGAGTGGACGAAAAATTATGTCTCCTCTCGCATCGGCAAGAGTAATGCAAGCGTCTATGATCCGGGCTCAGACAGCATACCCGAGGAGGAGCCCGGCTACAGGACATTCTGCCCGTACTATCTCCGAAGCCGCGAGGGCTTCGAGCTGAACGGAAAGGTCCATTTCCGGCGATCCAGCCGGGCTCTGGATGTGGTGGAAGGTTTGAAGAAGAGAGTCACGCCTCCATCCGGGCTAACGGATTCCTGCCAGGGCATCTGCCCTTACGAGATAATGAGCCTCTATGCCAAGAACAGCGACATGGTGATCATGAACTACTCCCATCTCTTCAGCCCTGACTTTCAAGATATCATCTTTCAATGGCTGGAGATGGATTCGGAGAAAGTGACCTTAATTATTGACGAGGCCCATAACCTGGGAGATGCGGTGCGGGCCATGAACTCGCGCCTTCTCACCATGCGCATGGTAGATCTGGCCCTGACAGAAGTGGAAAAATTCGAAGGCACTCTTGGCCAATCAAGGCTCGAGGAGACGCGAGAGGGAGCTAGCTGGAGGAAGGAAGGAATCAAGGTCATACAGATGCTGCTGCCCCGTCTGAAGAGATTTTTGCAGAGTCGCCAGGAGAGGGGGCAGGAGGGAGAGGTTCTGATGGATGCGGATCTCTTCCGCTCCTTCCTTTACAACGGCGTGGAGGATATTGACGAAGCGCTATCCTACTTCTCTGATGTCTCTGTGGCTGTCGCAGATCTGAATCTGGCCGAGGGTGATAAGGAGAACCTGCAAGGCGATATCCAGCCGAGTCTTGCGTTGGTGCTGCTCTTCCTCAGGGATGTGGAGACCGCAGAAAATGATCTCTCCTACCAGAGAAAGATTGTGGTCAGCGGAACCGGCGCGAAGAAGTTCGTCCGCCTGGAGGTCAACAATATCGATCCCGCTGCCAATATCAGGCGCATCACTGACAACATCAGCTCCACTGTTATGCTTTCCGGAACCTTTTCGCCGCTGGAGGCCTACGAGCTCTACTGTCTGGGAGAAGAAGGCAGGGCGCAAAAGCTGAGCCTGCCCAATCCATTCCCCAGAGAAAACCGCCTTCTTCTGGCGGCAAAAAGGGCAACAACTCAGCTTGAGATCAGGGAAGATGCGGATAACAGGGAGGAGATATCCGGACATATAAGATCGTTAATTGAGCACGTTCCCGGCAATGTAGCAGTCTTCTTCACCTCCTACCCGATGATGAACAATTACAGGGATGTGTGTCTTGTCTCCTCCCAGAAGGTGGGGAAAAAGCTCTGTGTTGAGCCACGCAGCGCAGATGAGGTCCCTCAGCTCCTGGAGCAATTCTTCTCCCTGGGTCGCCGCGGTGGCGCAGTCTTGACGGGAGTATGCGGTGGAAAGCTGGCTGAAGGAATCGATTACAAGGGAGAAGCTCTAAATGGCGTGGTCGTGGTGGGCTTGCCGCTGGCTGCCTACGATGAGATTCAAAAAGAGATCAATGGCTATTATACCAAAAAATACGGCAAGACAAAAGGGATGCTCATCGCCTATACCCTGCCCGCCATAAACAGGGGGTTGCAGGCTGCCGGTCGGGTCATTCGTTCTGAATCTGAGAGAGGCGTCCTTCTGTTTTGTGATCGTCGTTTTGGAGACGATAGTCTGGGCGGTGTCAACCAGTTCCTTCCCGATTGGGTGAGAGGGGAACTGATATTGGCAGATGCAAAAGAAGGCGGGGATTTAATCAAGGAGAAGGTCGCGCAGTGGAAGATAGAGAAAAATCCCGCGAAACCCATATGCAATGATGAACCATCAAGGCCAAGGAGCGCGAAACCTCGAAAGCCTGGCAAAAGAGATCTCAGGGAGCTGGCAAGATCGCTGGGGCTGGGAGATTCGGGTCGTAAGAGTCGTGCTGCCCCCGGGAAGGAAAACCAAGGAATTTCAGGATTCGGCCAGAAATAGTCAACCACCATGGGTTCGTGCCTGGCTTAGAAATGAAAGGCTTCTACTTGATCGGATCTATCTCCAGAACATTCAGGGGAATGGTTCCCAGGGCTTTTCCTATAGAAGATTTGGCTATGCGTCCTGCATGCTCCTCGCACTCTGCATTGAAGATCTTCATCTCAAAGAGTAACGCCACCAGGGCCGTGCTGGCGACGAGAAAGACGCCCGGGAGGGGTTCCTTGCATTCCGGGCAATCCCACTGGCCCATCTCTACTTCTACAAAGTCCATCTTTCTCTGGTTCAATCGCTTGCCTGCCTCAGAAATTGCCACTCCAATGGCATCGTCCTCAGTCTTGACATCTCTGACCAGCCAGGCACCCTCCAGCAAGACGTTGAAATTTGGCATCGTTCAAATGATAGTAGGATGTATCATATCTACTTTTTCAATCGGCCCTGGGTTTTCCTCCGGTTGACTATGCCACCGGACCCGATGTGGAGACGGATCGGGATAATTGAGCATATGCTTTTAATAAGAGTTAGTTAATCTTGATGCATCGCTAAATGGAATAAAACCGTTTTGGGCAAAAAAAAAAAAGGGTTCGGCATAATATGCAAGAGGATATCGGCATCGATAATCGAAAAGCGATTCTCGATTATATATCGGATAACCCGGGCGCTCATCTGAGGAAAATCGCAAGGGATCTGGATATCCACCTGAGTACTCTTAGATATCACCTCGACAATTTGGAAAAACAAGGGTTAATAGGTTGCCAAAAACAAAATAATCTAAAGGTATATTTTACATCAGGCAGACTCAAACCTATAGAGAAGACCTTGACTCCGTTGCTTCAGCAGAAGCGTTTTCGCGACATTATCCTGGTTTTGATAGATTATCCCGGGCTGACATTCTCCCAAATAGTCGAGAAATTATCAATAGGCACCTCAACGGCATCCAAATACATCAATACCCTGGAAGACCAAAAAATACTATTCCATGAAAAATCAGGGCGAGAAAAAAAGTATTACTTATCTGATGAAAAAAGCGTCATTGAGCTTTTAGCTACATATAAACAATTCATGGAAGATATGAGCTACGAGATTCGTGTTCCCATGAACACAATTGTGGGCATAACAAGCCTCCTCCTTGACGGAAAGCTCACCCCTGAGCAAAGGGATTTTGTAGAGATGATCAAGGTCAGCGGCGACGCCCTGATGTCGATAATAAACAATATTCTGGATTTCACTAAGATTGAGCGGGAAACGATAATGCTCGATGTCCAGGATTTCAACTTGCGCGATTGTGTTGAAGAAGCTCTCGATTCTGTGGCATTAATAGCTGCAGAGAAGAAGCTAGATCTGGCCTACATAACGGATAGAAATACGCCAGGCTCGATCAATGGAGACCGGAATCGTCTCCGTCAGATCTTGGTCAATCTGCTCAATAACGCCGTCAAGTTCACTGAGAACGGAGAAGTTTTGGTATCAGCTTCTTCCAAGCGTTCCGGTTCTCTATATGAGATCCATTTCACGATTAAGGATACAGGCATCGGCGTCCCGCCAAATCAGATCGATCACCTTTTTGAGTCCTATGGCCAGGCAATGGATCGCCTTTCCGAATCATTTAGCCAGGCTGATTTCGAGTCTTTTAGCCATGCCAGTGATCCCGCCACGAAAAAATACACGGGAAAGGGATTGGGACTCGCGATAAGCAAAAAACTTGTTGAGCTGATGAAAGGAAAGATCTGGGCAGAAAGCAAGGTCGGAGTTGGGTCTTCCATCCATTTCACAATCATGGTGGACCACATCAGCAGCATATTGCCATTTTCCGGAGTCCAGCCCTTGCTTCAGGGCAAACACATTCTCATAGTTGAAGGAAATAAAACCATTCGAAATATCCTTAACCTGCAGGCCTGGGATTGGGGCATGATTCCTGTGACCGCCAACTCAAGTCAAGAAGCCATTGGATTAATCCGGCGTGGCAATCCCTTTGATGTTGTCGCCCTGGATAACGATATGCCGGAAATAGACGGCATATCTCTGGCGAGAACAATTCGCAAATACCAGAAGGCATTGCCTCTGCTGACTCTCGCATTCGTGGGCCCGCGAATAGAGGCCGACTTATCGGATGCTACTTTATGGAAGCCCATCAAGTTGTCCGAGCTGCATAACGCCCTCATCTCCGTATTTACGGCGCGAGCCGAGCCCCTAAAAGAGCCCTTGCCAATCAGTGAAGAGACCGGCCCGGGTTCTATGCGGGTTCTGCTGGCTGAAGACAATGTGTCCAATCAAAAGGTTACCATGACCATGCTCAAGCGCCTGGGATACAATGCGGATGTTGCGGCTAATGGAAAAGAGGCATTGCGGGCATTGGAGAATCAATCTTACGACCTTGTGCTGATGGACGTCAGGATGCCTGAAATGAACGGTTTGGAGGCCACCAGGATCATCCGCCAGCGCTGGCCTGAAAAGGGACCGAAGATAATAGCTATAACCGCTTTTGCTCTGCAGGGGGACAAAGAGAAATGCCTGGCTGCGGGCATGGACGACTACATCAGCAAACCGGTGCGGATGAATGAGCTGGCGAAGCTGCTTGGGAAATATCAGCCGCATCGAAACGCGATATCCTGATTCGTCAGTCATGTATTCGATTTACGTGCAAAGATCATGATCTGCAAATAAAATTGCATATCCGAGTGATCTTGCCCGCTAAATAGAGCTTTGGAGAGCTGCCCTAAATGACGCAGTCTCAAAAATGATTCCTATACGGCCGAAGTTGGCAGGATAAGTGCACCTTGATCTTCGGAGAGAGTATTATGGACCTGGTTGATGGTCTCCATTAAGCATTTGCCCTTCTCCGTGGTTTCATAGAGTATACGTCGGCCCTGATTGACTCTTATCAGATCATTTTTTATTAGGAGCTGCAAGTATGGATCAACAGTTCTGAAATTGAGGTTTGCTTGATACACTACACGGGTCTTGCTGGAACCTGTTGTGCATATGTTCAGGATTTCCGAGATGATTTCATTTCTATTTCTTTTCATGTCGTCCACCATTATTAGCACTGATCTTCCTTATTCAGTATTATAGACGATTATGTTCATTTCTGACGATTGGACTGTACTGAATCAACTATAATTTCAATTCTTATTACATATACTTATTTAATATCAGAATTTTATTTTGATTCGTTCAGTCGCTCCCGTTGAATTATATCTGGTATCCTATATTGCGTCCAAAGTCCTAAACCGACCTGAATTGCTCAGGAAGGTTTACGTCCCGTCCTGCGATTTGATAGATAGAGCAAGACCATCAGTGCAGTTCTATAGTTTTGGTGATCGGAGCATTTCTGCCAATCTTGAACAAGATACCCGTCACCAATGATTTTGTTGGTAGCTCCATGCAGATATCGATGAACGACAGCCCGATATGTTCCTCAGGTACAAAATTGTAGCATCAGATCCGGTATTTTGCGGTCAAAAAAAGCATCCCATGAGGAATATGGATAATGACAGCATTATTTTGGCCAGCAACGAAGGTCTTCTCTCATCTCCTGACAATAATTACAGAATGACCCAGATGTAGTCAGTTGGCCGCAAGCGATACATCTCCCGGAATTATTCTTTTTATCTATTCTTTGCGTCTTCATCTCTAGCACTTCATCATTTGAAATAGGAAATAGCTAAAAAGAAATCATCTAAACCGATCGAATAAATAGCCCACCCGCAGTCGGTGATATCGATACTCGATCTGACTGGAGCAGCAAGGACAGGCTAGGTGGTCTGAGTAGCTGCCCTATGCCTCTCTCATTTACTTCATATTTTAGCATCAGTACACCTCTTGAATCGATGTATTCCCCTTCGTTCTCAAGGGCATACATATCCTGATATAAGGAACTGTCGCTAATTGCGCGGGCTGTTATCTTGGCAGATTCCATCTTTCTCTTCATCCCATCATTCGACCTCATTCTTCATCCTCTCCGTTAGGAAATCGTAGTATCTTTTTTGCGATCACAGGCATAGTATGTTCAGTGTATTCTCAATACATTTGTATAAGTGTTTTATGATACGGATTGTAAATTTTAGTACAAAGCATGAACCATAAGGAGCCTTTCTTTGATCCAGTTTCAAAAAATTTGCGTTAAATTAATCAAAACACAAGTTGGAACTAAATTCCAAATATAACTGGCGAATTCCTGGCAATGATGGATATGGTCAAATAAAGAGAGCAGAAACGCTGCGAATTGATATCAAAGCTGAATAACCTTATCTGCCTAATAGGCTTTTCGCATTATGGACCGCAGTTCGGAAACTCTTTTAAAATTTTTTTCAAAACTCGCCCAACTATCTACTGCCATACAGGATGAGTACGATGTGATGGAATAGTCTGGAGAGAACCCAGGAGGAGGAAACTAGGGCTCTCCAGTAAGGAAGGAGGGGTCCAAAATGGTCTAGCCACCCGAGGCTAGTAATAATACTCTGATCAGAACCTATTTAAGATCTTTGACACAAGTTGGAAATGTTGGCACAAAGCATGAACAATTTGTCGCAAATTATTCCTATCATGAGAGGATCTCTTTCGCTTTCTTCAATGAACCTCCTCTGGACATTTCGCAGACTATCGCTTTCCCGCTGAAAGGATATCCGTTGAGTATTCCGAAAATTGCGAGGATGACGAGATCAAATTAGAATGGGTAGGCCGCCATTTAGGGATTATGTAACGATCACAGCTACACATTCATTTCGGGAATAGTGTACTGTTGACCTTATTTATGCTTTCCAGCAGATCCGTGCCCTTTTTTGTGGTCTGGTATAGTATCTGCTCTCCCTTACCGATTTCTATAAGATGCTGATTTTTGATTAAAATGTCTAAGTACGGATTTACTGTTCTAAAGTTAAGATTGGCCAGATATACTATTCGAGTCTTATTTGCGCCGTTCATGCATATGTCTAGGATTTGGGAGAATATCTCTTGCCTGCTTCTTTTCATGGTGCCCTCCTTGCGGATTCCCAATGCGGCTGCAACTCCTTCGGAGCTTGAGTCAAAGACTGCGTCTTCTTGATCCCATCTTGGCATCAAAACCATTGTGAAGAGAACTATTTGGCTTCAGAGAACTAATAAATGCATCTTGGGGGAAGCATTTAGATCCTTCAAGCTCCAAATCGCCTCATAATAAACGCATTGTCGAGTGAAATTATTGCTTTACACAGATAATCACGGTTGATCTTGGGCGTTTCCCCGTCCTCTCTTTCTATAATAAAATCCTATCGTTATATAGACGATTATGTGAAGTTTAAATGCAAAAATGAACGGATCATACCAACATATAGCCCCTTTATTCAATTAATATAAATAATTGCCAGTACAGGAAAACGAGTGGGATTCTTTTGATCCTTCATACATCTATTAAAGGCCTGTTTCGCGGGTCTTGGGTGAATTGAGAGCAGGAGGTTGTTCACGGCAAATGGCCAGATGAATTGATCTCTTAAAATTGATCTTGAAATGGATCGATTGGATCGATGCCTGCCCCGGGACGGCCATCCCGGAATCCAAGATGGCCGTTGCTGAGAGCCGGGTTATGCTCGCCACTCCTCAACCTGATCCAACCGAAAGGAGACCGGCGCCGTCAGGCTGAGCCATAAGCCACTCATGACTTCTTTTGCCGGACCACCATCAAGGGTCGGTCTGTGCGGCGGGCCACATCGAAGGAGACGCTTCCCATCCGGATCTGCTTGAGCCAGCCCTTTCCCTGAGAACTGATGATCAATAGAGATGCGTCCTGCTTCCTGGCAAGATTGAGGATCTCTTCTGCGGGATCGCCCTCCAGGATGTGGACAGTGATCTTGCTGCCGGACCCGGCCAGCTCATCACGCATCAAGTTGAGCTCCTGCGCCGCCTTGTTGAAGTCCTCTCCTTTGGTGATCACATGCACCAGCAAGATCTCAAAAATGCCCTCTAAGCCCTTCACAAGGGATACGGCTTCCTGGGCCGCGGGAGAGAAGTCTGTGGTGACAAGCAGTCTTGAAAATATATTGGGGCAGAATTTCGCCAGGCTCTTTTCTTCGTTTCCTTCCAGGACCTTGTGGCGAATGAGGAGCAGATCGGTCTCGCCATGGCGCAGCACTTCTGTGGAGACGCTTCCCAGGAGGATTCCCTCTACCAGACCCTTACCCTTTGCACCCATGATGATGAGAGAGACGTTCTCTTCCTGTGTCGTCTTCTGGATCGCCTCGGCCACGCTGCCTCCATATATCAGCCCAGCATCGGATCTTGGCTCCAGCCTTTGCAGATTGACTCCATCTGCGCCGCTCATCGGTTCCACGATGACCTTCAAAAGTGACTTGACTATGAGGCCCGATTTTCCCGAGCGGGAAAGAGACTCTACCTGCTCTTTCAGCCTTGTTTCTGCGTCACTGATGAGGGAATTGTAGCTCCATCCGCTCTTCTCCAGGTTCATAGGATTGCTGGCATCCAGGACGTTAAGAAGAACGACCTCTTTCAACCCTGGAATCTCTGCTATGCACTCTTGCATCTTGTGGGCGTACCTGGAAAAATCGGTGGGGATTAGTGCTTTTTCGAACATCATCCATCCTCTGGCCTAAATTGCATTAAACCTTTGGCTATCTTTGCCCATAAATATGTCGATTTGTTGATGTTCATAAGGAAAGGGCAAAGGCATCAACAAGGCCGGTGATAACCTCTTCGTCGGGATTTGCAATTCACCTCGTGCGGGATTGCGCGCGCTGCCGGGGGCACAGGCGCTTCTTAAATTGAGCCAAGTCTTTTCAGATATGGAAAGCTGTTCAATCCACTCAACTTCGCATCACCTCGTAACTTATGCCGGATATTCTCAGATCTCACCGAATAGGAACCTGGAGATGAGCCGGGCCGGAACCTGGCAGAAGATGGTTGAGGGCCGTCGCCATCTGCATCCTTTGCTCATAGCCCGCAACCACCGGTCTTCCGGCCTCAGAAGTTAACGGTATCCATCTGCCCCTTTCCGTAAAGATCCTCGGCCACCTGATTCAATCTGTCTCCCTTCACCTCTGCTCCGTAGTCTGGCAGGATGGTGATCTGTTTTTCCTGATACTGGCTTTTAAGATCCTGGATATAGGAGGTCTGAGACGCCATCTTCTGCTGGCAGAACTGGCAGTCGCATTCTCGAATCACATGGTTGATGACCAGGGCTGAGACGTGAACCCCATGCGACTCCACAGTCTCGATCAGGCGCCGGCTCTCCTCAACTGCGGCCTTCTCTGGTATGGTGACAACGGTGATGCTAGCCGTCTTCGGATCAAGAAGAACGTTACGCATGGTCTCGGCTTTAACCCGCATTGTCCTGATCTCGTTGAGAATCGAGTCGCCGAACCCTTTCTCCAGGAGATTCAGAATGCCGATCCACTTGTTTCTCATTCCCAGAACTCTTGTGACAAAACCGGTGGTAATGGACGGCAATTGCAGCAACGGCAGTACCATGGCCGTAGGAGCTGAGTCGATGATCACATAGTCATACTTCTTCTCCACAAAGATGTCGTTGAGTTTGTCCATGAAGATGAGCTCGGAGACGCCGGGCATATTCGCAAAGTCCTCCGGCTTGACCTCTACTTCGAAGAGCCCGAAGAGAGCCGTGAAGATGTTCTTATACCTGCGATAGAAGCCCCGTGCCTCCTCTGCCAGGTCCGGCTCGTAGGCATAGAGATGATCGCGGATCAACTTCGGCTGGCTACCCAGCTCTATATCAAAAATATCTGAGAGTGAATGAGCCGGGTCCATGGAGAAGGCCAGGGTATCCAGACCCCGTTCCGAGGTCCAGATGCCGGTCGCTGCCGAGCAGACGCTCTTTCCCACGCCACCCTTGCCTGCCACATAAATGAGTTTCATGGGTCCTATGCATCGAATGGGAGATTTAATTGTTTGGGAGGCCGGCGGGATGGAATGCATGGAACGCATAGAACGCAACAAAAGGTTTTTCTACTTTCACGACATTTTAATAGAACTAATTATAGAAAGGGGGCGAAAGGATGAGGAAACTAATTGTTTTGATATCCATGCTGATCCTATGGGCATCTGCCGCGTATGGCGTGAACAGCGGGGGGTCGGCAAACTTAGATATCATGGGAAGCCTTGCGAATAATACCACATTCATAACGCCGGAGGGTATGCCGGTTGTAGTGGATATTGTGGGCAGCTCTACGACTAACATCCAGATCGGCAATCCGGGGGATGAAGCAAGAAGAGGCAGGGACAACGACGGCTCGATTTGCGGTCCATGCGGAGAGAAAATGACCTATAAAACACCATGGGATGACTTCACAAGACCTCTATGCTATCCCTGGAGTTCTTATATTCCCACCAGATATAACCAGCCGTTCATCAAGGGGAATCAGGGATACTCCAACAATGCCGAGGGAGCACTAGTTTTGGGTCAAGGAAGGGCGAATCCATAGCGAGAACTGATTTGATAAAAGAGCTAAGCTCAAGGAATCTATGAAAATCATGAGATGGATGATGGAATAGATATAAAAATATTCTTTTTTATTATTTTCTTCTCTTATTGGATATTATATAATTTGTTTGATCTAATTATTTGATCTAATTATTCGGTTTCATTATTCAGTTCAATTGATCTTATTATCAATGCGTCTCAAACCGTTCGTTCCTCGAGAGATTTGATTACTGGGCCGAAAGACTTTTCTACTTTTAGTATATATAAAACATTGGTTAATTATTAGATTCGACGAAAGGGGGAATGAAGTTGAAGTTATCAATCATACTGGCTCTGGCACTGATGCTATCGGCATCCGGTGCACTTGCGTTTGGCAGCCCTGGATCGGTGGTTGTGGACATCGTCGGAAGTAGAACCGAGAACACAAAGATCGTAGCATCCGGACCCGAAAAAGTGGAACTGGAAATCATTGGCAGCACATCGAGCAATACCACGATCTCTCCTTATGAAGATAGAGCAAAAATCTGTCCTCATCGTCCGTTCTGCCCGGAATGTCCATCATGTCTCACAAATCCCTGTCCCGATGCAAGATGCGATAAGCAGCAGCAGAAAACCTATCCATGGGACAACATGCATCTAGGAGTCGACGCCTGGTACGGCACATTCTGGTATACTGATGTCAATATGCCCAAATGGCCCCAGATTTAGGTTGCCGGAAACTGAGACCAATGCTGCTATTCGTCTCTAGATGATCTATTAAATGGAACGGCTCAGATATTGGAGCCGTTTCAATTGTTTGCTATTCCGAATTGCTCTGTCATTCTGATTTATATAATATTTACGATGATAATATCAAAGATAATAATGTGATTGACGCCAGAGCATTGCCGGTGCCACAGGTATCCAGATCTCCCGTCTTCCGGACATGACATAATCTTTATATGCAGTT
>Ga0209745_1001839_pt1 | contig 12372 bp, 9 predicted proteins | sample BarGraNGADG00312_FD_184495 | JGI IMG/M metagenome (GOLD analysis project Ga0209745, IMG submission 184495) | Arctic peat soil microbial communities from Barrow, Alaska - Barrow Graham LP Ref core NGADG0004-312 (SPAdes) (version 2) | ecosystem: Environmental > Terrestrial > Soil > Wetlands > Peat ... | reverse complement strand
TTTACTATAATCCCGACAAGGTTTTTTCATCTGACCTGAAAGCCTCCAGGATAAAGATCCCGAGAAACGACGGGACAGGACTGGCCGATTACCTCCTTGGAACAGAGACAGTAACCACTATCGCTGTCGACGGGGCAAACCGAAAATGGTTCGGCACAATGAGTTCAGGCGCATATCTTATGTCAGAAGACAGTAAGAAGGAACTGCTTCATTTCAACAGTACAAACAGTCCGCTGCTGTCTGACGATATGGTGAAGATAAGTGTAAACGGACTTACAGGTGACGTCTGGTTCGGCACCTCTGAAGGCATCGTTTCTTTTCGCGGCGATGCCACGACAGGCAAAGATGATTACTCCGGAATGTATGTGTTTCCCAATCCTGTGAGAGAAGACTATGAAGGTCTTGTGACCGTGACAGGTCTGGTAGAAGGCTCAACGGTTAAAATCACTGATATCAGCGGCAACCTTGTTTATGAGACCTCATCGCTGGGAGGCCAGGTTACATGGGACCTCCGCAATTACCGTTCGACAAGAGTGGCCACAGGTATTTATCTGGTTTTTTGCAGTAATGAGGATGGCAGCCTGGCAGAAGTCACCAAGCTGCTTGTGATAAGGTGATCACTCATCAGTAATGAGGCTCTGAATACGTTCAATCTGAAGTTGCTTGTTAACTTCCCTGAGACTGCGGGCGGTGGGTGTGAAATACTGATGCCCTGATATGAACCTGACCTGAAGCTTATTCCAGTCGTTCAGCTTCGCGATCTTGTTCTGGGCTTTCATCTCCTCAAAAAGCGTATTCGATACAGGAATAAAATCGCTCCTTCCAAGATAGTCCAGATCAGAGTCACAGATTATCTCTTCCAGCAGGTTCGTCGGCCTTGGAGGCAGCTTTGTTGACAAAATGATCTGGCATATCCGGTCAATCTGTTCAGGGGTATATCCGTATGCAGGAAGCATCTCACCTGCCAGAAGCGCACCCTGATGTTCATGATCGTCATAAGATATCGTGTGGCCCACATCATGGAATAGACCTGCAGTCTTTAGGATCAGTATCTCCTCATCAGAACAACCTTCGGCCCATCCTATCAGCTCAACCTCAGTCACTACATCAACGGTGTGTTTTACGTTGTGATAATAAAGATGTTCAGGGAGCTCCCTTTCCAGCTTATCAAGGATGACCTCTTGTATATCAGTGAACTGTATCAGCCCGAATTTTATTTTAAATGCCGCATTGGGCACCTTTCCGAGTCCATCAAGAGATAATTCCGGCAACAGACCTTTTACCTGGAACATCTGGATATTCCCGGTATATTTCACCGGCAACTTGCCAAAATACTCGCATATGAAGAATTCTTTTACCAGCTCATAGGTCATAACTGAAATAAGGACTGAATTCTCTTCTGATTCGGCTTCTATTCTGCTTGCGGTATTGACTGCCCTTCCCTTGATATCGTATGAAATTTTATTCTTGCCCGATATTGTTGCAGAGACAGGTCCCGTATGGATGCCGATCTTAAGCTTCCATATTCTTTCGCTGTCTCTCTTCTTTGTCTCATAATCTTCGAGAAAATTTCTCAGCTCAAGTGCCGCCATGACAACCTCAACAGGATTGGTGATATTTTTCGAGGGTATTCCGCCGGCACACATGAGGGTGTCACCAATGGTCCTTATCTTCTCTACATGATATTTTTTTATTATTTCATCAAATTCATAAAAAATTTCATCAAGTTCATCCATCAGCTGAGCAGAGTCCGTCCTCTCAGCGAGATTTGAGAAACCCCGGATATCGGCAAAAAGGACAGTGACCATATTGAACCTGAGCGATCTTTCCTCCTCCTCCACTTTTGAAGTTTCCAGCTTATTTCTTTCCAGGAGGAGCTTGTACTTCTCGTTGGTATCAATAAGCCTATCCTTATCCCGCACAAGTTTCTTCATCTGCTCCTCAAGCTCTTTATTCTCACGGGTAATCCGTGCAATACGCTTGAGAAGCTGATCTTTAGACCTTGAATCCATTGCTGAAAGTTGAAAAGTAAATATACAATTTTTTAACTCAGTCTGTGACCGCAAGGGCTCTCTGCAGAAACTTTAATACTTTTGGACCAACAGCCTTAAACAATGCTCGTAAAGACAGAAGCCATACTGCTGCATCATGTGCGTTATTCTGACAATTCACTGATAGCACATTTTTATACTCGCGAGTATGGAAGGTTGTCAGTGATGGTCAAAGGCATTTCTTCAAAAAAACGAAGTACTAAATTTTCTTACTTCCAGCCATTGAATATGTTCAGGCTTGAACTATACCATTATGAGAACAGGGAACTCAATAACCTTAAAGAACTGAGCCTGTCATTTATCCCGAAAAATATCCCGGGAGATATCTACCGCAGCACTATTACGCTGTTTATAAGTGAGTTACTATATAGTGTAATTAAGGAAGAAGATGTTAACCGTTTGTTGTACGGGTTCATTGAATCTTCAGTGATGTCTCTTGATGAGATGACAGAAGGTATTAGTAATTTTCATCTTTGGTTTCTTGTAGCATTTACAGACTATACCGGAATCGGTCCGTCACCTACCGCTCTTAAGGATTATTGTTTTGATATGATCAGCGGGCAGTTTATACAAAGCCCGCCATCACACCCTGATTATATTGAGCCCCGCACCTCTGCGATCCTCAACCGCCTCCTGCAGATGCCGGCAGACAAGCTGGGGGAACTGCGGATGTCGGGTGAAGAACGTTCGGAACTGCTTGACAAAATACTTAAATATTATAACCTTCATCTCCCTGGCATCAGGCAGATACGTTCACTTCAGGTCATGAAAGAGATCTTCAGGTAGACTTTAAGGTCTCTTTAGCTATCTTTATAACAAATAGTGATCAATGCCATTCATTCCTTCTGTAATAAAGTGGATAAACACCAGGAGAATTCATCAGATTGATCTCTTCAGGAAATATCCGGCTGAGATCCAGCAGGATGTTTTAACGCATCTCCTGACACAAAGCAAAGATACTATATGGGGAAGGGAACACGGGTATTCATCAGACTCAACCTATGAGCAATTCCGCAATACCGTCCCGCTGCAGAGCTATGAGGAATTCATTCCTTATGTCGAAAGGCTGAGGGCCGGAGAGAAAAACCTTCTCTGGCCGGGAGAGGTGAAGTGGTTCGCCAAATCGTCAGGCACTACAAGTGCAAAGAGTAAATTCATCCCCATAACCAGAGAATCTCTCGAAGGAACGCATTACCGGGGAGCCAAAGACTGCCTGGTATTATACACCTCTCTAAACCCTGCAACCAGAATATTTCTGGGCAAGGGACTCACTCTGGGAGGGAGTCATCAGATCAACAACTTCAGCAACAACTCATTATATGGTGACCTCTCGGCTATCCTCATTGAGAATGCTCCGGTCTATGCTGACCTGATACGCACTCCTCCGGCAAAAATTGCCCTGATCGAGGATTTTGAGGAGAAGATGAAGATGATAACTGAGAAAACTGTTGCTCTTAATGTTACCAGCATTTCGGGAGTGCCATCATGGTATCTTGTACTTATAAGATACATCCTCAAAACTACCGGCAAGAATAACCTGCACGAGGTATGGCCTAACCTTGAGGTGTTCTTCCACGGAGGCGTCAGCTTTTTACCCTACAGGGAACAGTACCGACAACTTCTTCCCGGCCCGAATATGCATTTCATGGAGACATATAATGCTTCGGAAGGATTTTTTGCCATCCAGGATGACCTGTCTGACAGCTCTATGCTACTGATGCTTGACTATGGAGTGTTTTATGAGTTTATTCCTGTGGAAGAGATCAACTCTGATAATCCGCGGACACTGACAATAGGAGAAGTTGAAAAAGGTGTAAACTATGCTATTGTAATATCAACAGACGGGGGTTTGTGGAGATATACCATTGGTGACACTGTAGAATTTACCAGCCTCTTCCCGCACAAGATAAAGATATCCGGACGAACAAAGCATTTTATAAATGCCTTCGGCGAAGAAGTCATAATCGACAATGCGGAAAGAGCGCTGGAGAATGCATGCATGCGTACGGGTGCCCATATAAGTGATTACACAGCCGGACCGGTGTATATGGGGAATGAAACAAGGGGAGCACATGAATGGGTAATAGAATTTGATAAAGACCCTGACAATCTTGATCACTTCATTGACGTACTTGATACTGCCCTTAAGTCAGTGAACTCTGATTATGAGGCCAAAAGATACAAGGATCTTACTCTCTCAAAACCGGTAATAAGAACAGTGCCGGCAGGCACTTTTTATAAATGGTTCAAGGAAAGAGATAAGCTTGGCGGCCAGAATAAAATGCCCCGACTTTCAAATAACCGGGAATATGTCGAGAGTGTTCTGAAAACTGCAGGTATGTAAAATCTTTTTATCAACATGCAGTTCTTCTCCCTCCCTTTTTTCTATATTTAAACTCAGATTTAAAGCGGTTTTTTATGCACATAGCAATAGCAGGCAATATCGGATCAGGCAAGACAACATTGGCAGGCCTGCTCTCAAAACATTACGGCTGGCAGGCTCATTATGAGGATGTTGACGATAATCCATATCTGAATGATTTCTATGAGGATATGCAGAGATGGTCATTCAACCTCCAGATTTACTTCCTGAATTCACGGTTTAGCCAGGTGCTTGAAATTAAGAAGGCAAAGAACACCATTGTTCAGGACCGCACGATCTACGAAGATGCATATATTTTCGCTCCTAACCTTCATGCTATGGGGCTGATGTCGACCCGTGACTTTGAAAATTATTTCACCCTGTTCAAATTGATGAGCTCACTTGTTGAACCGCCTGATCTCCTGCTCTATCTCAGAGCTTCAGTGCCTACTCTTGTCAGCCAGATACAGAAACGCGGCAGGGAGTATGAAAGCTCAATCAGGATCGATTACCTCAAGCGTCTTAATGAACGCTACGAGGCTTGGATTGAATCTTACAAGCTGGGGAAGCTGCTGATACTCGAAGCTGACTACTACGATTTCCCTGAGAACAAGGAACACCTCAGTGAGGTTATAGATAAGATCAATGCCGAACTGCACGGGCTCTTCTGAAATTTTATAAAAACAACGTGCCTGAACCATCCGTAGTGATGGTTTTTTTTCTAAATTTGGTGAACATAGTCAAGTCAATGTCTTAAATTTTAAAATCAGTAAAAATCATGAAAAGATTTCTCTTTTTCTCAGTGCTTATTGCTGTCAGCATGGCATCCGCCGCCCAGGCAACAACCAGCAGCAGTGTACCCATCGACCCTGAATACCGTATCGGGAAGCTCGGAAACGGACTTACATACTATATCAGGCATAACACCGAGCCGGCCGGAAGAGCCAGCTATTATATTATCCAGAATGTGGGGTCAATACTTGAGAAAAACAGTCAGAATGGCCTTGCACATTTCCTTGAGCACATGGCATTAAATGGAACTGAGCACTTTCCCGGTAAAAGTATTCTGAATACCCTCGAACGTCATGGAGTTGAGTTTGGTTCTGATATTAACGCTTACACAAGCTGGGACGAAACGGTCTATAACATGAGCGATGTGCCTGTTGACAAACCCGGGCTGGTCGATACATGTCTGATGATACTTGCCGATTGGTCGGATTTCATTACGCTGTCAGATGAAGAGATCAACAAGGAAAGAGGTGTTATTATTGAGGAGTGGCGATCAAGACGCAACGCCTCCTGGAGAATGATGAACCAGATGTTACCGGTCTTATTTGAAGGTTCACAATATGCAGTCAGGGATATTATAGGTGACACCCTTGTTCTTAAAACCTTCAATCCTGATACATTGCGTGATTTTTATCGTCAGTGGTACCGTACTGACCTGCAGGCTATTGCCATTGTCGGGGATATTGATGTTAATGCAGTTGAAAATAAAATAAAAGACATCTTTTCTTCCATCCCGGCAGTTGCGAATGCAGCCCCGCGACCTGAAAACCTCCTCGTCCCAAAGCCGGGAACCAAATACCTGCTTGTGACTGACCCTGAAGCCTCTGAGACTGCTGTAAGCATTATAACAATCGACCGTGAACCTGACAAAAGAGCCAGGGACGAAGAATATATGCGTGACGGATTTGTTACAGGCCTGATGAATGCCATGATGCGAAACCGGTTCAGCGAGATAGTGCAGAAAGGTACACCCCCGTTCATATCGGGGTCATTGAATTATAATTCATTCCTGGCAAGAGATTACAATGCGCTTACTCTGTCGGCAACAGTGCGTGACAACGAGGAGAGCAAAGCTTTCGAAGCTGCACTTACCGAATACGAAAGAGCACGCAGATACGGTTTCACTGAGGGTGAACTTAAAAGGGCCAAAGCGACTATGCTTTCCAACTTCGAGAACATATACAAACAGAAAGATAAGATAAGTAATGATGACTGGGCTTCACAGATCAGGGATAACTTCCTCTCCGGTGAACCCATTCCGTCACTCGATGTACAATATGAATACTATAAACGGATCCTGCCTGCAATTACTAAAGAAGAGGTCTCTGCCAGACTGAAAGGTCTTGCTGTTGATGATAACAGCTTCATTCTTGTTGAAGGGCCGAGTGACAGACAGCATCTTACCGAAGGGGAGGCTTTTGATCTTGTGAAAAAAGTCAAAAATGCAGAGATAAGCCCCTATGAAGACATTACCGGCGGTCCCGATCTGATAAGCGAAACCCTCAGCGGAGCAGCAGTCGTAAAAACTATGCCACTAACACAGTTCAGTGCCACAGAATGGACACTTGCAAATGGCGCAAGGGTCGTCTATAAGCATGCTGACTTTGAAAAAGATAACGTGACAATATCCGGATATGCATTCGGCGGTTCATCATTATATGCTGACTCGCTTGTACCGTCACTTGCCTTGTTCTCGCAGATAATTTCAATGTATGGTGCCGGGGATTTTGACAATGTGACCCTGACAAAAATGCTTGCCGGTAAAAAGGCATCTGTTTCCCTTGGCATACAGGAGACAATGCAGACCGTTTCAGGCTCAGCTACCCCCAGGGACTTTGAAACAATGATGCAGCTGCTGTACCTGCGTTTCGCAAAGCCAAACTACAACAAGGAAGCATTTGATGCAATTGTCGGCCGATACAAAGCTGTGGTGACTGCCATGCAGAAAGACCCCAACAAGATGATGTCTGACAGCCTCAGCCTGAACATGACCGGTTACCATCCCCGTACATTCATCATGACTCCGGAATCTATGAAAGCCATAAAGTATGAGGATGTGAATTACATCTACGGTACAGCCTTCGATGACGCATCGGCATTTACATTCTTCATTACCGGCAATATCGATGAGGCGGTCGCAAAGGATTTGGCCATGAAGTATATAGGCTCACTGCCCTCGAAACATGTTGCCAGGACATGGAAAGATCTTGGAATAAGACAGCCGCATGGCATTGTAAAAAAAGAAATAGCTATACCCCTGGCTGTTCCCAAGGCGACAGTGATAATGAGCTATACGGCTGGTGCAAAGTATAAACCTGCCAGCTATATTGCAATGGATGTGTTGAAAGGTATCCTCGACCTGGTCTATACTGAAAAGATTCGCGAGGATGAAGGCGGCACCTACGGGGTAAGTCTGAATACTTCGTCGCAGAAGAGGCCGGTTGAAAAGGCAGACCTTTTTATTGCCTTTGAATGTGATCCGGAGAGGGCTTCCGAATTAAAGGAAATCATATACCGGGAGTTGCAGGAAATTGCCAAAAACGGTCCCTCGAAGACCAACCTTGAAAAAGTAGTCAGCAACCTGCTGAAAAACCGCGAGGAAGACTTGCTGCACAATAACTATTGGTCAAATACAATAAGAAACTATTATTTGACAGGCATAGATAATAATAATAAAAGGAATTTTGTAGATATCCTTAACAGCCTAACGGTCAAGGATATGAAGAAAGTGGTTAAAAAATATCTGGCAAAAGCCGATCTTCTCGAGATGGTATTTGTGCCTGAAAAGAAAAGCGCAGAATAATAAAAAAAAGGATGTAACTTGCTGTTCATAAGCCGTGCTTAAGGAGGCACCTGCATCTGCTATGAAAAAGAGAATCTCCCTGTTAATTGCACTGCTCCTGATCGTAATTTCCTGTAATGACCCGGAAACAACTGTCACTGACTGCGTCAGGCATGACGGCTCGGTACTGAGAAAGGCGGAGCTGAAATATGATAAGAATGAACTTACCATGAAAGATTATGGCATACCGGTTGACAGCACCTGGAAACTGCATGATTCTTTGAGCATTTCGGACCAGGGAGACACAACCTGGTTCCTGCTTGCTGAGAAGCTTTTTGAATCGGTCGACGAGATAAATAAGTCATACCTGGCCGATACTGGAAAAAACAGCAATGTTCCACGCTCCTCATTTTTTGAGCATAAATTCAAATGGTTTACAACCGTCTTTTACTTCTCGGAAAAATGTGGCAAAAGCCTTGTACACGGGTATCCGGCCGCGAATTTCCTCAACACTGAGGAGATTGAATTCAGGAACATGCCGGCATTCAAACGGGAGGAAATGCTTGCGGGGCCTGACAGCCTTAGATACAAGGCACTTAGCGATAGTCTTGATGAACATACTGCAAAATGGATGGTAAAATCATTTATCTCGGAATGGATTGAAGAAACAGGAGCTATGTGCATAGCTTCAGGAAAAGACACCCTTGTCAAGGAAATTCTCAGAGCTCATAAAACAGAATTCGACACACTGATCCTGCTCAATTCCGACTTCAGTAAGTCATATGCCAGAATAATAGGCGACAGCATCTACAAAAGATTTCAGCCCGAACTTGACAGTGCCATCAAGCTCTCCGATGAGAAATTGGACAGGTCATTTTCATTCAAAGACTATACAATGCAGATTGTGATGCCCGAAAAAGTCAAATCGTCCAACGGTTACCTGATGTCAGGTGGCGAAGTTGCATGGCCCGTGAAAGGCGAGCTCTTTCTTACTGATGATTATATCATGTGGGCAGAAACCAAAGAGGTAAATTACTGGGCGATATTTCTTACAGCCCTTGCTTTATTGATAATACCATTTGAAATAATAAAACATATCAGAAAAAAAACGGATAAAAAAAAATGATATCGCCGCTTATTCCTTTCTTCCGAACGGAAATTCTTCCATGATGTCCCAGTGCCGGCCGTTATGTTTTAAAAGGAAAATACTATTAACCTCGAATGATGCCTTGAACTTTTCTTCCTGAAGTTCAGACCATGCTTCGCTGAATGCCGATTTTGTCAAATCTCTCGTCGCTACTGTCATATGAGGCTGCATATCTTTCATTATTTCTTCAGGAGTGAAATTTAATTCTGTCCGGAGCATTTCTTTCAGGTGCGAGTGCAGCTCTTTTAAAGGTTCATGGTCAATTATATTTATATAAATCACTCTTGGAGGAAAGGCGCCAAAACCGTCAAGATTAACTTTAAATGGCTTCCTTTCTGAAGCGAACCTGAGGAGAGCCTGTGACATAAAGACCTCATCCCTTTCGCTTCGATTAAAAGGCCTCTGAAGTGTTATATGAGCTGGCGATTTAAGAGCATGGCCGGCACCATAATCAGTTAGCATCCTTTCCTTTATACTCCTGATCTGATCTCTCAGCTTATCATGCGGAATAAGCGCAATAAAATAAAGACTGACATTCTTGTCAGACTGCCTTTTCTCCGGATGCATTGTTAATCAAACCAGGTTTTGATGAAAACCTCACGGTCATGCTGAAGGTCCGTCGCCCTGTAAGAGACTGAAGAATCATTTTCAAGGGTATACACCCAATATCCGGAGACTATCCCCGGACTGTAAAACGTTCTTCTTAAATAGAGCCTGTCACCTTCTGAAAATTCACATTTTTTACCGTATGCGGATATCTTCCCATACATATCTTCCATCGATGTCTTTACCCAGATAATATTTGGTCCGTCATAGTTTTCAGGACCGGTATGGCGGTAATCCATGAAAACACCAACATATTTTCTCGTAATTATCAATTCATCCTCTGCAATCCCGGTAGAGGCTTTTTTTGAAGAGACGCAGGAAACGGTTAAGGCCAGTATCAGCAGAAATAATAGTTTCTTCATCAGAATCATTGTTGTTCCGACATATTCATACTACCCTTTACGGGCGGTTCAGTACATAAAATTACTACTTTTCCACGACTAAATTTCCCGAAATTGAATTTTTACTCATATTTGTAACCTCAGAGTCAGAATTATATTGCGTTTTTTAACGGAACAATTGCATTGAGAACAAAATTCTTATGAAAACGGTTTGGATCGTATATATTGTCATTCTCGTTTACTACCTGCTCGGAACGGTTGGCATTTATTTCATCAACAGAAGAAAAGAACCGCAGATTAAACGTAAAGCATGGATAAAACATGTTAACTACTTTATAATTACCAACCTCGTATTTTTCAGCATCGCGATTAATCCTGTCATTTTCAGATATGTTGCGGCACTGATTATAATCGTAGGATTTTATGAACTTTTTAAACTATACAGGGGGTCCGGGTTCAGTCATAAAGGCTTCTTTCTTGCCTCAATAATAATTCTGGCGTCGCTCTCCATTGGATTTTATTGCTTCAGCCTTATGGATAAAGGATTAATCCTTTTTGCTTTCCTTATTATTGCAATCTTTGACGGTTTCAGCCAGGTGTCAGGTCAGTTACTTGGCAGGACGAAGCTTTTTCCAAAGATAAGTCCTAACAAGACAGTCGAAGGTCTTATCGGAGGGTCACTGGTTGCTGTTCTGAGTGCTTTTGTGTTCAAAAACCTTTTCACGGCATCCTCCTTGAAGGCAATAATTATGACAGCTGTAGTTGTTGTCTTTGCTTTTCTTGGCGATACTGCGAAATCTCTCTACAAAAGACAATACAATGTAAAGGATTTCAGCAACCTTATTCCAGGACACGGAGGTTTTCTTGACAGGTTTGACAGCCTTATTGCAGGGGGTGCTGGCGTTACTCTGTTAGGGTTAATTATGAATTTCTGACAAATCCTTTCTTAACCATCCGGTAGCTTTTTTCTCAGATACCCGACCTTCTTTCTCAGTTAATTCTTAACTGTAAATGAGGTCACGCTCCTTCCGCTTTTACCGTCGGATGTGAAACCCTCAACAATAACAGTATATTCACCAGCCTCATCCGATGTATAAAACTCAACGGAAGCATCACCATTCTTGTCTGTCCGGACATCAGGATTCCAGTAGAGGGTGTTGCGAAAATCCGGGAGCCGACTCTTCTTCAATGCATCAATTGAATAATTGGGAAAGTTGAATTTGTGACCATCATGCAGGCCGTTAAATTCCTGCCTGAATACCGACCTGTCAAAATCCAGAATACTCAGATCACCTTTTTTTGAAATGATATTAATAATCCCTTCGATAATTATATCATAGACAAAATATCTTGTATTCAATACTTCAATCCTTTCTATTTCAGAGGATCTGATTTCGAGTACTTTATTAATATCATAAATTGGTATTCCGTCGACGATAACGAGTGGCGGAGTGGTGAATGATGCGTCCGGATATTTATTTATCAGTCTTAAGCTGCTCCTTTCATTCCTGTTTACAGCCGAGACACCCGGAACTATTTCCTTTAAGACTTCCCTGACAGTAGTCAGCTCAATAAATTCCGACAGCAGAATGGTATTATCCGGTTCTCCGTAGAAATCCGGCCCGCCATTAATCTTTGAACCATAAATGCCGGGATGCAGGAAAGGATCATAAATATTTTTTACCTGCATACTGACAATTGCTTTATTGATTTCTTCCAGATATGTTGTGTCAATATAAAGTGGTCCTGCCTCAAATCCTGCCGGCTCCGGGAGGAATGGATCCTTCAGGTCTATATAATACCCATCTGTTTCCGGAGACAACGGCTGAATGACTATCTCCTTCACTCCATACTCCTTTATCGCCGTTAGGAATTCTCCGTTAACTGAGGTCCTGGTAAAATTGCATCGCGCCGTTTTCCCTATAAATGAGATCGTAATATCTTCTTTTGACAGAGGCTTATCGGTGCTTCTGTCCCTGATAACTCCGCTTATTATATGGCCTTCAGGTTCGGGAAGATATTCAATGACCGTATCAGCATCAGTAAATCCGGAAAGGTCGCTTGCATCCTGGTAAAAGATCAGATAATCATTCATATCCGGAAGGACGATGTCAGTGTTGAATGCCTGAAGTTCAGGAGACTGCATCCGCCTTAATAATTTCATGTAATTAGAATTCTCCATTAAACCCGGCCTTATGACTGAAACTGAGAGGTTGCTTTCAACGCTTTTGCCTCTTTCATCTTCAGCTTTTATGTCGATTTCTATTTTTCCCCGCGGAGAAAAATCGTCAGAT